>WNFR01000020.1_pt1 | contig 147956 bp, 131 predicted proteins | sample 5400221 | NCBI WGS metagenome assembly WNFR01 (sample SAMN13153357, study PRJNA577476) | soil metagenome | isolation source: 40 cm soil under Madrone tree | place: USA:California | collected 2016-06-14
GAATCTGCTGTGGCAACCTGGCGTTGTGGACGGCAACTGCAAAGAATCTCCAGTGAGCACCTCTGACACGATAGGTCGGCGATCCTAAAATGGCGGGAGCGACGGACTCGAACACGCGACCTCCTGCGTGACAGGCAGGAGGTCTAACCGACTGAACTACGCCCCCGCAAACTCACTAAAAATGACTTCCCGCTCCTTGCACAGTCCTGCAGTGCCTTGCACTTCCTTCCACGTCCTTCGAAGTGACAGGGCAGCGTTCTCGACATAGCCTAATCGATGCCAGCCGTTCGGCCTTCAGCCGAGACGAGGGTCTTAACGCCCTGAGTGTAGTGCCATCCGGCCAATCCTAAAGTTGGCAAATAGTTGGCAAATTGGTTTTTTGAGAGATATTCCCCGAGAGGGGAAAAGTGAGAATTGCCGCGTATTTACTGATGATTTGAATGGTGGGCCTGGGTGGACTTGAACCACCGACCTCGCCCTTATCAGGGGCGCGCTCTAGCCACCTGAGCTACAGGCCCTCACCGACGCAACCCATTTATTCTAGCATGCGAACTGCGGCCTCTTCCAACCCTTCATCGAGCTTCGAATTTCTGATTTCCAACATCCGTCTTACTGCACAAATCCTACGTTCGGTGTCGGCCCCTCTGGCAATTCTTTGATCTGCCCAAACTGCGCCTCGTACCGCGAAATATTCTCCCCTAACGCCCGCCAAATCCGCTTCGCATGCCCCGGACTGACGATCATGCTGCTCAGCAACTTCCCTTGTGCCCCATTCGGGAAAATATAAATAAAGTTCAGCGTGAACTCTTCCACGCTGTGATGAATCATCATCAAATTGCTGTACAGGCCCTGCAATTCTTTCTCATCGGCCTTGATCTGCATCTGCCCCACTTGACCTGGTTGTTGCGGCTGCTGCTCGCTCATCGTCGCGTCTCCGGTGTTGCCCCTTCAAGGTACCACACTCACTCTGTCGTCGCCGTTGCTCGCTCCAGGCTGACCGTTTCCCCGAAGCACAAACTCTCTAAGTCCCATTGACATCCGCCCTAGTTAATTGTAGTTTTATAGGAGTATTAACTATAGTTAACTAAAATGGCTGAATTTGTTGATCCCATCATCGATTCCTCTGCGCTCCGGCGGCCCCTCCCGGGCGCTCCTTCCCTCCCGGAATCTCATCGCACGATTCCCGTCCCTTCCACTGCTTCTTGGCTCCGCAAGATTTTCGCGTTCGCCGGCCCAGGCTACCTCGTCGCCGTGGGCTACATGGACCCCGGCAACTGGGCCACCGACCTCCAGGGCGGCTCCCAATTCGGCTACACCCTCCTCAGCGTCATTCTTCTCAGCAACCTCATGGCGATGCTTCTTCAGGCGCTTTCCGCCAAGCTTGGCATCGTCACCGGCCGCGACCTTGCCCAGGCCTGCCGCGAAACCTACTCCCGCCCGACTTCCATTTTTCTTTGGGTCGTCTGCGAAATCGCCATCGCCGCTTGTGATCTCGCCGAAGTCCTCGGCTCCGCCGTCGCTCTGCAGCTGCTTTTCCATATTCCACTTCTTCTAGGCGTCATTCTTACTGCGCTGGACATTCTTCTCGTCCTGCTTCTCCAGGGCCGCGGCTTCCGCATGATCGAAGCCCTGGTCATCACGCTCATCCTCACCATCGGCGGCTGCTTCGCCTATGAAATCTTTTTTGCGCGTCCGCTCTGGCTCGAGGCTGCCCACGGCTTTCTCCCCAATGCGGAGATTTTTCGCAACCGGGAAATGCTCTACATCGCTATCGGCATCCTCGGCGCCACCGTCATGCCGCACAATCTCTATCTCCATTCGAGCCTGGTGCAAACGCGCGCCTTTGGTTCTGAGCCCCGCCAACGCCGCGAGGCTCTGCGCTATGCTGTCTTCGATTCCACTTTCGCTCTCGGTTTCGCACTCTTCATCAACGCCGCCATTCTCGTTCTCGGCGCGGCTGCCTTCCACTCACGCGGCTTACATCATGTCGCGGACATCTCCGAAGCCTACAAACTCCTCTCTCCCACGCTCGGCGCGAGTTTTGCCAGCACTCTCTTCGCTTGCGCCCTCCTCGCCTCCGGCCAAAACTCCACGCTTACGGGCACTCTCGCCGGTCAGATCGTCATGGAAGGCTTCCTCCAGATCCGCCTCAAACCCTGGCTGCGCCGCCTTATCACACGCGGCATCGCCATTCTCCCCGCCATCCTCGTTATCGGTCTCGCTGGCGAATCCAAGGTGGGCATGCTCCTTGTCCTCAGCCAGGTCATTCTTAGCTTTCAGCTTCCGTTCGCCGTCATTCCTCTCGTCCAATTCACCAGCGACCGCCGCCGCATGGGCGAGTTCGCAAACTCACGCCTCACTGTCGCCGTCGCCTGGGTCGTCGCAGCCGCTATCCTTATCCTCAATGCCGAACTCCTCTGGCTCACTCTCCGCCCGTAGCCATTCCTCAGCGAGTACAGCTCCCACGCCTTTTGTGGGAAAATTCAGGTGATGCCCAATCCTCGAAAGACTTCTTCCACCCGCACCGCTGCCATTCTGCTAATCGTTCTCTTCGCTCTTGCCGCCTACTTTGCCTACACCGCATTCGTGCGCAACATCTGGGCCGTCCCGTTTGAAGCCAAACAACTGAAAAATCCGCTCCCGCTCGACCCTTCTACCGCTGCGAAACAAATTCTCCCCGTCTTCCTCGACAAATGTTCCGAATGCCACGGCGAAAGAGGGCAGGGAAATGGCCCGCAGGCAAAAATGTATGATCCCCATCCCTTTGACCTCACCGAAACCGCTCGCCTCAAAGAGATCACCGATGGCGAACTGTTCTACGTCATCTCTCAGGGCCACAAGCCCATGCCTTCTTACAAAAAGAAGCTCACCGAAGAGCAGCGTTGGCAGCTTGTCCTTCTCGTCCGCTATCTCTCAAACACCACGCCTCCGCCCGTTCCAACCGCAAAACCTTCCGAGTGACGCCGAGTCGCCTCTCGCGTTATTCTTTTTCCGCACTTTTTTATTCTCTGAAGGAGATCATGCGCAAATTTCTGTTTGCTCTCATTCTGTTTCTTACGGTGGTTTCAATTTTGCAGGCCGCTCCCGCTGGCGGCGCAGTTCGTTGTGGAAAACTTCTCGATGTTCGGTCCGGCAAACTTCTCGAAAACCAACTCGTCACGTTCGACGCTAATGGCACAATCACCGCGGTTGCTCCAGCCGGCTCATCTCTCCCACAAGGTGTGATCGATCTTGCGCGCGCTACTTGCCTCCCCGGTATGATGGACGTCCACACGCACATCACCGGCGAGCCAACTCAAAACGGATACAGCGGCCTCGGGATCTCCATCCCACGCAGCGCCATCTCTGGTGCCAAGAACGCACGCCTCACTCTTCTCGCCGGTTTCACAACAATTCGCAATGTCGGTGCGGACGGATTCGCTGACGTCGCTGTCCGCGACGGCATCAACAGCGGCGAAATTCCCGGCCCGCGCATGTTCGTTTCCGGCCCTCCTCTGGGCATCACCGGCGGCCATTGCGATGACAATCTTTTGCCGTTCGAATATCACCACGTGGCATCCGGCGTTGCCGACGGTCCCTGGGCTGCCCGCGCCAAAGTTCGCGAAGTCATCAAGTACGGTGCCGACTTCATCAAAATCTGCGCTTCCGGCGGCGTCCTCAGCAAAGGCGATCAGCCCGGCACGCCACAATACACGCTAGAGGAAATGACCGCCATCGCCGAAGAAGCCCACAAGCTTGGCCGCAAAGTCGCCGCTCACGCGCACGGCACGCAATCCATCAAGGACGCCATCCGCGCGGGCATCGATTCCATCGAACATTCCAGTTTGATTGACGACGAAGGCATCGCCCTCGCCAAGCAGCGTGGCACGTATCTCGTCTTCGATATCTACAACGACGATTACATTCTTCAGGAAGGCGAAAAAGCGGGCATGTTGCAGGAGTCCGTTGAAAAAGAAAAGAAAATCGGCCGCATGCAGCGCGAAAATTTCCGCAAAGCGTTTCAAGCCGGCGCGAAGATCGCCTTCGGCACCGATTCCGGCGTCTATCCTCACGGCGACAACGCGAAACAATTCGCCAAAATGGTCGAGTGGGGCATGAAGCCCATTGACGCCATACAGGCCGCAACCATCAGTGCCGCCGATCTCATCGGTCTCTCCGGAAAAGCAGGCTCCCTCGAGTCCGGCTACTACGCCGACATCATCGCCGTGGATGGCAACCCGCTTGAAACTGTTCCCGTCCTGGAAAAAGTGAAATTTGTCATGAAGGGCGGCGTCGTCGCCCGCAACGATTTCGCCGCGAAATAATTCGCGCCCTGAACTGAACCGTGCTTGACCTGCTCCCTTCGTTTGGCCATTTGAACCCGCGGCTCGCAGTTTTTCTCATGATGGCTCTCTTGTTGGGAGCAGCCATTCCTCTCGCGCTCGGCTGGATGAAAGTCCTTCCTGCCGAGCGCGACCCGTTTTCGCGCCCCGATCAACCTCCGCGCTCCTCGCCCCGCGACCGCTTCGCCGTTTTTCTCTTGGTGAACGTTTCTCTCAGCCTGCTCGCCGCTATTCCTCGCATTGCAGATTCGCTTCATCTCGACCGCCTCATACAATTTCTTCCTGCTTCGTGGTCCGAACATGTCGGCGTCATTTTTCTAATCTGGCTGGTTTTTGTTCCCGCCCTCGCTGCCGCCTACTCCGGCGTCCGCGCAAATCCGATTCGGGCGCATCTCGTTGTCGGCGGTATCCTCGTCCTCGCCCTCTGGCTTCTCTCGCCAACTCTCCTCGGCTCTCTTTCACCCTAAAGCCGCGCAAGCTGACTGAAAGGCGCCACTCGCCCCCGAAGGGACCGGTGGTGTTGCGCAGCAAAACAAAAGGCCCGGAATCCTCCGGGCCCCCGCGTTCCATTTTCCAGTTTCTGTTTTCCGTCTTAGGCAGTCGCAGTCTTCACCTGCTGCAGCGCTGCCGCAACTTCTTTCAGGTCCGGCACCACTGGAATGTCATAATTCTTGATCCATGCAATCTTCCCGGCCTTGTTCACGATCACAATCGCCCGCCCAGTGATCCCTTTGTCCGCCAGGAACACGTCATACTTTTCCGCCATCGCGCCACGCGGCTGAAAATCGGCGAGCAGCGAATACTTGATCCCCATCTTCTCCGCATACGCCTTGTGCGACCACACGCTGTCCACGCTCACTCCAAGTACTTCCGCGTCCAATGTGTCAAACGATTTCATGTCGTTCACAAAACATACGTGTTCGTTCGTGCATACCGGGCTCCAATCCAGCGGATAAAACACGATCACCACATTTTTCTTCCCTGCAAAATCGGAAAGCTTCACTTCCTGCTTGTCCTGATTTTGCAGCGTAAAATCCGGCGCCACCTGTCCAACCGCGATGCTCATTGTCGTTCCTCCCATTCCAAATTTCGCTTTTAGTCTACCCAATCTCGGCGCCCCGGCCAAACGGCCCCGCTCCGCCCGCTCATCTTCGCTTTTTCTTTCTGTTTTATTCCTTTGCGCACTATTTCTTCAGGGTTAGACTCAGGCAGAGGTGCTTCCCATGATTTCCGAAGCCACCCGTCGTGTCCCCTTCATGTCCTTGAAAGAACTCACGGACCTATACCGCAAGCTCGTCCACGCCTTCGGCGACCCCATTCCGATTTCCAAATTTGGTTTTTCTGTCGAAGAGGCCGAGCGTCTCTTTTCCGGCTTTGACGAGGACTATCACATCAGCCGGTTCTTCCATTTCACCGAACAATCAGGAGCCCAGCGTTACTCCATCGACGGCTTTCCCGCCACTCACGTCGCCATCGACCCCGAAATCGAATCCATCTTGTAGCGAAAGTATTTTGTCATTCAGATGGCCGAACTGTTTTTCCGCGGCCCGAGGGATCTCAGCGCAGAGCCTGGCGGCCAACCTGCCTCAGTTCCGCGGCTTCCACTTCTCCAAAAATGCCAGCACATCTTCCGTTGCCATCGAACGAGCCTTCTCGAACTCCTGATTCTTCTGACTCACCACCAATGTTCCGTCGCCCTTCAACACCGCTGCGGCGGGCACGCCCTTCTTGAGCGGGACATCGTACTTTTCAGCCAAATCCAGGTTCTTATCGTATTCCCCAATATTTACGTGGACCACGATGTAATTCTTGTTCAGCGTCGGCGCAATTTCCGCGCTATGAAACGCTGCGTCCAGCACATGGCAGTCGTAGCACCAATTTCCCCCAAAAATGAGCATAACTCGCCGGTGCGTTTTCTTCGCATTCGCGAGTGCCTCGGAAATCTCCTTCTTAGCGTCCGCATCTTCCGGGTAAATATTCTTCCGCTCGGTCGGCTGGGGCAGCGGCTTGCGTGCTTGCGCGGACAGTTGCGTCGAATAACCCATAACGGCAATCAGAAACGAGAAAACTACAAACTTGAGCGTCTTCCGCATCGCTTTTCTTCCTCGAATTTCAGTCTATGAGATGCCCCACACTCGCGCAAGTTGCGCCCCTCCCGTCTCTTCCTCAAATCGGGCGATGCTAAGATAGACGCGTGTACGCGCAAAAGTTCTCCGTCGATGTCGTCATCCATGGCAAGAAAAAGCCTTGCCCTCTCGATTGGCTCGACCAGTTCTGTATGCGCAATTTCACCAACTCCGCAGACTTCGACGACACGCTCCCCGTCGCCGACGGCCGCATCGAAGCCAGCTACCGCCTCACTCCCGAGCGCTTCGCCGAGGGCCTCGCCGCCTGGCTCACCCAGCGCGGCAAAGGCGAAGGCCAACCGGTTCTCGTCGAAGTCAAAGCCCTCTAACGTCGCGGCTCCTGCCTGGAAAGAATTTTTGAAAATGTTAGTATTCAGTGGCAAGCTTTCATCCGATCCGATGAAGAACAGAATATTGGTCATCCTGTTTGTCGCGGCCACTCCTGCAGTCTCGTTCTGCTCCGCCGTGCACATGCAGCAGACTGATTCTGCGAAGCCTGTCGTGGTTCAGCCAGGTGCGCCAGGGAAACCGAGTAAGACTCTGCCGCCTTCAACCAGGGCCGCGCTTCCGCCGCGTTCGCAAGCCGACGTGGACTTCATGCAGGGTATGATCATGCATCACGCGCAGGCGGTAGAGATGACGGCCCTGATTGCATCGCATACGGACAACAAGGAGTTGCGCTTGTTGGGAGCGCGAATCAGCAGTTCGCAAGCGGATGAAATCAAATTCATGAAGCGGTGGCTGGCGGGGCGCGGCGAACCAATTTCCTTGGCGATGCTGGAAATGCCGGGCATGGACATGTCGCACGAAAAGATGCCGCTGATGCCCGGCATGTTGACGCCCGAACAGATGGACGCACTGCGCAAGGCGAAAGGCGCCGAGTTCGACCGTCTGTTTCTGACAGGGATGATTCAACATCACAACGGCGCACTCACAATGGTGAAGGATTTGTTCGACACCGCGGGCGCGGGTCAGGATGCAGAATTGTTCAACTTTGCCATGGACGCGGACAATTCGCAGCGAGCGGAGATTGGCATCATGCAAGGGATGTTGGAGAAAAAGCAGTCAGAGGAGAAACGATGAACCGAGTGCCCAGTCTTGCGCTGTCCGTATTGGCGGTTTTCATATTCCTGTGTCTCGGTGTGAACCAGTCGCGGGCACAAGCGCCTGCAACTCCTCCGCCTGCTCAGGCTCCATCCCAGGGACCCGCCCAGGGCTCCGCGGACAAGGCCAAGGATAAAGACAAGGATAAAGATAAAGACAAGGACGACGAGGACGAGAATCCATTTGCTCCCGAGCCCGCTCCTGCGCTGCCGCCGGGCATGATGGGGTCGGATGCGAGCGATCCGCGCGCGAACTTGGCACCGGGCCTCTACGACGCGGGCGAAACCTCAATGGGCATCAAGCACCTCACCCTGCTCAAGAAGCCTGATGCGTTTCAACTCGGCGCCTCTGATCCCGATGATCCCAAGGTACAGAAAATGATCGGCCAGCTCGGCATTGGCAACACCGCGAAGATGCCGAAGCCTCTGCAGCTGGTGATCGCGCAGCTTGCTTTCGCGAACTCGGATATCGCGTTCCAGGGTAATCACCTCTTCCTTGGGAATTTTTATGGTGTGAGTATCTATGACATCTCCAGCCCCGCGAATACTGCGCTGCTTACTTCGCTCGTCTGCCCGGGTGGGCAAGGCGACGTATCCGTGTACAAAAACCTGTTGTTCATGTCGGTCGAGATGCCGAATGGACGGCTGGACTGCGGCATGCAAGGATTTCCGTCGGAACCTCCGCCGCCCGCGGAAGAGCAAAAAGACCAGGACAAGGACAAGGAAAAAAAGCGACGCATTCCTGCAGCGCAGAAGGACCGCTTCCGCGGCGTAAGAATCTTCGACATTTCCGACATCAAAAATCCGAAACAAGTCGCAGCGGTGCAGACGTGCCGCGGCTCGCATACGCATACTCTGGTCGTGGATCCGAACGATAAAGAAAATGTCTACATCTACGTGTCGGGAACGTCGTTTGTGCGTCAGCCGGAAGAACTGGCCGGCTGCTCGGGCGAAAAACCGGACAAAGACCCGAACACGGCGCTGTTTCGAATTGAAGTGATTCAAGTTCCGGTCGCCGCGCCGCAGAACGCGAAAGTCGTCTCCAGTCCTCGCCTGTTTATGGACGCGCGGACGGGCGCGATGAACGGCCTCAGCAACGGTGGCACTCACGGCAAGAAAGGCCCGGAAAAGCCCTCCGATACCGATCAGTGCCACGACATCACGGTCTATTCGGCGATTGGATTGGCTGCGGGCGCCTGCTCCGGAAATGGAATTGTGCTCGACATCAAAGACCCGGTGCATCCGAAGCGTGTGGATGCCGTGAACGATCCGAACTATTCCTATTGGCATTCGGCTTCCTTCTCGAATGACGGAAGCAAAGTTGTCTTTACCGACGAGTGGGGCGGCGGCTTGGGCGCGCGCTGCCGTGCAAACGACCCGAACAAGTGGGGCGCGGATGCCATCTTCAATCTGAAGGACAACAAACTGACTTTCGCGAACTATTACAAAATGCCCGCGGCGCAAGGCGACACGAAGAATTGCGTGGCTCACAACGGCTCGCTGGTTCCGGTCCCCGGCCGTGACATCGAAGTGCAGGCTTGGTATCAGGGCGGCATTTCCGTTATGGACTTCACCGACGCGGCGCATCCCTTTGAAATTGCTTACTTCGACCGCGGAGCGATTGACTCCAAGATGCTCGTGCTTGGTGGCGATTGGTCTGCGTATTGGTACAACGGCTACATTTACGCTTCTGAAATTGCGCGTGGACTGGACGTGTTTGAACTTACCCCGAGCAAGTTTCTGACGCAGAACGAAATTGACGCCGCGAAAGCGGTCCATGTTTCCGATTTGAACGTGCAGAACCAGCAGAAGATCGAATGGCCCGCGCAACTAGTCGTGGCTAAGGCGTACGTGGACCAGTTGTCGCGCGCCCAGGCCTTGCCGGCAGAACGCGTCGCTGCTCTGCAGAAGGCGATTCAAAGCGCGCAGACTTCGCACATGAGCAAGGGCAATCTGAAGAAACTCGGGCGCATGGCGCCGTCTTTGGAAAAGAGCGCTGCTACGGCAAAGACTCCGGCGGACGCCACGCGGCTGCATGCGTTGGCGGAAATCCTGAAACATCCCTCGGCGTAATGGCTTAGCGGTTTTCAGTCTTACTCACGCCGCCGAATCCTTTTTCTCGCCGCTCACCAGCGCGCGGATCTCCGGTAGCGCTTTCAACGTTGCCTCTTCTCCCGCTTTTACCAGCTCCGGCGTCTTCGAAAAATCGTCCCACGCAAACGGGTGCACATCCGGCTCAATAATCAAATCCGCCTGCTGCCTCCACGAAAGGTCCGTATGCTTCTGAATAATATTGAACGACCGGCTGATCACTTCCACAGCCGTCCGCGGTGTCCCCTGGCTTCCCGCCTCCAAATAAATAGCAATCACTACATCCGCTCCCAGCAAAAACGCGCCCTCCACTGGTACCGGCGACGTCAAAAATCCGTCCACCAGCGTCCGCCCATCGTACTGAATCGGCACAAACATCGCCGGATAAGCGCATGACGCCCGCAGCGGCGGCACAATCGGCCCGCTTGTGTAGTACACCGTTAATCCCTGATTCAAATCGCTCGTGCTGATTGCCAGCGGCGTCTGCAACTCCTCAAATGTCTTCGCCGGCGTAAATCGCTCCAGATATTTTTCCATTCGTTGATTCGTCGCCAGCCCCAGCCACGACGGCGTCCATCTCCCAAAATCCGCAAACGTCGTCGCCTGTCCCGCCTCCTGCATCTGCTCCAGCGAAGCCCCCGCGCAATAGGCCGCTCCAATCAACGCTCCCACGCTCGTTCCCGCCACGCAATCAATCGGAATCCTCGCCTCGCGCAGCACGCGCAGCACGCCAATATGCGCAATCCCGCGCGCAAATCCTCCCGCGAGTGCCAATCCCACGCGCGGCCGTTCCGTCCGCTCTTTCTGTTCGCCGTACGCGAACGAGCGAAACTTGTCCTTTGCTGTGCGGAACCAATCCAGCGCCGTTTTGACTTTTCCTTCCACCATCTCGACTCCATTCTAAATCCTTCCCTCTGCCTGCGACCGTCGTTTGACCCCGCGATGCTGGTTTTGTAACCTGTCCGTTCGCACACATCGCAGCAAAAAGGCCCTCCATGACTCGTTCGATTCAGAAAGCCGTTGTCCTCGGAGCAGGCACCATGGGCGCTCGCATCGCCGCGCATTTCGCCAATGCCGGTCTGTCTTGCATCCTCCTCGATATAGTTCCTTCCGACCTCAAACCGGACGCTTCTCCCGCCGACCGCAATCGCATCGTTCGCGCTGGCCTTGAGGCCGCAAAAAAGTCCCGCCCCGCCGCATTTTTCACTCCCGCGCTCGCCGACAAAATCTCCATCGGCAATTTCGAAGACGACCTCTCCCGCGTCGCGGAAGCCGATTGGATCATTGAAGTCGTCGCCGAAAATCTCGATATCAAGCGCAAGCTCCTCTCCCGCGTCGCCCAATTCCGCAAACCCGGTGCCATCGTCACCACCAACACCAGCGGCCTTCCCGTCCATCTCATCGCCGAAGGCATGCCCGAAGAGTTCCAGCAGCACTGGGCCGGCACACACTTCTTTAACCCGCCGCGCTACCTAAAGTTGGTCGAAGTTATCTCCGGTCCAAAAACGCTTCCCGATGTTCTCTCCACGCTCACCGAATTTTGCGATCGCCGCCTCGGCAAAGGCGTCGTCCCCGCCAAAGATTCTCCCAATTTCATCGCCAACCGCATCGGCACTTTTTCCATGCTCAACGCCCTTCGTCTTATGTCCGCCCTCGGCATGACGATTGAAGAAGTCGACGCTTGCACCGGTCCCGCCGTCGGCTGGCCCAAATCCGCCACATTCCGTACCGCCGATATCGTCGGTCTCGACGTCCTCGTCCACGTCGTCAAAAACATTTACGAAACCGCGCCCAACGACGAATCACGCGAATTCTACAAAGTCCCCGCGCTTGTCGAGGAAATGTTCAAGCGCAACATGCTTGGCGACAAAACCGGCCAGGGCTTCTACAAAAAAGTAAAAGGCGCCGACAAAGAAATTCTCACCCTCGACACCAACACATTCGAATACCGCCCGCGCCAAAAGGCCAAATTCGGCTCGCTCGAAGCCGGCAAGGCCGTTGAAGACACGCTCGAACGCCTCCGCGCTCTCGTCGGCCCCATCCTCGCTGGCCAGCCCGGCGACAAAGCCCAGCAATTCCTCTGGGGCGCCCTTTCCGAAACCTGTTCTTACGCCGCGCGCCGCGTTCCCGAGATTTCAGACAACATCGCCGACGTTGATCGAGCCATGCGCTGGGGCTTCGGTTGGGAACTCGGCCCGTTCGAAATGGTGGACGCTCTCGGCGTGCAGAATTTCGCCGCCCAGCTGAAAAAAGAAAATCGCCCCGTTCCCGCCCTCATCGAAAAAGTCCTCGCCACCGGCCGCAAAGGCTTCTACGAATCAGAGAAGGGAACCACCACCGTTTTCGATCTCGTCTCTGGCTCGTCCAAGAAGGTCGAAGAGCCTCGCGGCATCCTCATTCTCAAATCTCTCAAGGACGCCGGCAAAGAAATCGAACGCAACTCCGGCGCCAGCCTCATCGACCTCGGCGACGGCGTCGTCTGCTGCGAATTTCACGCCAAAATGAACGCCATCGGCGCCGACCTCATCGCCGTGATTCACAAAGGTCTCAAACGCCTCGAAACCGATTTCGACGCCATGGTCATCGCCAATCAGGCCGTCAATTTTTCCGTCGGCGCCAACCTCATGCTCGTCCTCGTCGCCGCGCAGGAGCAGGAGTGGGACGAGCTCCACATGGCCGTCAAGCAATTCCAGAACATCAATCTCGCCATCAAGTACGCGCGCAAACCCGTCGTCGCCGCGCCGCAGGGACTCGCCCTCGGCGGCGGATGCGAAGTCAGCCTCCACGCCGCGCGCATTCACGCCGCAGCCGAAGCCTACATCGGCCTCGTCGAAACCGGCGTCGGCCTCATCCCCGGTGGCGGCGGCACAAAGGAAATGCTCATCCGCGCCAACGAACACTCTGCCGGTGGAGAAGACCTCGACCTCTTCCACGCGCTCAAGCCCGTTTTCGAAAACGTCGCCCTGGCCAAAGTCGGCACCAGCGCCGAAGAATCCCGCGACCTCGGCTACCTCCGCCGCGAAGATCTCTACTCCATGAACGCGCAGCGCCTCGTCGCCGACGCCAAGGAAACCGCGCTCGCCCTCGCGCGTTCCGGCTGGAAACCTGCCGCCGCAACTCCGCAGGAAGGCGCGCAGTCTACCCAAGTCAAAGTCCTCGGCGAACAATTTCTTTCCGGCGCAAAACTCATGATTCACATGCTCGTCCGCGGCGGTTACGCTTCCGAATACGACGCCGTCGTCGCCCGTAAACTTGCCAACATCTTTGCCGGCGGCGCGCTCACTTCGCCGCAGTTCGTCAGCGAACAATACGTCCTCGACCTCGAGCGCGAAGCCTTCGTCTCCCTCTGCGGCGAAAAACTCACCCAAGCCCGCATCGCCCACACCCTCAAAACCGGCAAACCCTTGCGCAACTAATCTGTCCTGGCGCCATCCCGCGGTTTCTGCGCGATGAATTTCCCGATTGGCGTTTTCTCCGCGCTCCTCTGCGTTCATTGCGTCTCCGCGTTATCTTTGCCTTTACTCTCTCTATTAGTTCCCAACTTTATAACCGCCTAAATCCGTATTGCTCTACCTAATAAAATCATCCATAATCGTCTTTAGGTGAATCAATGCAACGTCTCCTCGCCCCTCGCGAAGCCGCCAACATCCTTGGCATCAGCTATCCCACCCTCAAACAATGGATCTACCGCGGCAAACTCAAAACCGCCAAAACTCCCGGCGGCCATCACCGCGTCCCCGAATCCGAAATCGATCGCCTCATCCCCAAAAAACTTGAACGCGGCGACGTCTCCGAACGCCGCGGCGCCTTCCGCAAAATCTCCGGCCGCAATCAACTCATCGGCCGCATCGTCGCCGTAAAATACGACGGCCTCCTCGCACAAGTCACTCTTCGCATTGGCGAACAGCACATCACCTCGCTCATCACCGCCGACGCCGCCCGCGAAATGCGCCTCAAACCCGGCGAACGCGCCGCCGCCCTCGTCAAATCCACCGAAGTCATGATCCTCCGCGTCTGAACGATCCCATGCGAACACTCGTGCGGTTTTTCTTCTGTAGGGGCCGTCTTCTGAGACGGCCCTCTCTTGCGGGTGCCCCAGGTTCGCTTCTTGAACCTGGGTCTTTCTTTCCTTCTTCGCGTTTTCTCTGTGCCCTCTGTGTCTCTGTGGCAATTCCGTTTTTCTCCGCGGCCCAACAAAGCCGCCTAAACATCGCCGCCGCCTCCGACCTCAAATCCGCCCTCACCGACATCGCCGCCTCCTACGAAAAACAATCCGGTGTAAAACTCAACCTCACCTTCGGCTCGAGCGGGAACTTTTTCGCGCAGATCCAAAACGGCGCACCTTTCGACCTTTTCTTCTCTGCCGACAGCAACTATCCGCGCAAGCTCAATGAAGCCGGCCTCGTCCTCCCCAACTCCGCCGATTCCTACGCCGTCGGCCGCATCGTCCTCTGGTCTTCCGCCGAATCCAAACTCGATCCCGATAAATCCGGCTGGCAATCTCTCCTCGACGCTTCCGTCCAAAAAATCGCCATCGCCAATCCGGACCACGCGCCCTACGGCCGTGCGGCAATCGAAGCGCTCAAGAACTCTGGCCTCTACGAAAAGGTAAAAGCGAAACTCGTCTTTGGTGAAAATATTTCCCAAGCGGCTCAATTCGTCCAATCTGGCAGCGCGCAAATCGGCATCCTCGCGGAATCTCTCATTCACTCGCCGTCCTTCGCCTCCGGCCACTCCTGGAAAATTCCACAGAATCAATACGCTCCGCTGCTGCAATCTGTCGTCGTGCTGAAAACCTCCGCCAACAAAGACGCCGCTCTCGCCTTCCTCGCGTACACCAAGTCTCCTGCGGCGCAGGCCATCCTTGAAAAATACGGCTTCGCCAGACCCGAATCTCTCGGTAATCCCATTCCGCGATGAAACTGCGCGCAACGCCATGACCGAACTCCTTCTCTCTTTTCGCCTCGCCTTCCTCGTCACCGCGATCCTTCTCCTTCTCGCCACGCCTCTCGCTTACTGGCTTGCTTACTCTCGCTGGCGCGGAAAATTTCTCCTCGAAGCCGTCGTCGCTCTTCCGCTTGTTCTTCCGCCCACTGTCCTCGGCTTTTACTTGCTCATCGCCATGGGCCCGCGCGGCCCGCTCGGCAAACTCTGGCTGGCTCTCTTCGGCCACACCCTCGCTTTCACGTTCACCGGCCTCGTCATCGCCAGTATTCTTTACAGTCTCCCGTTCTGCGTCCAGCCTCTCGTCGCCTCATTCGAAAGACTCGATCCAAAACTCCTCGACGCCTCTCGCGTTCTCGGCGCAAACAAATTCCGCACGTTCCGCAGCATTATTCTTCCGCTTTCTCTCCCCGGCGTAATCACCGCTATTGTTCTCACCTTCGCTCACACGCTCGGCGAATTCGGCGTCGTCCTCATGGTCGGCGGCAATCTTCCCGGCGCCACGCGCACCGTCTCCATCTCCATCTACGATCACGTCCAATCCATCGAGTACGCCGCCGCCAACCAACTCGCCTTCACGCTTCTCGCAATTTCTTTTGTCCTTCTCGCTCTCGTCTACGGACTCAACCGCCGCGTCGGTGTGCGATGGCTAGCGAACTAAACTCCGCCGCGCTTTCCATTCGCGCACGACTCGCTCGTGCCGCGTTTCTTCTCGACGTTGATTTCTCCATCCCGCCCGGCATCACGATTCTTTTCGGTCCGTCTGGAGCTGGAAAATCCACTCTTCTCGATTGCATCGCCGGCCTCATCTCTCCCGACGAGGGTCGCATCGCCATTTCGAACGAAACTCTCTTCGAAAGCGTAGCAAACAGAAACATCCCCACACAAAATCGCCGCCTCGGTTATCTCTTCCAATCTCCCGCACTTTTTCCTCATCTCACCGCAAAACAAAATATCGAGTACGGCATCGCGCATCTACAAAACGCAGACCGCGAAAAAGCCGTAAGCGAAATTCTAAAGCTCTTCCGTTTGGAAAATGTTGCTCTTCGCAAACCCGCCGAACTTTCCGGCGGTGAAGCGCAGCGCGTTGCCCTCGCCCGGGCCCTCGTCACCAATCCTCGCGCGCTACTCCTTGACGAACCTCTCTCCGCCCTCGACGCCGACCTCAAGAACTCCATCATCGCGGACCTGCGCGCATGGAACGCCGCGCATCGCATCCCGATTCTCTACGTCACGCACGCCCGCGCGGAAGTGGACGCGCTCGGCGAGCGCGTCGTCACCATGGATCACGGCAAGATTATTCAGCAGGGAATTCCACGTGAAGTTCTGGATGCTCCACGCAAAGAGCGTCTCGCACTCGCTTCTGGTTTTGAAAATATTCTGGAAGGAACTGTAAAAGAGATTCGCCTCGACGACGGCGTCATGCGCGTTGCTTTGAACGGTTCGAGCGCAACGATCGAAGTCCCCCTCGGTCACGCCAAACCCGGCGAAACCGTACGCGTCGCCATTCGCGCGGGAGATATTCTTCTCGCGCTCGAACGCCCTTCAGGACTCAGCGCGCGCAACATTTTGCAGGGCACTTTGCAATCGGTCGAACAGCGCAGCGCCACCATGATTTGCAAAGTTCACGCCGGCGCTGTTTTCGAGGTCCACGTTACACTAAGCGCGGCCCGCACGCTCGGCTTTCATCCCGGCAGGGAACTCTGGCTGGTCTTGAAAACGTATTCCTGCCACATTGTTTCGTAGCGAAAATTCAATTTCCCGCGGGCTTCGCGGGTGAGCCTTTCATCGGCATACTGGCCGGCGCCGCAAATTTCACTTCGTCCGCGATCAAGTCTTTTTCTTTCGGCGTCGCGTGAATCACCACTCTTTGCCCCACCGCCAGGTCGGTCACTTTCGACGGTGTGCCGTCCTTGCTCTTTCCGTCTCGAAAGATGTAAACCGTCGTCGGCGCTAGTTTCACTTCCACAATTTTTCCGTCCGCCGTTTTAACGGACACAGAATCCGCGTTCACTTTTTCCAGTATTCCCGTCACGTGCACCTTGTCGCCGTGCGCGAATACCGCCGCCGCGAACACCAGCGCAAGAAATGTTGCCGCTATCCGAACTTTCATCTTCGCCTCCATTCCCCAAACTGTTTTTCAAGGGCTGGAATCTCTTAATCGCTGCGCGTTCTGGCTCAGTAGCTGCGGTGCAAAAATCTTACTTTGCGCGCCACCAGCACGCCATCTTTCTCCACGATTTCCACCATCAACTCATCCCCGCCGCTCAAATCTTTCTTGCTCGCCGCTTTGTCTGCCTTTCCGTCCCAATAAACCGTTGCGGAATCCACCTTCACCGCGGCGATATGTTTTTCGTCGGCCCTCATTTCCAGAAATCCCGCGTGCACTTTGTAAAGAGTCCCGGAGAGCAGCGTCGCCTTTTCCTGAGCAGCCCGCGCCGCGCTCCTACACAACAGCAACGCAATGACCGCTGCCACTCCCGCCCAAAGTAATCTCCTCCGTCCAATGCTCATCGTCCATCCTATTCCCTAGTGATGATGATGCTCCATCTCCTCTTTGGGTTGTGGTGCTCCGCCATTTAAGAAATCTTCCTCCCTCTGTTCTTCCTGGCGGTCTTCCGGTCCCTTCGGATTATATCGCTCCATTTCCATTCGTTCTTCCGCCGTCAACTGCGACAAATGCCGGATGAATCGCACCAGCTTCCAGTTGTCTTCGGGATTATTGTGCTCGTCTCCGCCAAACGCAGGCATACCGGTGAATCGCACGCCGTTTTCAATAATCCAGAAGAGTTCGCCGTCGCTCAATTTCTGAGTGCGTGCCGCGCACAAGTCCGGCGGCTTCGGGTACAGTCCGCGGCCCATCGGCATCTCGCCGCTTCCGTTATTTCCATGGCAAACGGCGCAGTGATCCGCAAAGTGCAGCCGCGCCTCGCGTTGCACTTCCGCGGAATCCGCCACGGGATTTGTCATCTCTCTCGCTTTTTCCGGAATCGACAATCCCCGCGCGTTACGTGCGAAAAAGTTCTCAAGCCGCGATGGCGTCGCCCGTGCGCTCAATCCATCGTGCAGAATCCATTTTGCGAACACCACTCCGCCCACCAACACAAGAACAACGACCAGTACGAAAATATTCCGCCCGCTCATCTTCCAACCCGAGTCTATCCTACCCGTAATGGGCCTCCGTCATCCGGGTAAACCTTATAGCTTCGCGGAAGTGCGCGCAGCGATCGCGCCGTCGGCAGTTTCAAACGAAAAAACAAGGCTGTCCTCGATCGGCACGCCTTCGCTTGGCAATCCGAAGCTGAAATTCCATTCGTAGCGATCCTGCAAATCGTTCGCGTCGGGTTTTATATTCGGTTCCAGAGTGCGAATGTAAAGCCGCGGCTCGATCGCATGTTCCGTGGGCCGCAATGCGACGCCGTGCTTCCAATAGAGTCTCAACTTCAATTTGCTGACTTCTTCTTTCGTAAGCGGCGGCTCAAAAGTCTTGTCTTTCAGCAGAAAGGAACACGGCAGATCGTGAAGCTGAATCGCAACATTGAGTTTCGGCGGATATTCCGTCACGGCTTTCGTTCCGCGTATGTATCGCGTCCCGTTGTCATCGTCGACGCGTTTTAGTTTGTCGAAGAATTCTGCGGCGGTGGCCTGCCCGCTGATCCGGAAGCATGGACCGTTGGGGATTCGTCCATCGGTAGCGAAAAATGCGCCGCCTTCGAGGTTCCACACTGTTTTTCCCAGCGGCTTCAAATTCTTGGCGGGTTTTTGCGCGGCGGGCAAAGGAGCGGCGACGAGCGCGCATGCGGCGAAGAGGAAAGCGGCTCCGAAAGTGAGAACGCGTTTCATTTAACGGCTCGCATCAGGAAAGAAATATTTCCGGTTTTGTATATGACTTTGCCGTCGTGCGGATCGCCTGCGGCCACTTTTCCGGCTCGCACATTCTCAATTGCCGTTACCAGCTGCGGCAGTACGTCCGGCGAAGCAACAGGAACATTATGCGCGCCCAAAACCGTTTTTACCTGCGGCGCGAGGGCAGCCAGTTTTTTGACCGACGCGACGTACGCATCCAAATCCGTCTCCGGGCGAAAGAGCCAAATCGGCGCGGGATAGTACGTGTCGCCGGTGAAGAGCAAACCGTTGACGCGATCAATCAATGAAATCGAATCCGGCGTGTGGCCCGGCGTCGCAATCACCTCCACAATGCGGCCTCCAAGATTGACCTTGAAGCCGTCGTGAATCGTGATGGAAATGTGCCACGGCTTCGTGCGGTACGTCTTCGCGTCAAAACCTTTCGGCAGGTCGCCGCAGATTTCAATAGGAGCAACTTCCGCTTGCGCGTCCGCGGTTGAGCCTTTCGCGTTCGTTCTCGTGAAGTCTGTGTCCATTCCAAACACGAAAGGGAACTCCCAGTTGTCGCCGACGTGGTCGTCGTGCGTGTGCGAATTTAAGACGACTACGGGGCGCGACGTCAGTTGCCGCACGATTTTTTGAATATTTCCAATTCCCATGCCGGTGTCGAAAAGCACTGCCTGCTTTGTGCCGACGATCAGATACGAAATCGTCTCTTCCGATTGGTGCGGCTCGTAAATCGCGAATGTTTGAGGCGCGACTTTGTAGACTTCAAACCAAGTTTCGGCAGGCAGCACGCGCTGCAGCGTCTTGTACTCTTCTCGCGGCAGCGCCTTGCACCAATCCGGCATGTACGCCGACGTCTGCGCGCTCGCGGAAAGAGCAAGAGAAATGCTTAACGCAGAGAGCGCAGAGCCAAGCGCGCAGAGAGCGCGGAGACTTCTGTGTTGTTCGGAGCAACGATTGCTCGGCTTGATCATTTGGCCCCTGAAACGAAGATAGATTTCGGAATCATCATGTGGACGCCTTTGTTGCCGTCGACGAGTTCGGTGATGTGAAGGTCGGCGGCGACGCTGGAAAGCATGTAGGCATCGTCGCGCGAAAGATGCTTTTCGGTCACGAGGAAATCAATCATCTCGTGGACCGCCAGCTGCGCGCACATATTCAAATCGTCGTTGAAGCCCATGGTGATGTAGTGCGTGGGCGTTTCCGCGCGCGGCCATTTTAAATGCATGCCTTTTCGCACCGTAAATTGAAATGTCCCCACCAGCGAAGTTTCGAGCGCGGTGATATCCACTTCGCCGTCGCCTTGTCCGGCGTGGCCGTCGCCGACTTCAAAAAGCGCGCCCTTGGCGTGCACGGGAAGGTAGAGCGTGGTTCCGGCGACCAAATCCTTGTTATCGAGATTGCCGCCCATGATCCACGGCGGTGCGCTGTTGAAGCGGCCAGCGCTTTCCGGCGGCGCAACGCCCATGCTGCCGAAAAAAGGATGCAGCGGAATTTCAATGCCGTCCGCAAAGTGCGCGACCATGCTCTTTTCATCGAGCGGGATGATTTTGATTTTCACGTAGGGATAGTCGTCCGGCAGATAGCCGCGCCCCGGTCCGAACGCGTTGTACGCATAAGGCAGCGCCAATTTCACCGCGAGAATTTTTACTTCGAGGGCGTCGCCCGGCTCCGCGCCTTCGATATAGACCGGCCCGGTTAAAATGTGTCCGCCCGGGCCTTTGTCCTTCACCTGGTCGGTGATGTCGCGCAGCGATTGCTCGACCTGATTCGGAGGAACGCCCGCGTCTTCCAGCCGCTTCGGACTGTTCGTGATGAGCGTCTGAATCTCCACCGTGTCGCCCGATTTTACGGTCAACACCGGCTTCGCCTTCGCGTCGTAATATCCCCACGCCACCGTCCCCGGCGTCGCCTTCAGCGTGTGCGTCGCCTGTGCTGTTGCTTCACCCGCGCGCAAAACCGTGAGCGCTAACAAAACTGCCAACTGAACGGTGATCTTCATTTGGTTGTCAAAAGCTCCTGCACAGAGTCAATCTCGATCCAGCGAATACAATCTACGCAGTTGACTTCTATACCTTCTCCCGCAAGTTGTAAGAGCGACGGAGGAACCCAAGCAACAAGATGACGATCGACATAGCACACCCACGTATCCCACGGAGGCGCGTCGTCACGTGGCCTTTGCTTTGGTACTGCGAAGCGCCGTCAGCTACAGTCTCGTCCGGATCATGGGCTAACAATCTGCCTCCTGCCAAGTTGGCTGAGATCTCCGTCGGATATCGCCCGAGTTCTCTCAACAAATCCGCACGCTTCCGGGCCACTTCTTCTACGACCTCGCATCTGTCCTTTTGCTCCGAAGGGAATGTTCGGGGCTGCAGGCTCAGTGTTCTCAGTTGGTCGTTTAGCGGAAGAATAGACGTAACGTCGCCCTCCCTCATGAGTTGTAGCCCGCGACTCTTCAGCTCTTCCGCATTTTCGTTACCCTGCAAAGTCAAATGATTAAGCAACCAACTCTGAATGTGGCCGCGTTTCTCCAATAGCGTCCCCCGTCTCCATAAAGCGTGGCCTTGATTCGCCAAAGCAAGTCGCTGACGGAACTCCTCCGTCTCGGGCGCGTTGCACTCTAGCCTCTGGGGCGAGCACCATGCGATCGTTTCCGACAAGCGCCTCTCGAACAATGATTTCTCGGGGGACATTTGGCCTCTCTAGGGGTGCGTCATGTCCCCGGGTTTGACGAGGGCGTCGAAATCCTCGGCGGAGATGAGGCCGAGCTTGAGGGCGGCTTCGCGAAGGCTGGTGCCTTCGTGATGAGCGGTTTTGGCGACTTTGGCGGCGTTGTCGTAGCCGATTTTGGGAGCGAGCGCGGTGACCAGCATCAGCGAGTTATTCACATAACTTTCGATTTGCGCGCGATTCACTTCAATGCCGACGACGCAGTGATCCACGAAGGAATTGCAGGCGTCGGCGAGCAGTTCGACCGAGTGCAAATAGTTGAACACCATCACCGGTTTAAAAACGTTTAGTTCAAAATTTCCCTGCGAGCCGGCGATGCCAATGGCCGCGTCATTCCCCATCACCTGCACGGCGACCATAGTGAGCGCTTCGGACTGCGTGGGATTCACTTTGCCGGGCATGATGCTCGAGCCCGGCTCATTTTCCGGAAGGATTAGCTCGCCCAAACCGCAGCGGGGGCCGGAAGCGAGCCAGCGCACGTCATTCGCGATTTTCATGAGCGAAGCCGCAAGCGTTTTGAGCGCGCCGGAAGCGAAAACAAGTTCATCGTGCGCGGAGAGCGAAGCGAACTTGTTGGGATGCGAGCGGAAGGGAAGTCCCGTGAGTACAGCAATTTTTGCCGCGGCGCGGTCCGCAAATTCCGGATGCGCGTTGAGGCCGGTGCCAACGGCGGTACCGCCGATAGCCAAATCGTAGAGTCCATCGAGCGCGACGGCGATGCGGCCGCCATCGCGGTCGAGCAGATTCACCCAGCCGGAAATTTCCTGGCCGAGAGTAAGCGGAGTCGCGTCCTGCAAATGCGTGCGGCCGATTTTCACGATGTCAGAAAACTCGCGCGCTTTCGCGTCGAGCGCGTCGCGCAGTTTTTTCACTGCGGGCAAAAGTCTGCGCGCGGTTTCCGTCGCGGCGGCGATGTGCATCGCCGTGGGGAACGTGTCGTTCGACGACTGCGACATGTTCACGTCGTCGTTGGGATGAATGGGCTTTTTGCTGCCCATCGCGCCACCGGCAATTTCAATCGCGCGATTGGAAATCACTTCGTTGACGTTCATGTTGGTCTGCGTGCCGCTGCCGGTTTGCCAGATGCGCAGAGGAAAATGCTCGTTCAATTGCCCACCGATGACTTCATCCGCTGCTTGCGTGATGAGCTTTGTTTTTTCGCGAGAAAGTTTCCCGAGATCCTGATTCACGAGCGCGGCCGCTTTTTTGAGGATGCCGAAGGCGCGAATCAACTCCGGTGGCATGGTGTCCTTGCCGATGGCGAAATGAATCAGCGAGCGGGCCGTTTGCGCGCCGTAGTAGCGGTCCACGGGGACTTCGATGGGGCCCATGCTGTCGGTTTCCGTGCGGGTTGGCCCCCCGGCAAGGGCATGCTTGGTAGCTTCAGACATGGGGACTCCTTAAAGAAAAACGGGCTTTAGCTTTGCACGAGGTAAGTTTAGCAGGGGCAGGGAGGGGGTATAGGTGGGTTTTTCTGCATCTGCTGATTCCAAAGGACTTTAAGTGGCTCTGTTTACATCCTGCAGGAGCGGGGCGATGCCTCAACCGATAGAGGTTAAAAGCCAGGCCGAGCAACAGAGCTTGCCGCATCTGTATGGGCAAGCTGCGACCTGGCGCTTTGGCAGAGAGCTTGCGTTTGATCACCGAGAAGACGGTTTCTATTTTGGCGCGCGGCCCATACAACTGCCGCGGAAAAGCGCGGTGCACCTGATGGCGGAATTCTGCTTCCGGAATGCCGCGCCGTGGGTTGGGCGGGATCACGCTGTGGGCTCCCAGCGTGCCGCGCACGTGTCGGTGATTGGCTTCGGAATCGAACTCCGCGTCCGCCAGCACCACTCCAATGGGCATGGTCCGACTAGCTGCGTCCACCAAGCCGGGCAAAGCACGCGTGTCGCACCACGGACCTTGTCGCGCTCGTTGCGCAAGAATGATCTGGCGATCCACATCGACCACGATCAGCCACTTCAGAAAGTGTCGGTAGCGTGTTTTTCCGCCCTCATGCTGCTCGACGCGGCGTATGAAATAGGTGCTGACGGCGTCCTGCGCAAGCCCGGTACCGTCAACCGCCACGCAAGCCCGGCGTCGGCCGCGGCGCGAACTGCGGCGCAGTCGCCGTACCGATTCTCCCAACGCGCTCTCGATGGTATCGTCAGGCAGCCGCCGCAAGAAGCGATACACGGTGGTGTAATCGGGCACGCTCGACAGTCGCAGCACGGCGCGCAACTCCGCATGCTCGCGCAGTCGCACCTCGGCTTCGCGGAAAGTCCAGTCTTCGTAACGCATCAGGCAGAGAATGGCCAGCAACTGCGGTTGCGAGAATTGGTGTTTGCTGAAACGACTCCGGTAGGTCGGCAGAATCGCCGTGGCTACATCTATAGCCACGCGAGCAAAAGGCAGGAGTCCGATTTCTGGCATCGCACCTCCTGCTCCATTAGAAAACACCATCACCGTTCGCTCGTCCTCATAGAAAATCAGCCTTTGTGCCAAGGATGTAAACAGAGCTAGTTTAAGTCTAATGTTTTGTAACTGCAGATTATAAACGAGTTACGGGGCGATTTTTTGCAACTGCAGAATCGAAAAGACTTACAGGAGATTCTGATTTGGGTGGATTGCCGCGAGAGAGGCCGTCGATGGATGAGATTCGCGGCCCGGGTAGGGAAAACAGCACGCCCGGACATGACAATTCACTATGCGATATTCATTACTATTGTCAATAAGTTAATGATAAGCGATTTGTATGCAATCGCTTACGCGCCGGTAATGCGCTGTGCGTGGGCGCGATTTCCTGTTTGGGCACTACGGAGAGCGCTGCGGAGTCAAACTAAAGGCTGCATAAACTCAACGATATGTCTCCCTTACGGTTGGTCATCGCTGGAGGCAGGCCCGTTCACCGAGTTTTTCTACTTTGAAGGACTACTGTTTTCGCAGTTTTTTATCGGATCAGTGGGCCGCGCCGGAATCTTCTTGATCCTACGAGGAATTTGGCTTTGGGAGAGAAGGGGTTTGCCGCCTGGGTCTCTTCCCAGAATTTTTCCAGAGATAAAACTACGAAATTTGACTGTTTGGAAAGGGCGGACTTTCAGTCCCTCGCTTGTGGCGAGCACTCTCAACGCCTTTTCCGTTTCGTGGATTTGTGTGTTGATGACGCTTGTGACCATCTTTATGGTCTTTCGCCCACGGCCGCCGATGGGATTGTTTATCGACTGGAAAGAACGCAGCCATGTCTCGGCCACCGAGAGTCCCTGGACAGAGACCATGAGCGTTTACATCGCACGCCCCGGTCAGTTCTATGTAAATGGGATTCCAACGAAGAGGCAGGAACTGGAATCAAGGTTACGGGCGGAATTGGGCCGGCGCGCGGTGTGGACGGTCTACCTGGAAGCCGATGATGACACGATGTTTATGGATACGGTTACGCGATCGATGCGATTCAGGGGTTGGGAGCGAAAGTGGTTTGGATCACGCCGAAGACGCGAGAGGAATGGAAAAAGCAGCAAAGGTAAGCACCCAATTAGCGGTGGCTAATTTTTCTTGCCAAGCGCGGCGCCTTTGCGCGGAATGAAAACCTTCGCGGGCGGCTCGATGCCGAATCTCTTCGAGTAATTGCCTTGATTGACGGCGATGCCGATGCGGCCGCGCGAATCCTGATAGAGGAGCGAATCGCCGACGGGAACGTCCATGAAGGTTTTGCCGAAGGGAAGAACGAGCGTTTTTCCGTTGAGTTGGAAACTGACTTTGTCACCGACGTTGTAACCGAGTGCGCGAAAATCGTCGCCTTGAATATCGGTAATCAGCGAGCCGAAGGGATCGTCGAGGCCGATAACGTCGCCGGAGATTCCTTTTTCCTCGATGAGGGCTTGTTTCGGATTCAGCCGAACCAAATCCGTAACTTGCGGGCCGACGATGGTGTAATCCCATCCCGCGGCGAGGTGGGCTGCGGCGGGAGAAAAAATGTCGCGGCCGTGAAACGTGGAAGAGACCGCGGGAGTGAGCATCCAGGTTTGATTCGTGATTTCGCGCGCGGAGTCGAGTCCATCGCGATCGAGCACGGGGGTGATGAGCCCGTTGTCCGGCAAAACGAAATACTGCCCCTTTTTCGTTTTGACGATGACCGCTTTGCGTGGAGTGCCGACGCCTGGATCGATCACGGCTAGAAAAACGGTGCCGGCGGGATAGTAAGGGGAAGCGGCAGCAAGGAAGCGCGCCCCCTCTTCGATTTGGAACGGCGTGACTTGATGCGTGATGTCCATGATGCGTGCGTCGGGTGCGATGTTGAGCATGACGGCTTTGCAGATGGCAACGGCGTCGTTGGCCGTGCCGAAATCGGTAATGAAGACGATGGTGGGACGCGACGCGTTGCCGGAGGAATCCTGCTGGCCGCGAAACTTTCCGCAGGACACGGAGAGCAGAGCGAAAGCGGCGAGCGCAAAGACAAAAAGACCGGTGCGGCGTTGCATGGGCTGAATTCCCCCGAGAAAAAATGTGCGTTGCGTCCCCTGAGACGAAACGAAATGAGTATACGGGAGGCGCGGAGAAAGGCGAAGTTTGTAGAGTTTGCGGAAATCGTGGACGAATGAAATGCCGTTCAGTAGATTGTAGGAGCATTTCTGCAGCCCGAAGCTCCGATTTTTCCCCGGCTCCGCCTCCGGGGTCACTCAGCCGAACAATTGCGAGGAGAGAGAATGAGACACATGGGAATTGCCGTGGTGTTTTTATGTCTTTGCGCAACGGGAGTGTCGGCGGACCAGGTGACGCTAAAAAACGGCGACCGCTTGACGGGAACGATCGTGAAAACGGACGACAAAGCGGAAACGCTTTTGATTAAAACGGAATTTGCGGGCGACGTGACAGTGAAGTGGGATGCGGTGACTTCGCTGGAAGCCACACAGCCGCTGCACCTGACGCTGAAGGATGGGCGGACGGTCGTGGGCACGGTGACAACGGCGGAGGGCGCGCTCGACGTGACAACGAAAGCGGAGGCAGAAGTGAAAGCGCCGAAAGAAAGCGTGGCAATCATTCGAAACGATGCGGAGCAGACGGCGTACGACGCGGAGGTCTACCGGAAGGAGCATCCAAAGTTCGTGGACTTTTGGAATGGCTTGCTAGACACGGGGCTGAGCCTGACGAGCGGAAATTCTTCGACGATCAACTACACGCTGACGGCGAAGAGCGCGCAAGTAACTGAGAAGAATAAGATTTCCATGTACGGGACCGCCGTGTACGGAAAAAACAATGCGGTCAGTCCAACCGAGACGATCGCGCACGAAATCCGCGGAGGAGTTCGCGGCGAAGCGAATTTCAGCGAGAGATTTTTCACGTTTGGATTCACGGATTTTGGATACAACGAATTGCAACATCTTGATTTGCAAAATGTGGTTGGCGCCGGTGCGGGGTATCATGCCATCAAGAATCCGCGAACGACGTTCGATTTATCGCTCGGCGGAAGCTACAACCAGGAATATTTTTCGGCTTATACGCTGGCGGCGCCCACGCCTACGAGTTTTCCGGCGATCACGCAGAAAAACGCGGAAATTGTGATTGGAGAAGCGCTCAATTCGAAAGTGACGAGCCGCACGACCGTGAGCGAAACCTTTTCCATTTTTCCAGGACTGGGCGGCACGGACGGCTACCGCTATTCGTTCAATTCCAGCGCGTCCACAAAATTGAAGAACTGGCTCGGCTGGCAGGTCACCTTCAACGACAACTACATCAGCAATCCGCCGACCGGATTGAAAGGGAACGACCTGCTGTTCTCGACAGGATTGCGATTGACGTTCGGCAAGGGCGTGTTCTAAAAGGATGCTTCCCAGAGGCAATTGCAAGTAGAAAGGAAGAAAACAATGGATGGAATCCTGTATTGGCTTATCGTGGGATTAATCGCGGGCTGGTTGGCGGGAAAGGTGATGAAGGGCGGCGGGTACGGCGTCTTAATAGATATTGTCCTTGGGATTTTGGGAGGGATTGTGGGCGGCTGGATTTTTAGGGCCCTTCACCTCTGGCCAGGCGGCGGCATTTTCGGTGGGATCTTGGTTGCGTTTGTCGGCGCCGTGGTTCTGGTCTGGATTACGCGTCTGCTCAAGAGAGCTTAGCGCGAATTCGAAAGGGGCAAACGGCGCCAACAATTCCGGGGGAAGAATCGCCGGCGCCGTTTGTTTCGGGGGGTGAGCTCAGTTGGCCGAGCCTCCTGCGGATTCGGCCGGATGCCGGACCAAAAACCATTCGACGGTGGGCGCGCGCTGATATTTCAAACGTACGAACGTCGCTTCGGCGGCCGAAGCATTGCCCAGTTTTTCTTGCGTAAGCGCCAATTGCCGAAGCGCCAGAGGAGAATGCGGATCGGCGGATAAGCCGTCGGCTGCATTGTGAAGATCGTTTTGCGATGCCTGCGCGTAGCCGCGGGCGGATTCATAGCAAGCCTGGACGAAAAGGTCGCGCGAATCGGTTGCCAGTTTCTCGAGCAAGGAGACGGCTTGCGTGGCTTCGCTCGATAGTCCATGCAGCGCGGAGACGCGAACGCGCTCGCGTAAAACCGTGGCGCGATCGACACTGCGATCCGATTCGAGCATGCCGGAGTGAGGTTGATCCAGAAACGCAGTTAATTCCTTCAACTGCGCGAGCGCCGATTGAGGATCTGCGGCGAGCATGGCGCGAGCCAGCGCGATGTTGAATTGTCCGTTGGGCTCTTTTTTGCCAGCGGCTTCTTCTGCGAAAGCGGCAAGTTCCTGTTGGCCCTGAGCAGGTTTTCCTTCCCAGAACGAAACCAGAGCGCGCTGTTCCTTGATGTACATCTCATCCACGGGACTTTTCGCGAGTTTCAGAGCGAGGTCGTACTCTTTTCGAGCGCCATCGAAATCGCCCATGAGCGTGCGCGTATCACCGAGGCCCTCTTGCGAGGCAAGGAAAGTGGGGTCGATACGCAACGATTCTGCGTAATGGTGCAGTGAGGCTTGATCGTTACCGGCGATGCGCGAAACTTCGCCAAGTGAATCCTGGGGATTGGAGGACTTGGTCTCCACCTGAGCATACCGCTGAAGAGAGGCCAGTGCCTTCGCCGGGTCGGGATTGGCCGCGCGAATGTAAAGATAACCGAGGCGATTCAGCGCCGCGGGGAAATTCGGGTCAATCTCCAAAGCGGTTTCGAGCAATTTTCGCGCGTGATCGTCATCCTGCTGAATGAAGAGCCATTCCCCGGTTACATAGAGAACGTGTTTGTCGCGAGGGTAACGCTTCAGCAGATCGTTCATGCTGGTGATGGCGGGAAGAAGATTGCGTCCCTGAATGTAGGTCATCCAGCGAACGAGCAGCTGTTCGTCCAGCGTGGCGCGGGAGAGGAGAGATTCAGCCTTCGCAAGAGCGGCAGGATCGGGAGTAGTACGGCGCGCTGCAAAGGAAATCATGGCATACGCGATGGCCGACTGTGGGTCCTTCTGCGTTGCGTGGCGAGCTTGATCCGCAGAGGCGTCGTACATGGCGTTTTCGTACTTGTCCCAGGCAAGTTCGAGGGATTTGCGCGCTTCCTCGGATTTCGTCGAGAGGGGAATCGCGCCAAAAAGCTGTTGAGGAATGGGAGCGACACGCGATGCGTGTGTGGCCGCGCGGCTCGAAGCAGATTCAACGTGCTGCGGTGTTTGGGCCCAAGCGCCGACGGCGTACGCGGCGGGAAAAATCAGCAGGAAGAATCTTTGCCAGAACCGGCTCATCCATTCGCTCCTCGAAAACTCAGTTGGCCAAGGGGACGCGTACAGGGGCTCAAGTTAACGCGGAGCGCGGTCTCAAAAGAACTGGTCCGAGGTACAGGTGTGCGCGTTTCTACATAGAGTGGCAGATTGGCTACACAAAAAAAGCGTGCGTAACGGTTACTTGTGAAGAGGGCGTGGCGCGGGCAATACTTTGTTCAATTCATTTTCGAAAGGTGATGCGAGTGATGCACGATAGACCCTGCACAAAAGCGATTCGAGTTCTCGCAATTCCTGGCCTGGCGGCGGTGTTTGCGATTTCCACGCTTGCCGCGTTCAAAAACATGGCGATCGTTGCGGCGGCAAGCAGCAAGCTAAGCGACGTGCCATTGGCGGACCTCGTGAAGTATTGCAAGGGAGCTTCAAGAACGTGGCCGGACGGCAAGAATTTTACGATTGTCATCAAGAATCCGGAAGCTCCGGAAATGCACGGGGTTTTGCCGAAATTGTTCGGCGGGACGCCCGCGGAAGCGAAAGCGGTAATTTCCAAATTGAACGAAGCGCGGGTCGTCGTGAGAATTGTGGAAAGCGACGAAGAGCTGTTGAAAACGGTGGAAGCAACACCGGGTGCCATCGGTGTCGTGGACGTGTACGCGATTAATAGCGCGGTGAAAGTGCTGCGCGTGGACGGCAAGCTGCCGTTTGACGTAGGCTACGCGCTCAAGGGAAATTAATCGCGCGGTACGCGGCTTTTTCTCTGCCAAGAAAATTGAATGAATTCAGGATTGCGGCGCCGGTGGTGTGCGCATCGTGCGCAGCGCCGTGTATCCGAGAAGCACCACGGCCACAGCGAGCGATCCCCATAGCACAGCGGGATGTCTCTCGGAAAATGGGCGCGGGTCCTGATACGCGGCATTTTCTTGCTCGGGTTCGAGCTGATCGGCGAATGCTTCTTCCGATGCGCTGATGTGCAGCGTGCGCTGGAGGTCATAGCTGGGCGATTGCGCTTTTTCGTTGCCGTAGGCGAGGCGATACGAATGTCCCGGGGCCGGCCGGAAGAGAATTAGTTTCGTGACCATGGACGCGGAAAGCATCACGTTTGAGAGCGGGTCGTCATTTCCGTTCAGGATTTCCACTCGCCAATAACGGATCCCGCCGTAGCCGTAGACGGGAACGTGCAAAAGCTCTTCGCGGTGAGAATCTCCCATGTAGCGGTAGATTTCTCCGCCGCCTCCCGGGCTCCATTCCTTGCCGTCGGCGCTGATTGAAATGCGAACGCCGCGATAGAACTCCTCCTGAGTCGTAGTGAATTCCACGGCGCTCATGGGCACATTGGTGTTGCCGAGGTCGAGCGTCCACGTCGTTTCTTCCTTTGAGGAAGCGGCGTCAGGAGCGCGCGGAGCCTGGAGCGCGACCCACTGCTCGGGAATAATGTTTTTCTGCGATTGAGACGAAGGGATGACTACCGCACCGGTCACAGGGAATTGCTTGTCGCCTTGCCGGATTTGCACGCGCAAATAGCGGGCATTATTTTCCGAGTAGCGAAGCGTTTGATTGCCCTCGAGGCCTTCTTTCCGGAAGCGGGAAATCGGCGCGCGTTCCTTGACGATGCGCCAGGTGCGGGCATCGTCGCTCGCGTCTACCTCAACCCACAAAATGAAGTCCGATTCGGGCGTGTCCAGGCGGACGGCATTATGAAAGCGAGGATAGACGCCGAGATCGAGCACGAGCTGCGTGTATTTGCCCGGCACGAAGCTGTTTTCGCGGATGGTTGTCGGCCAGCTTTCCGTTTTTGCGACGCCGATGGAGGTTCGCAGCACGTACGCCGCTTCCGCGCCCGATTCGTCCAGGATGCGCAAGTCCGAAATGTTCGCGGCGGAGTGCGCAAGAATGTCGGGCCCGACCGCGATGTAATTCAGCGCGCCGGCATGGGCGGAGGAAATTTCGCGCGAGTACTTCCACGCATGCCATTTGTCGGAAAGAGAAGCGCCGACGGCACTTGCGGCCACCAGTAGCAGCAAAGCAAAGCCAAGAGTCTGCCGATTTCTCGAGTTCTTCACGAGGGGCGTCCCTTCGCGGCTCGACGCGTGTATAGAAAAGAGACACTGAGCAGGAGCGAGCCGAGCACGAGGAACGAAAGGATACGGTACGCACGGTCGAGCGAAGCCAGGTCAACGAAGAAAACTTTGACAACGACCAAGCCGAAGAGAAGCAGCGCCTGCCAGCGCAGTAGCGCCGACTTTTGCTGGACGCCGACGAGAATCAGCACCGTGGCGTAAATTGCCCAAAGCACAGAGAGGGAAAGATTGCGCGCGAGGTCTGCGTCGGCGCCGTAAGAAGTTTTTCCGAAGTAATCCCAAAATTCAAGCGAGAGCGCGATGAGCGCAAAGATATTGATGAGAACGGAGAAGACACCGAGCTCCATCTTTTCCTGTTCGCCCGTTTCGTCAATTTTATTGCGCGAGGACCACAGCGCAACGCCGAAGCAAATGATCAAAAGAAGATAAGCGGCGAATCTTTGGTTTAAGAGAAACGCGCCAGCGGGCGGCGGAAAAAAGAGCACGCGGACCGAGGCGATGGCGAGAAGAATGTAGCCAAACTGGCGTAGGAACCCGCTCATGGCGCGGAACCCGGACCAGACGAGGATTGCGCCTTCCACAGCGAAGCAGAACGTAATCCACTTTCCTTCAAGGCGAATCGGAATGGCCATGGTGGCGAAGGTCAGGCCAAGCCCGGCGAAAATGTATCGCGCGAGCGGACTTTCGCCTTCCTTCACGCCGGGAATGACTCGCGCGACGGCGATGTGACCCGCGGCCAGCGCCAAAACGAGCAGTGTGAAGGGCCAGCGGTCGTTCGGCCAGAAGAGCGCGTACAGCGTGCCGACATAAACGAACGCGTTAACCGTAGCAATAAGGATGTCGATTTCTGCGAGCACTCCTTCTTTGATCGCGCGAAGGACGGGCAGCGTGGCAAAAAGCAAAAAGAAGAGCGTCGCGAAAAGCGTGGTGCGCTCGAGCGGCGGCGAAGAGGTACGGTGATAAAACTCCTCAAACCATCCCCAAAAGTAAAGTTGCGTTCCGATGAAGGAGATTGGCGCGAGCGAATACCAATCCTTGCGTTCGCCCATTACCAACATGCCCGCGCCAAGAATCAACAAGTAGGTGAACAAAACGATTTGGTGATCCTGACCCGTGCTGACGAGCATGGGAGTTGCGTAGCCGCCGAGAAGGCAAAGGACGGCGATGCGTTGCGAATCGCGGCCAAGCGAAATCGCTGCCATCGCGGCCGTAATCAGAATCATTCCGAAGAAGCCGACGTCCCGCGAGTACAGCGTGTAGTACTGGCAGCCCGCCCAAACGGAGAGAAAGAGCGTCGCTTCACCGAGAGCAACAATCCCTTCCGAAAAATAGGGATAGCCGCGCCCGAGGAGCCAACTGCTCCAGGGCATCATCAATGCGCCGATCAAAATGCCGATGGCCACGCGGCCCGAGGGGCCGATCCAGTTGTTATCAAACGCGTACTTCAATCCGAACGAGAAGCCAACCAAGAGAGCGACGATGGCGATACGGTTCAGCCAGCGGCCGCCGATCACAGTCTCCAAATCATTTGTGTCGGTAGCCCTTCCTTGCGATGTATGCAATGGAGGAGGAGCGAAGCCGCTGCCGGAAAACGAAGGCGCAACTTCGCGCGGCTTGGCTGGCACAGGAGGAGCCGGAGGAAGAGGCGGCGGCATGCTTGCCATCGGTGTGGGCGGCGACTGCGGAACTGGCGGCGGTTCGGAAGGCTTGGCCTCAGGAACTGCTATGGCAGTGGCAGTCACAGACGGGGTGGCCGTCTGAGCCGCCTTTTCCAGTTTTGCGAGCCGTTGCTCGAGGGCGTAGATGCGAGCGGTCAATTCCTGTGGATTCTGCCGCCGCAGGACCTCGTCGAGGCGGCGCATCCCCACGAACGCGATAATTCCGAGGATAGGGCCAACGAGCAGCAGGAGGACGAGGAATATGATGAGGGGCGCTTCCATGGGCAGGGGCGTCTGCGGGGGATTAAACCATAGCTAAGTGCCCGAAACAACAGGACTGGCCGAGGCCATCAGGTAGGAAACAAAAGGGAGGGAAAGTGTAAAAATGCCTGTCCTTTGGGACAGGTTTTCCACAGCCAGTACAGCAAAGAGGCGGCGAATCAAAATGAGATTTTTGAAATGTCGTTAAGTAATTTATTTTCATTATCTTGCGTGAAATATTTTTGAGCAGACCTCGTACTAGGCGACTCGTTTATGGCCCAAAATGTGCCCTCTGTACTATCGCGTTTCAGTTTAGACCCCTGTCTAATAGGACAGGTAAGGCGACTGGAACTTAGGACAGTTCAACGCATCTAAGAAAGTAGCGAAGCCGTAAAGAAACGTAACAGGGTAAGCAGTCACTACCCAAGCGGTATTCAGCAAGGAAGCAGGGGATAGGGGAAGGAATGAAGACAACGGACCAAGGGCGGAAGTGGATGTGGGGGTTTCTGGGGATCGTGGCTATGACGCAGATGTACTTTGTGCGTGAACTGCTCGCCGCGTTTGCCCTGTTTGCAGTTTTGTTTGCGGTGATTGCCACGGTGGCAGTTGGAGCTTATATCGCGCAGAAGGGCTGGGAGCTTGCTGTAGCGCGTGTTGCCGAGAGCGACCATCCGGCGGTTAACTTGGCGCGCCGCAGTGTGAATTCGATGGAAGTTTTGGCAAAGCGTGGCGTGAGCGCGGCCGGGGAGCTGGCTCGCCGCCCATTGCAGCGTCCGGCTTCCGGCAACCCGCTGGGTAAGGCGGCCTAAGATTTCTGGTTTTCGCCAGAGCACAACGGGACAAGTTTTCTCCTGCCTCCTTCAGGAGGGACTTAGATCCCGGAGAAGTAGATTGAAAAGAAAAAAGCCAACCGTCCTGAGAGAGCGGTTGGCTTTTTTCTCTGAAGCCTGATTGCAAACTGCCTCTTACATGGAACGTAGGGCGGAAGCTACGGGAACGCTGGCCGCACGGACTGCAGGCAGTAAACCTCCGACAACGCCCATGACTAGGGCGAACACGATGCCCTTCACGAGCAGTTCCGGCGTAATCAGGAAGGCAAACGCGACATGCGAGAACGTCTGTAGGTTCATGGCCCCGGTAGTAAGGCCATTCACGGGAAGCACGGCCAAACATCCGAGCGCACCGCCGATGAAGGAAATCAGCAAAGCCTCCACCAGGAAGGAAAACACCACGGCGGCTCCGGTGAAGCCGAGAGCCCGCATCGTGCCGATTTCACGGCCGCGTTCGGCGACGGCAGAATACATGGTGTTGAGAGCGCCAAACACGGCGCCGATAGCCATCACGGCGGCGACCAGGCCGCCAAGGACGGTAATCAACGTGGTCAGGCGGCCGGACTGCTTGGTGTAGTAATCCACTTCACGAGTTACATCCACGTTCAAACGAGGATCCTTCGTCAACGTATCGCGGACTTGTTGCAGCGCGGCCGGAGAAGTGAGGTGCACCGTTACGGACTGAAAGAAGTTTTCGCCGCGACCGTAAGCAGGACCGAGAAGTTTCGCGTCGGCCCAGACTTCGGAGTCAAACGACGTTCCCCCCGCGTCGAATATCCCGACCACTTTCCATTTCACCGTGCCGAGACTGATGGTGTTGCCGATGGTCAGGCCGGAATAGCTCTTTGTGGCGTTTTTCCCGACGATAACTTCGGCAAGGCCCGGCGTGAACATGCGGCCTTCCGCGATTTTGATGCGGTTGCGAATCTCCAGAACGTTTTTCGAAACGCCGCGAAGCTGTACGTTGGCGTCGGTTCCCGTAGAGATAAGCGGAATCGGCGCCACGATCACGATTTCCGGAGTGACGAGCGGGCCTTCCGAACCGCGCGCGATGCCCGGCGCGTCCTGCGCGATTTTCACGGCATCGAGCGAAACGCCGCCGGTTAATTCGGAAGTTGCGCCGGCTCGCATGATGATCGCGTTGTCGTCGGAGCCGGAAGAAACGAGCGTCGTCTTAAAGCCACGAGCCAGCGAAAGCATCGCAACGAACACGCCGACCGTGCCGGCAATGCCGAGCACGGCAACGATTGCCGACGTCCATCGCGCTTTGACACTGCGGAAATTGTAGATAAGAGGAATCGCCATCTCAGACTCTCCTCAGCGCGTCCACGACGCGAAGACGCAGCGCACCGATGCCCGGCAGAAGACCGCTCGCTCCGCCGACGAGAATCGCGAACAGGAGCCCAAGCCCAAGCAGGGAAGTGGAAAGAACAAGTGTGGGAAGCAGGCCGCGTAATGCCGCGCCCACAACGGGAATCGCCAGAATCGCCAAGCCCAGACCCAGCAAACCCCCGAACAAGGCGATGACCAGCGATTCCGCGAGCACGAAGAACATCACGGCGCGCCCGGAGAATCCGATCGCCTTCAGCACGGCAAGTTCGCCGGTTCGTTCACGCACGGAAATCGCCATGGTATTTCCGGTCACCAGCAGCAGCGTGAAAAAGACGACGCTGCCTATAGCCAGAATCAGAAATTCAATATTGCCGAGCTGCTTTGCGAAACCTGCGGCAAACGCGGACTCCGTTTCCGTTTTTGTTTCGTTGGAAGAATTGGCAAATTGTGTGTCTATAGCTTTTCCGACGCTCGCGGCCTCGTCCGGGCTGTCCAGCTTCAGTACGTACCATCCAGCGGTGCTCTTGATCACCGCAGGCACATTTTCGTCAAAATATTTCCACTGCAGCCAGAACTGGCCGTCGTCGCCGCCCGGTTTGTCGTCGTGATAGATGCCGTCGAGATTAAATTCCCAGGTTTTTGTCGTGCCATAGAGCGCGTTCTTGATGGGAATGCGGTCGCCCACCTTCCATCCAAATCGTTTGGCCAGAGTGGTGCCCGCGATTGCGCCCTGCTGGTCCTTCACGAAATTGTTCCACTGGTCGTCGGGAACCTTGAATTCGCTCATTACCTTGCGATGATTTTCCACGTCAATCACAAACTGCGGGAAAAAATTCCGTTCGTCCTGATACACGCCGCCAAACCAGTGATTGTGCGTGACGGCCTTGACGCCGGGAATGGCGCGGATTTTGTCGCCATAAGAGAGCGGCAGGACGTTGATCAGTCCGATTCGATTGATGGTCACCAGACGATCCGCTCCGGCGATCTCCGTGCCGCGGCTGAACGCGCTTTTTACGACAGCGAGAAACGTAAACAAAAACAGCGCCACAGCGAACGAACCAATCGTAAGGATCAAGCGGACTTTTTTGCGGGTAAGATTCGCCCAAATCAATCGGCTGAATTTCATACGGCCCCTCCTGCCATCGCGGTTTCGCGGCTTGCGGAACCCTCCACCAGTACGCCCTTTTCAAGGTGCAGCGTCGTATGCGCGCGCGCTGCAACCACGGGGTCGTGCGTAACCATCAGCACGGTCTTATTGTGTTTTCCAACCAGCTCTTCAATCAGCGCCATGATTTCCGTCGCGCTCTTGCGGTCCAGGTCGCCCGTCGGCTCGTCGCAGAGCAAGAATGTCGGGTCGGAAACAATCGCGCGCGCAATCGTCACGCGCTGCTCCTGTCCGCCGGAAAGTTGCCGCGGATAGTGATTCATGCGGTCAGAAAGTCCCACGACGGAAAGCGCCGTCTCCACGTGCTTGCGCCGGTCCGCCGAAGACAGCTTCGTGAGCAACAGCGGCAGCTCCACGTTTTGATACGCCGTCAGCACCGGAATCAGGTTGTACATCTGAAAGATGAATCCCACGTGCCGCGCGCGCCATTGCGTCAGCTTGCTCGCGGACATGTGCGTGATTTCGTCGCCATCGACGGAGATCGTGCCGGACGATGGCACGTCCAGCCCGCCGAGCAAATTCAGCAGCGTCGTTTTTCCCGACCCGCTCGGCCCCATGAACGCGACGAAATCGCCTTTGTCCACTTCCAGATTCAAGCCTTGCAGCACTTGAATGTTTTCGCCGCCGCGCTTGTACGTCTTATTCAACCCGCGTACTTGAATCAACCCTTTGCCCGATCCTTGTCCGTCCACTCGCACCATGGTTCGTTCGCTCCTACTGTTTGATTTCCACACCTTGTCCGTCTTTCAAACCCTCGGGGCCTTTCACCACAAGCATGTCGCCCGGATTCACGCCCGCGATCACCTCAACATCCGTGCCCCGCCCCATCCCCAGCGTCACGCCACGCCGCTCCAGCGCTTCATTCTTCACAAGAAATACGTATTGCGTGTCTCCATCTTTCCGCACTGCGTTCATCGGAATGATTGCTTTTGCCACGACGGCGTCGGCGTTCTTTTTCTTCGGCGCTTCCTCTTCCAGGAACGCCACTTTCACGCCCATGTCCGGCAGAATCTTGTCGTCGAGTTTGTCGAACGAAATGCGCACCTTTACCGTGGCTTTTTGCCGGTCGGCGCTCGGAATCACCGTGCGAACGTGCGCGCCGTATTTATCTTTGTCATCGGGATACGCGTCGAGTTTCGCTTCCACTCGCTGCTTCTCTTTCACCTTCGCGATGTACGCCTCGTTTACGTCCACTTCAATCTCGTTCGACTTCATGTCCACGATCGTGGCGATACCTGTTCTCGTAAATCCGCCGCCCGCGGAAATCGGAGAAACCATCTCTCCCACTTGCGCGTCCTTCGAAACGATTCTTCCCGCGAACGGCGCTCGAATCGTGCAATTGTCCACCGCTTGTTGCGCTTCCGCGATGCGTGTCTCCGCTCCTGCTACTTGTTGCTTCGCCAAAGCGATCTTTGCCTTCAGGCTGTCCACCGACGCGGAAGCATTATCCAGCGCTTCCTCCGTCTGCACTTTCGCCTCGACCAGTCCCTTGGTGCGCCGCAATTGAATTTCGGCCAGCCGCAGTTGTACTTGCAAGTCGGCGATGGCGGCCTCCGAGGAATTCCGGTCCGCCTTTGCCGTGGTAAGCGCCTTCTGCACGTCCGAATCATCGAGCGTCGCCAGAAGCTGCCCTTCCTTCACGTTGTTGCCTTCATCGAAAAAGACCCCGGTCACGCGCCCCGTGATTTTCGCGGCCACCGTCGCGCGCCGCCGCGGCGTGATGTAGCCGCTTGCGTTCAGCGCCGTCACTTGCTCCGTTCCTCCCGCTGCCCTCGCCGTGGCAACTTCGACCTGTGGTTTGCGGCTGCGCAGCGCCATCACTCCGCCGCCCGCCAGGACGATCACGCCCAGCGCGGCCGCAAAAACGCCCAGGAACTTTCCGGTCGAGCTCTTCGATCGCGCGGAGTCGTGTATTTTTAGGGAAGACAGGTCTGCGGCCGGCATGCCAGGCGTGGTACTCCTCTAGAATTTTTTTGAGACCGAGACGGGGTCGGCATACTGCAAACGGGGATAGTGGTAGAGTCCCGCCGCCACTTCCAATCCCCCTTACTATACGCCATTTCGATGCAATTTCTATCAGTCTCTCTACATGCCTGGGCAGCCAAAATCGGCCAGTCGCCGTCATTTACCGGCGAATGCACCCAGGGCGCGGGCGCGTGGCTTTTTCGCGAGTCTGGTCGCAGCCTCGCAAGAATCAGGAGAACATTGACCGGCAATGGGTCAATCCTGTTACGCTCTCCGCCCGGAGGATTCCCCATGCTGCCTGCTAAACGCTTGGCCCTGCTCGCGATCTCATTGAGTTGGTCGGTCAGCTCGCCGTTAAGCGCCGAACAGAAGGCAACTCCGCCTGCTCCGGAGAAGACCATCGCCATTCGAGCCGGTCATCTGATTGACGGTCGAAGTGAAAAGCGTCTCGACAACGTGGTCATCCTCATTAAGGGCGACACCATTGTCTCCGTCACGCCCAACGCCGCGCCGCCGACAGGCGCCGAAGTGCTCGACCTGTCCAAAGCCACCGTCCTCCCCGGCTTCATTGATACGCACACCCACGTTCTTCTCAACGGCGACATCACCGCGGAGGACTATGACAAGCAGCTTTTGAAGGATTCCATTCCGTACCGCGCTATCCTCGGCGCGCGCAACGCGCGCATTGCTCTTGAAAACGGCTTCACCGCGATTCGTGACCTCGAAACCGAAGGCGCCATGTACGCCGACGTCGACGTGAAAAAAGCCATCGCAAACGGGGAAGTTCCCGGCCCGCGCATGCAAGTCGCCACGCGCGCCATGACTCCGACAGGCATGTATCCGCTGCTCGGATATTCCTGGGAACTGAAAGTCCCAACCGGAGTTCAGTACGTGGACGGCGCGGACGGCGCTCGCAAAGCCGTGCGCGAGCAAGTCATGTACGGCGCCGACTGGATCAAGTATTACTCCGACCGCCGCTATCACTGCGAAACCGACGGCGTGCTGCACAGCATGGTCAATTTCACCGACGAAGAAGCCAAAGCCATCGTGGACGAAGCCCATCGCCTCGGCAAGAAAGTTGCCGCGCACGCCATCGGTAGCGACGGCATCTCCGCCGCGCTTCGCGCCGGCGTGGACACCATCGAACACGGCGACGGCCTGACCGAGCCACAAATGGAGGAGATGGCAAAGCGCGGCATCTATTGGGTTCCCACGATTGTCGTCGGCGCGTATGTCGCTCCCGGCCGCGGCGGTAACTGGACAAAAATGGTGGATCTCGAAAAAGCTGCATTTCAGAAAGCGCTCAAGAAGGGTGTGAAAATCGCCTTAGGCACTGATGCCGGTGGATTCGATTGGAAAGAGATCAACGCCGCGCGGGAATTTCAATATTACGCGGACTACGGCATGACGCCGATGCAAGCCATCCGCAGCGGCACAAGCGTGGCCGCCGAACTCCTGGGCTGGTCGGATAAGTTGGGCACGGTTGAAGCAGGGAAGTGGGCGGACTTGGTCGCCGTCTCCGGCGATCCTCTCAAGGACATCACCGAACTGCAGCACGTGAAATTTGTAATGAAAGCCGGCGTCGTCTACAAAAACGAAACCCACTAAGCTGAGTTAATGTGAGTTCAAAGATTTATTTTTCCACGTAGTCAGTCTGGAATTTGCCGATACCGCTTAGCTGAACGACAACGGTGCCTTCCTTCGCTGCGACAAAATGAGGGATGCCGGCCGGAATGATGATGAAACTGCCCGCCGGGTACCCCTTTAGCTTCGCCGAGTCGAATTTCGCTCCCTCGCCAAGATACCAAGTGCCTTCGATGACCGTAACTAGTTCATCTTGCGCATGCGTATGCGCTAGGACACGCGCGCCGTCGGGTATTTTCACTCGATCGATCCAGGTGCCGCCTTCGCTGGAGTCGCCCAACAGCTGCGCTCGCTGTCTGCCGTCGCTGTAGTAAGGGGGAGTAAACCACCGTACTTTGTCCGGGGTTAACCCCACAATCTCCTTCTTGCTCTGTTCAGCCAAACTCGTTGCCCACGCGAATGCCGCAACGATTGTGATCACGGCGGAGGCTGCGGGAAGGACTCTCTTCATCTCTTTCTCCTGTCCCAAACTGCTTTGGTTCGCAGCTCGTTTCTCGCTGCAAATTGCAATGCTGAGACATCCTATCTCTCGGCTCTCAGAGTGAATGTCAACAAGCTTTAGAACTTCGGCGGCAAGAACTTCTCCGGGTCTGGCGTCATGCCGTCCTTCGTGGTTTTGGAGTGCTGTTCCACCGCACCAACCGCCGCCACCAGGCACGAATAGAAAAACGCGCGGAAACTCTGCCGGAACTCTTCCGTAATTTTCTCGCCGACGCGCGCGACTTCTGCTTCAAGCGTCTCCCGCCGCGAATCGCAAGCTTCGCGGTTTTGCGCTTCGAGCGAAGCCAGGGAAGACGTGATCCGCTGCGATGTGTCGGACATTGTCAGCGCCGCATGCGTATCCGCTTGCCGTCGAAATTCGGTGAATGCCTGCCGCGCCGCACTCTCTACCGAGGCCAGAGCTTCCGCCGCTCTTGCTTCCATGTGCGATACGATCTCTCGCGAGATGTTTTGCGATTCTTCAAGCAGCCGCACCAGATGCCGGTCCGCCGTCTGCGCCGCGCTCAGATGAAACTCTTCCGCGGCTTTCGAATGCGTCTTTTCCATCTGCGAAGAAAGCAGCGGCTCTAGGTCGCGCACTGCACGCTCCGTCACCGCCTTGGCTTCTTCCAAATCGCGCCGCGCCGCCGCCGTGTGCCGCTCAACTCGATCCAAAATCTCCTCGGCGCGGATACGATAGCCGTCCAGCTCCGCATCCCAGCGCACGCGCACATCTTCAATCCGCTCTTCCAGCCGTTCAAGCAGTTCGCTACGCGTCGCGTGCAGCAGTGTGTTCCGCTGCTGCGTCGAAGCCTCTTCCACCTGAACGATACTGCCCTGGCGAGTCTCCTCGATTGCGGCAAGCGCTTGCCGCAGCGCCGGTTCGAACTCCTTCTCCATCGCTTCATGCACGGCGTCCTCTGCCGCCTGCCGCATCCGTCCGCGAAGCACATTCACCAACTGATCTTGCGTCAGGACGAGCCGCCCGGGCCGCTGCACCACCTGAGGAGCCGCTGCCGCTCCCGACGTCGTCACTTGTTTGTCTGCCCCTTCTGCAGCCTCTGTTTCTGAGGGCGTCGGCTCTTCCACTTCTTGCCGGTGCGGCTTCGGCATTTCCACCAGCACCGACGACCTCGCCGGACCCGTCGCCGACGCCGTCTCTCCACTGCCGCGAAACCCGCGATCAATAGGCTGCAGCCAATCCGCGGGCGGCGCCGGAATGCTCCAGATGTTTCCCGGCGTTTCTAGCTCCACTCCGATGTGGTGCAATTCCCGCGGGCTCTGCGGCAAATGGACCGACTTCACTTGCGCCCGCACGATTGTCGCTGAAGTCTCGACGAGCGCGCTCTCGCCAAGTTGCAGCGTAATCCATGAGCCAACTTGCAAATCGTGCCTCGAGGGATACCGGCAGCCGTGAAGGTTGATGCTGACTGCGGATGTGCGCTCGAGAAAATCCTGCCCTGCGGTGTCGCGCCCGGAGATAAACATGGGAACGGAACGTTCGATGCGTGTGCTGCGCCGCAACTCAATTCCCGAATGGATGCGCGCCGGCGTTCCGAAAAAAGCTTGGCTCAAGTTTCCGCTCCGCCTCTACGGTTGGGCTCATAACCAAGAATGCAGCCGTACAATCGTTTCGACGATTGTACATCGGCACAGCTTGCTTATTCCGGGCACATTCGTGCGAAGAGGCTTGGAACGCCAAAAGTATATAAACTCATCCCTGTCCGCGCAATGCGGAGAATTGGGCGCACGGAATTTGTGAGTTTATGGTCGGTCAAAGCATGACGCCACAAGAACAAAAGGGCGCTTGCTTGTCTTGCAAGCGCGCCTACGCCGTCGCCGACGAACTGCTGACCTGCCGCGTCACGTCAGCCAGTCCGAACGCGTTGAACAACTGCTGCTGCACCTGATCTGTCAGCTTATTGATTTCCACCACGCCCGGTCCGCCGCTCCCGATGCGATAGCGCAGCGACCGTTTCCCGAACGGTGTGCGCACAATCTCGAGTGCAAGGTCGGCCACTTCCTGTGGATCCGCCGCAGAAGTTGCCAGCGCCTCACCCAGCTTGTCCGGCACGGCTTTCATCGCGCCGTACAAAGCAAGCCGCGAAGGGTCATCTCCGCGATCAATCTTGCCGAAAATCTCCGTCTTGTATGCACCCGGCTCCAGGCTCACGCAGTCAATTCCGGACCCCGCCAGCTCGTAGCGGTACGCTTCGGTGATCGCCTCCAGCGCAAATTTCGAAGCGCAATAAATCCCGAATGAAGGAAATATCACGCGGCCCGCTCCGCTGCTGATCTGCATTACCAGCCCGCTCTTTTGTTTGTGCATCTGCGGCAGAGCCGCGCGCATCGTCCGCTGTACGCCAAACACATTCGTATCGAAAATCTTTTTCGCCTGCTCGATGCTAATCGCTTCCATCAAGTCCACATACGCGAATCCCGCATTGTTGATGAGCACGTCCAGCCGCCCCGCCCTGCTCACAACGTCCGCGACGCACGAATTGACGGACGCCTCGTCTGTAACATCCATCTCCATCACTTCAATAGGCAGCGAATTCTGAGCCGCGAACGCGCGCAAGCCTTCCGCGGACTTCGCGTTTTTTCCGGTAACGCCGCGCATCGTCGCGAACACGGAATATCCGTTTCGCGCAAATTTCTCCACGAACAGCTTCCCAAATCCGCTGCTTGTCCCCGTGATCAGTACAACTGGTTTTTCGTTGCTCATTTGGTGGCCTCCCTTAAGCTTCCAGATGAATGTCGTCAAAGCTCTCGACGCACGCGTGCTTGCTTCCGTCAGGCCGCACCGTTCCCGGCCGGAGCATTAGCGCGGTGTGCATCCCGGCGCTTCTCGCCGCGTCCAGTTCCTCGGCCACGTCCGAGACAAACAACGTCTCCTCCGGTGGAATCCCCAGAGTCTTGGCAATCGCTTCATAACTCGCCACTTCGCGTTTCGGCCCCGTCGTCGTATCAAAATAATCGTCTATATACGCCGTCAAATCGCCCGCGTTTGAATGGCCAAACAACAGTTTCTGCGCCAGCACGCTTCCCGACGAGAAAATCCCGATTCGTTTTCCATCCTTCTTCCACCGTTTGAAGGCACGCGGCACATCTTCGTACACATGGCCAAGCAGGTCGCCGTTTCGAAATCCCTCTTCCCAGATTTTCCCCTGCAGCGTCTTCAGCGGCGTCACTTTTCGATCCAGCTCAATCAAGCGCCGCACATACCGTGCTGCCGACGCAATCTCGTTCTCTGCCGACCCTCCGCGCCATACTTCCAGCCGCGGGTCCTTCTCTGCTTCTCGCCTGCACTCCGCTTGAAGCCCCTCGATCAATGACCTAACCGGTGCCTCCGCAGCGTGTTCTCGAAGATACGCCTCTGCGTGTGCGCTTGCATAGGGGAACAGCGTCTTATACACAAAATCGACGGAGCTGGTCGTACCTTCGATGTCCAGCAGGAAGTAAAGGATAGAAGAATTGTTCGGCAGGAACGCCAAGTTCAGCTCAAATTTGCGCGGCCGGGGAAATAATTTGGCCCAAAACACACCGGTTCATACCCGCGCTCCACGCCGCTCTCGGTGTAGTGCGGCGTCCACCCGCTCGTGTCTTGAAACAATCGAATCGCGCGAATCCGCCGCTCTTCGCATAAATCAAACCAGTGCCACGTCCCGCGCGGCACTCTCAGCAAATCTCCCGCCTCGACCGTAATCGAAACCACGTTCCCTTCGCGCGGATGAATATGGAAAATTCCCCGGCCCTCGATGATGAAGCGCACTTCATCTTCATCGTGCCAATGCTCGCTGTTGAAGCGGTTCAGCATCGCTTCGAGGCCCGGCGTCTGCGGCGTCACGTCAATCACATCCGCCGTCACGTATCCGCCCTGCGCCTTCAACCGTTCAATCTCCGGCGAATACGCCGCAAGAATCTCCGCCACCGATGCTCCCGTCGCCACTTCATGCGCTGGCCTCCACCGCTCGTAGTCAATCCCCATCGTCGCCAGATGCGCGCGCACTTGCTCAAACTCGCTCAGCGTTTTCTTTTCGTCTGGAATGTTCAGCGTCGCCATAATGCTATTCCTGAACCTTCATGCGCGTGTTCCGTCAGCTCTCGCCTTCCCACCACTTCCAGCAAAAACTCAAAAATCTCCACGTGCCGCCGCGCCTGCGCCAAGTCTCCTCCCCAAGTATATAACCCATGCCCGCGCAGCAGGAACCCATGCGGCCGCGGATCCTGCTTCAGCAACGACTCGACTTCTTTCGCCAGCGCCGGAATGTCCTGCGAATTCTCAAAAATCGGAATCCACTCCTGATGCGTGTGCGTCTTTACGCCCTCCAGCCCTTTTAGCATTTCATAATGGGAGATGGCCATGCTCTTGCGCTTCGCGTGCCGGTCGGAAAGAATCGTGCTCCACACAGAATGTGTGTGCAAAATGCACTGCGCCCCGCGTGCCCGCGCCACCGCAACGTGCAGCAACGATTCCGCCGAAGGCCGCCCATCGCCCGCCAAAATATTCGCGCGGTCGTCAATCTGCAAAAAATGTTTCTTGCTGAGTTGCGCTTTGTCCACGCCCGACGAAGTAATCAGCAGCCGTAGGGGCTGCGCGCGCAGCACCGCGCTGTAATTTCCGCTCGTTCCCAGCGCCCAACCGCGTGCATGAAACGCGCGGCCCGTTTCCGCCAGTTCTACTGTCAGTTTTTTCGGATCGGCTTTCTTTTTCCCTGCGCTCATCGGCCCCGTCACCTGAAGCCGATTATCTCACGCCTGTCCCGGCAGGGGACTGCGCCCTTAGTTCGCCTTCACCGCTTCAATCACGCCCAGCGGCGACTTTGTCTCCACAAATCGCGTCACGCGGAATCCCGCCCCCGCAAACAACGCGCGGTATTCTTCCTCCGTACGTTCTTTTCCGCCCGGCAGCATCAGCATTTCCAAATCAATCCACTTACCCAGGTTCGGAGCGTTGCCTTGAGCTATCACGCCCTCCAGCAAAATCACTCGCGCATCCGCCGGCGACGCCTTGTGAATATTCTTCAAAATTGTCGTCGCCTTCGAATCATCCCAATCGTGAATAATGTTCTTCATGATGTACGCGTCGCCGTCGGGCACCGCCTCGAAAAAATCCCCATGACATGTGCTGCATCGCTCCGCCAACCCAAGCGACTCAATTCGCGGCTTCGCTCCGTTCACGACATGCTCCAAGTCAAAAAGCTTTCCGCGAACTTCCGGATATTTCACCAAAATCTCCGCCAGCACTTTCCCGTGCCCGCCCGCCACGTCCACCAGCGTTTTCCCGTTTAGCCACCCGAAGTCGTAAGCCTCTAGCGCCGCCGGAATCACCAACGCGCTGAAATCCGTCATCGCATCATTAAAAATCTCGCTAACCTCGCGATTCTTTTCAAAATACTCAAAACACGAGACGCCGTGAACTTTTTCCGTCACGGTCTCGCCCGTCTTCAGCGCGTGCATCATCTCCGGAAAAGTTTCGAAATGGATTCGCTGCGCCAGCCAGCGGACCATATCCCGCAGCGATCCCTTCACTCCGCAGCAAAGCAACTCCGCCGCAGGCGTCAGCGCAAACGTTCGCGGAGCAGTCTCCGCAAAAATCTCAGTCGAAGCCAGCGCGCGCAACACGCGATACAGCGGTTCTTCTTTCACTCCGGTTTCCGCCGCAAGTTCCGCCACGCTGCGCGGCCCGTTCTTCAAACGTTCTGCGATCTCTAACTCCGTCACACACCCCAGCGCCGCAGTCGACATGAACCCCAACGCCATTTGAAACAATCGCTCTGCCGGCTGTGGTCCTTGCACCTTTTGTTTTTCTCCGTCCACACTCCCACTTCCTGAAACTGCTGCTGGGGCAGCGCTCATGGTCTCTCTCCTTCGTCGCACATCAATTTATGGCACTTGCCTGTGAAATGGCTAATCTGTTGTGCCTATCCTAGGTGCTATTCGTCAGTTTGCCCATCGCAAAATCGAATCGTTACCTGCGATGCATGTATCCGCGCAATGACTCGCAAAAAGAAAAGGCCGGACTTGTGTCCGGCCTTCCTTCAATCTTCAATTTCTTGCGGAACTCGCGCCTCTAATTCTGCGGCTTCAAGTCCTTCAACATTTTCTTCACGCCGGAATTCACGTGCTCCTGATCCAGCCCGTTCCAATCCAGCGGCTTTTCGTACGTCGCGCGGTATCCCAATTTATCGTCCGCCCGCCGCACCAGGTCAAAAACAATCGTTCCTTCGCGATAGTGAACCGTCCGCACTACGTATCCTGGCGGACCCCAGTATCCCCAAGATTGCCAGCACCCGTAGTATCCGCATACCAGCACCGGCGGGTTCACCGGCTCGGCCACGCGCTCGCGCCGCCCTTGCACTCCAACTTGATAATCCACCAGAAAGTCCGCCGCCGCGGGATCGCTCACCTGCGTCAATCCCTTGGACTTCAGCGTCTGCTCAATCGCAATCCGCGTCCGCACGTGTACCATGTCCTTCGCTGGATCGTTGTATTGCGGAAAATCACGCTGCGGCCGGTCCCGTGGCGTATCCCGCGGCGAAATCACGTCGCGCGAAATCACTCTTCGTCCGCCTTCAGAACGCCCGCCCTCCGACCGCGCCGCTTGCTGCGTCGGCGCCGGTCTCCACGCCCACGTCATCCCTCTTTGCATTCGAACGCTCGGATCGCGGTCCACAACAATATGTTCATCGCAACCCGCCAAAACAGCCGCGCCTGCCAGCAACACGGCGCACGGCAACAACGCCTTACCTCTCATTGCTCCCGACAATCCCATGGCGAATACCTCTCCGTGTATACCAAACACGGCGGCCAGCAAAAAGTTTGATGCAATTTTCGCTCTCTCGGGATGCGTAGAAGGCCGCCTGTGGCACAGGCTTGCAGCCTGCCTCAGACGACTTCGCTTTACGTCGCGCAACGGCCGATGACGGATTGCCGCCCTGCGTTAATTCGCCGCAACCCGTTGTTCAGAACTTAAGTAGATCTGGCTGCCGTCCAATCCGCAGGCGGAAATTCAACCGGCCAAAAATGTGGTGACGGTTCCACAAACTCAAACGCCACCGCCGTATATCCGCCGGGCGGATTTTCTATCCGCACCACGCGCGCAGCCACTTCGGCTCCCGACCTTGGGTTGGTCAGCACAATCGGCTGCCCCGCCAAAACTTCCATTTCCAATTTCACCAGCCCGCCATGCGCATTCACGACCAGCGTGTGCGTCTCTTCCTTCAGCTGCTCGTGGTCCACGCTTTCCGTCATAAGCACAATCGGAATCTGCAGCATCACGCGCTCGCTGCGCCTGCGGTTTGCGCCATCGGAAGGGGACATGGTCTCCGCCATTTCAGCCAGAACCCGGGAGAGCCGGGCAAGGAGGTTCTTGGCAGGATCGCCAAGTGTTGCTCAGATTGTCCTATGTTTCCAAGCAAAAACGGAATGCGCTGCTGGCGTTGCATCAAGCCCGCTACACTTTCGTCACACCCTCGGAATCTAGTCTTCGAAATTCCGCGTTTTTGCGTTATTTAGTACTTATCGACCTTGGTGTCGCTGTACGTACCGAATCCCGGCCACAGGGACGCTGCTCTATTCACGGCGTTCCCAGAGGCACTTCGATGGCAACCACACACGCAGATCAAACGCCGGCCACGGCCACCAAGCGGCGCAGTCGCCGTTTCCCATTTCAATCCATTGTTGAGGCCACCTGGCAGGAACCCAATGGCAAGCTTTTCCGGGAAGAAGCAAAAGCCACGGAAGTGAACGCGCACGGCGGCCTGCTGGAAATGAAGAACTATCCCGCCGTTGGTACTCAAATCGAGCTGACAAATCTTGTTACCCGCGAATCTGCAAGCGCGCGCATCATCGGAGCTCGCAGAAGCCCGGAAGGGCGCCTCATCGGTGTCGCCGTCGAACTGACGGTTCCAAGCGAAACTTTCTGGGGCTCGAATTTTCAACTCAAAAAAATCTGCGCCGACCTGGTCCGCGTCGAATACGAAATGCGCTCCGGGACTGTGGATGAGCGCGTCCTCCGCGAGTTTCGCGATGCTGTAGACCATGTTCGGAAGACGGCTTGGGCCGTCCAGGAATGGCAGCAGCGCCAGTCCCAGCACACCGATCCGCAATCCGTCATTTCCTTGGTCGTCGCCGAACGCCTTCGCCGGGCCACCCAACTCTGCGATTCGATTACCGCCGACGTGGCTGCGCAGCAAGTGAATCGCACGACCGTTGGCATCGAAGAGTTTCTAAGGTCCCTGCAAAAACTGGGCGAATCCCTCCGGGCTCTGTTTTAGCTTTCAAACCGCTTTCCCGGTCAATCGGCAACTCGGAAACGACTCCCCGCCAAAAGGGAAATCCCGTGCGGCAAATGCCGCCCCTGGGGTATGATAGAGTTTTGATAAACCCCTAAGTTAGGAAGAAGATGCCGAGCGAAACCAATGGAAAAGTACTCTTGCGCGTGCGCCCCCGCGGCTTTTGCGCCGGCGTAGTCCGCGCCGTGGACATCGTCGAACTTGCCCTCGAAGCTTACGGCAATCCCGTCTACGTCCACCACGAAATTGTCCACAATACCTACGTCGTCGAACAGCTCCGCCGCCGCGGCGCCATTTTCGTCGAAACCATTGAAGAAGTTCCTCACGGTGCCGTTCTCGTTTTCAGCGCCCACGGTGTTCCTCCCACCGTCCGCGAAGAAGCCAAGGCGCGCTCGCTCAAGGTCATCGACGCAACGTGTCCGCTCGTCACCAAGGTCCATTTCGAAGCGCTCAAATTCGCTCGTGAAGACCGCACCATCATTCTCATCGGCCACAAGGATCATCAGGAAATTATCGGCACTTCCGGGGAAGCGCCCGACCGTACCATCGTCGTGGATTCCGTCGAAGCGGTGGACCGGCTCGAAGTCAACAACCCGGAAAAGCTCGCGTTTCTCACGCAAACCACGCTCAGCCTTTACGATACCCAGGAAATCGTCGCCCGCCTCCGCCAGAAGTTTCCGAAAATCGTCGGCCCCAAGAGCGACGACATTTGCTACGCCACACAAAATCGTCAGGATGCCGTCGAACAAGTCGCTCGGGACGTGGACCTCATCCTCGTCGTCGGCTCGCAGAACAGCTCCAATTCGAATCGCCTCGTCGAAGTCGCCGAGCGCCATGGCGTGAAAGCCACGCTCATCGATTCCGCTTCGGATATCGATCCCGCCTGGCTCGCAGGTGTTAAAAGAGTTGGTCTTACGGCAGGCGCCTCCGCTCCCGAAGTTTTGGTCGAACAGGTCAGCCAGCGCCTCGCCGAACACGGTTTTACGGATCAGCGTGACCTCGATCTGATTCGCGAAGACGTTCGCTTCACTCTGCCGCCGGAACTGGCAACCATCGCGCCTGCTCCGCGCCGCTGAAGCGCCAAAAGAGTTTTTTGTAGTCTGCAACAGGGATCATCCGGCCGCGGTCCCGGGCCTGTTAACGCAAACTTCAGGAGACGCTCTTGGCGGTCAAAATCGCCCGTCAGCAGAAGAAGATTGCCTTGATTGGCGCGCCCTCTAGCGCGGCCGCATTTTTGCCCGGCAGCGAAAAAGCTCCTGCCGCTTTGCGCGCAGCTGGCCTCATCGAGCGCCTGCAATCCGTTGGTTTCGAAGTCATTGATCACGGCGACTGCGCCCCCCGCCACTTTGCCGATGACGACGAGCATCGCCGCGCGCGCAACATCACGGAAATCGTCGCCGGTCTCGGCGATCTAAAAGCGCGTGCTGAGGTCGCCGTAAAAAGCGGTGCAATGGTTCTCGTTCTCGGCGGCGATTGCGCGCAAACCATCGGCCTGCTCACCGCCGCGCGCCGCTACTACAAACATCTCAATCTTTTCTGGATGGATCGCGACGCCGATTTGAACACTCCGGCATCCACTCCCTCCGGCCGCATTGACGGCATGGTCGTCGCCGGCATCATCGGCAAAGGCGCGCCCGAACTAGTCCGCTTCTGGGGCGAACCGCCGCTCGTCCGCGAGCCCGACGTCTATCTCTTCGGCATCGAGCGCCTCGATCCGCCCGAGCAGGAATTTCTCGCCCGCTCGCCCATGCGCCATATGCTTGCCGTGGACATCCAGCGCAAAACCGCCACAGCCGCCGCGAAAGACGCCCTCGTGCATCTCCACTCGGATGCTCGCGAGTACGTCGTTCACCTCGACACGGACATCATTTCGAACGAAGAATTTCCTGCGGTCAACGTGCCTGCCCCCGGCGGCCTCTCGCTCTCCGATGTCCGCGCCGCCCTCGCCGAAGCCGTTCGCAGCAACTTCCTCGTCGGCCTCACCATCACCCAATACAACCCCGACAAAGACCCCGACGCCTCTGGAGCGAGGAAACTTGTGGATCTGCTTGTGGAAACCCTCTCTGCCCGTATCGAAGCCGAAGCGCCTCCATCCTCTGCGGCCCCCGAATCAGCTCCGGAAGGCGTGGCTCCCGCACCAGAATCCACGACCCCCGAAACAGAGCCTGCAAATTAGCCGCACCTGACGCCCCTGCCTCTCCAATAATTTCCTGAAACGCTTTCGCTTCTCCGCTCACTAACCAGTACGACTCGCAACCTGGGTGAAAGCCTTGGTCCTCCAGAAGCGTTTCGTTGTCATATTTCAGACGGAGTTTTTGTTTGCGCCCAGCACGCTCAGCTCGGCATTTCGATCAGTGGGAAGATTTGCGCGGTGCACGCACTCGCTTCGTCCTTGATTTTGGAGCGGCCAAATGAAGCCCAGCGGGCTCTTCTTCGCTGCGTTTATTTTCCTCGGCGGACTTTTGCGCTTTTCAAGTCCAAGCGGCGCTCCTCCGAGCAAACCGGCCCCGCATTTACTCCAAGAAGGCAGTTCGCAGAAAGCGAAGCCCGAGGCGCACACCACCAAGCCGCCCTCTCCGGGTCCCCACTCGGCCTTCGAGAATGCTTTGGCAGAAAGCGTCGCCGGCTACTTTGGCTGTCCGGACCTTACCAATCATCCTTTAAACAAAGACATAGACAAGGAAGTTCATTGGAATGTACCCGCCGAAGCCCGCGGTCACGTGCAGTTTCTCATCGCCATAGTTCCGGACCCGGTTCATACCCATTTGGCCCTTCTCTTCGACCGGTCTATTCAGTCCCTGCAGCAGGCCGTCCAGCGGCAAGGTGATTACGCCTTCGACCGCTCGATCCTTCCCTGGAAATTTGTTTCGCACAAAGACGGGGACGGAGTTGCCGAGCGCCAATCCGAGAACCTGGAAAGAAAAGCCCGGGAGGCTCTGCCGGGGCTCCTCATTTTCCGCTCCAACGCGCCGCCCTCCGGCCACGAGATCTGTTCGAGCCAGCGGCCGCTTTTCGTGTTTTTGGTTGCTGAGACACCAACCAGCGGAATCCGGACGAATCAGTTCCAGAATGCTTTGAGGATTATGCATGAAATTCGGTCTGGCGTTGCCGAATCCCATTCCGTCGGGAGCTCTCGGCTCTTCGTTATGGGGCCAAATTTCTCAGGCTCGCTGGATTCGCTCAGCCGTCAACTCAGAACGATCCCTCAAAAACAAAAACCGTCTGACGTTTTTGTTTACAGCGGTTCCGTCACCAGTGCCAAAAGCGTTTGCCAGTTCAACGATCAGTTCCGGCCTCTGCACGGAAACGCGGACCTCACTGTGCATTTTGCTTCGTTTCAGGAAAACGACCAGTTCTCTCTGGGACAATTTCTGCGCTTTGTGACTTACAAGGGCTATAAGCCGGAGGAAATCGCCGTACTTTCCGAGGACGATACCGCCTACGGCAACGTGCAAGCTTCTCAAACGAATACACCGCATTCGAATGGGCAGCTTGTACCCGAAGCAAGCACGTGCCAGGAAGACGATGTCAATAACCAAGATACTTCGGAGACCTCGTCTGAAATCGTTCATCTTCATTTTCCGCGGGAGATTTCTTTCTTCCGTTCCGCCTATGAAAAAGAATTAGCCGCAAAACAGGATGCCGCCTCGAAGCTTCCCGGGAAAACTGCCCTTTCCTTGAATTTGGAAGAGGAAGGAACAGACGACGACGCAGTCGCTCCGTACGCAGGTTCCCAAACTTCGCTTTCGCAGGAAGCCGTCATGCTGGGCGTGGTCAGCGAACTTCAGAAACATCACATCAAGTTCACCATTCTCCTGGCTACGAATCCGGTAGATCAGTTGTTTCTGGCGCGCTATCTGCGCAATTCCTATCCGCAAGGACGCGTCGTCGTTACCCAACCAGATCTCCTCCTCCTCAGTCAGGAGGATTCACTCTTGGAAGGTGTTCTCGGCTTGAACATCTATCCGCTTGTTCCTGGCCAAAGCGATTTGCTTTGTGATTCGAATTCGCCCGAAGTTTGTCGACCCGTGGAGCCGAGCCGGCAGCCAACAAAGAAGCAGCCGGCGCCTCCTCATCAGGATCGCCTTTTTGAGTCGAGCACTAACATCGGCACCTTCAACGCAATGGTAGGTTTGCTTACCGCCCTCAAACCCGGATGGTCGCCGCCCCTCGACGATAGTTTGGAATGCAGCTATGGACCTTGCGTAAGAGAAAGAATCCCCGCTGCTCCCTATGCCGAATACGCGTCGCCTTGCGTGAAGATTAATGGGGCTTCTCCCACCTGCTTGGGAACGCCCTTGACTTGGTTGACTATCCTTGGTCAGGATGGTTATTGGCCCATCGCCGCTCTTTCGGATGGAAAGCTCGAGAGCGAGGATCACAAGCTTCCCATCTTTAGCTCAGCGTTCTCGAATTCCCCGAAGTTCCACGACAGCTCTCTTCTTCCGGTGGACACACCTGCGCTTATGTCCGTGAACAATTCCGGAAAAAACGAAGAAAAAAAACTTCCCCCGGAAGAAGAGGAAAAAGCACGCGCCCACACTACCCCTGCCTGGAACATCGTTTATTGCTTCTGCTTTGTGTTGCTGCTCGTCCACGCAATTCTCAGTTGTACGGGCACCTTTCTTGCGGATTCTGAAATTAGAGCGCAATTTGCCAGCACCCACGACAAGTTCGGAGTTGGGGTCATGGCCGTCGGCGCCTTTTGGCTCTCTACCGCATTTGTACTCATCATGTGCGCCAGAAGTCCGCTCGTTGCTTGGCGAGGAGACGGCTGGCTCACTCCAGTTCTTTGGGCTCCCTTGCCGATCTTTGTTGGATTTGTGCTTTGGGATCTTTGGATGCAACGAAAGCGCCGGTTGATCGCTGCTGTGCTTTTTCTCTGCGTCGCGCTGAGTACCACATTTCAATTACTTCTCGCGTACGATTGGTTCACGAAACTTCCCCTGCTTTGGTCTTCCCGATACATCCATTTTGCCTCTGAGGTCTCTCCGATTCCTCCGTTTCTCTTACTAGTTGCCGCCGGCTATTGGTGGGTGTGGATGAGCCTTCGCGGCATGTCCATCGTTGACTTGCGTAGACCGCGCTTGCCTGATGTTTCCACACTGGGTCCAAAATCTTTCCGAATGAGCGACAAGGATGGCGAAGCGGTTCGTGATACAGCGCACCCGGTCCTGTTCGCTTGGCGCGTCCTCATTGTCGTTGTTGGCGTTTACATCATTTCTTTGACCGTCCTCGATTTGAAACATCCCTTGCAAAGCCTGGAAGGCGTCGTCTATGACTGGGGCTACTCGGCAGCACTCGCATTCGCCATTGCGGTCTATCTCGGATGTCTTGTTCGCCTGGCGAGCACTTGGTTCAGCTACAAGCAAGTGCTGACTGGCCTCGATCGCTCTCCTCTGCGCGAAGCCTTCAGCCGGATGAAGCGCCTTACCTGGAAGTCCATGTGGAATCCCGGCGGGAGCACACTCCGCGAAACTTATCGCGTGATGTCACGGACCTTTGAAAATCTCGAAAAACTAGAAGTTGTACTCAAAGAAGAGACGGGCGCAGGTGCGGTGAAGACTTCCATAAGGGAGACAACCACGGCATTCGGCGACGCGATGGGAACGTACTTGAAAATAGTCCCACAGAGTTCGCTTGTTCCTGCTCGAGCCCAAAATCGGTCCACCACAAATCCATCTAGCGAAACGACGCCGGCAGCAGCTGGTGAAAGCGGCGCCCAATCTGCACGAAGTGTGACGTCGGCCGTTTCGAAGATGTCCGTAACCACGTCCGGAGCCGCCGCGGCTCCAGCGAGAGAACTCGAGCCAGTCATCAATCGAGAACAAGCCCCCGATTCTCAACCAGAACAGGCAAATTCGAAGAAAGAAACCAAGTCCGACTTGCTCAATACGCTGGCCCAACAGATTGAAACATTGCAAATCAAGATGGCGGATACCGCCGGATTTCTCATTCGCGACGTCCTTGCTCCGAAGTGGCGGGCCGAGCTGGAGCCAGTTGTCTCGGTGGACCGGCGTGTCAAGAAAGCTGAGCTGTCTCTGGTCCGCGCGCTCGGTGAAGAATATGCGGCGCTCGTCTATGTCAATTTTCTGCAGAGCATTCTTTTGCAGATGCGCACTCTCGTCGTCTGCGCGGCTGGCATGTATGTCCTGATCGTTTGTTCGATAAGCATTTATCCGTTTGAACCGCATCCCGCGCTGCAGGTCCTGGCTGTGGCCTTGTTGGTTGCTATGGGAATCATCGTCGGTTTCGTTTATGCAGAAATGCATCGCGACGCAATTCTCAGCCGTTTGACCTCCACCACCGCCGGCGAATTGGGCTGGGATTTCTGGCTGAAGCTTGTCTCTGCGGGTGCGATTCCCGTGTTCAGCTTGCTCGCCGTGCAGTTTCCGGAAATCGGGAGATTTCTATTTTCCTGGCTCGAACCGCTTCTTCAATCCGCGAAGTAAAAGCGTTGGCGGCCATCGCACCCGCGTTGCAGGCGCTCAAGTAGCCGGCTGCGATTTTTCTTTTTGTTTTTTCGCGTGACGTAACAGGCCCAGCCAGGAAAGATACAATCCTCCGTTGAAAATGTAGTGATCGGCCTCGGTGGGTGAGACGGCGTAATTGGTTTCCGCTGCGATTGCGTCCACAAATTCACGGCCTGCGGCTTCTTCCGGTTTGCCGCTTTCGAGCAGAGTTTTCACCAGTTCGCTCCACTTTGCGAGGCGTTCGCGATAGCGCGCGATGTGTGCGTTCGGATCGTGCGAGTAGCCGAAATGCGTGAGAAATAATTTCGCGGGCCGCAGCGCCGTGATTTTATCGAGAGACTGATTCCAGAGTTCGATGTCAATGTCTGGCGGAGGAGTCGCGGGCAAAATAAATTCGTCGCCTTCGACGCTGATTCCTCCGACGTCACCGACAAATGCAACGCCGTCCTGCGGATCCCAAAACGTCACGTGATGCGAAGCGTGGCCGGGCGTATAGAGAACCGAAAAATTGCGCGTGCCTACGCTGACCGTTTCGCCGCCTGTAAGCGCACGCAGATTTTCTTTCGGTACGGGAAGCACGGCGCCGTAAAGGCGATCCATTTCCGCGCCATAGAGACGGCCTGCGCTCGCGAGCAATTTGGCAGGATCGGCCATGTGCTTTGCGCCAGATTCATGCACAAAAATATCGAGCCTCGGATTTTCTTTGACGAGAGAGCCGACGGCGCCGGCGTGGTCGAGATGAATGTGCGTGAGAAGAATCGTGTGCAAATCCTGCACGCGCAAATTGTGCAGCTGCAATTCCGCGCGCAAAGTTTCGAGCGAAGAGGTTGGGCCGGGATCGATGAGTGCGTTCACGCCGTCCGATTGGATAAGGACAGCCGCGATGGATTTTGGGCGGCCCATCCAATTCACATCGAGCGTGGCGAAGGGCAGCGAGTTTTTAGATGTCATGAAAAAAGTTTATCGCAGTTGCGCGGTGTTCGCTTCTTCGCGCTTTGTCCGTTCAGTACGTGGCCCAAACGCCGGGCGTCGCGAGTTCCAGCAAATTTCCGTCCGGGTCGCGGAAATAAATGCTTTGCCCGCCGCGCTCCCATTTGACGGTGCTTTCGATGGCGATTCCGTGTTCGGCAAGTCGTTTTTCCCAGGCACCCAGTTCTTCGCGGGAAACCGGAAAGGCGACGTGCCCGTTGCCGCCGCCGTCGAAGCCGGGAATTCTCCCGCCGGGGATGTTGACGTCGTTCGCCGTGGCTCCCGCTTTGAACAGCAGAAGGATGTGTACGCCACCGACGTCCATTGCCGCCAGGCGTTCGGGTTCGCCGCTTTTCAAGAGCACGCTAAATCCCAAGACGCGCTGATAAAAATCCACGGAACGGCCGATGTCTTCCACGTAAAGCGCCGTCTCCAGCACTCGCTCGATTCTCGGCATGCAATCGGCCTCTGCTCTCGGTTCAATGCGCTTTCTTGTTTTTCTTCCGCACGCGTTCGTACTTCAGCGTGATGAGCCCTCGCGAATAGGTTTTATTTTCGACGAGATCGAATTCGCGTTGTGGAAAACCGCTGGGGAAAAGTGGAATGCCTTCCCCGATAAGCGTGGGAACGACGCCGAGGTAGAGTTCGTCAACCAAATCTTCCTTCAAAAAATCTCGAATCAAAATTCCGCCGCCCATGAGCCAGATATTTTTGCCGGGCTTTTTGCGAATTTCCACGATGACGGCGCTGGGCGATTCATTCGTGAATGTGACGTGGTTTCGCTCGCCGGGAGGGTGCGTTTTGGAAAAGACGTAGTATTTTATCGAGCCGGTAAAACTGCCGCCCATCTTTAGACCGTCGTCGTAGGTTTTGCGACCGAGGATGGCGGTGTCAATGGTTTTGAAGAAGGGGCCCATGGAATAGTCCTTGGGCATGAAGAGAAAATCCACGGAACCGTCGAGGCGGGCGATGTAGCCGTCAAGGCTGATGCCGAGGCCTGCGATGACTTTGCGGGTTGCGGCATTTTCCTTTTTTGACGACTTTTCTTTTTTGGATGGGCGCATCTTGCCACTGCTTCTGCTCTATTTGAGCGTGAGGTCGCCGGCTCCGACGTGGGCGTGAAGCGTGTATTTGCCTGGGCCGGATTTTTGGAAGGAGCGGAAGAGTCCGCCGTGATCTTCGCCAAAGGGCGCAGCGGAAATGTCGCCGGCGTTAACGGACGCTTCGACATGGGAATAATCGGCCGGATTGCCGACATAGATGGTGAGGTCGCCTGCATGAATTTCCACGTCCTTGCTGGCGTTGACGTTTTCGACGGTGACGTCGCCGGCGGGGACGCGCGCGTAGAGTTCGGAGTTCCTCGGTACGCGAACTTCGATTTTCAGATCGTTGCGCGGACCGCCGGAGACGTGAAGTTCGGCGTTGCCTGAAGTGCTGGTGAGGCGATAGCGCAGATCGTCAATTCTGTCCTTGTTCTTGCCCGAGATATCCACGGAGAGTTTTCCGTCTTCGCTGCCCACGATCCGGATGTCTCCAGAACGGATGTGAAGGGCGACGCGGGTTGCGGATGGGATTGCGGCTTCAAAGTGAGGGACACCGCGTTCGGAGATTTCGGTCCTGCTGTCTGCGGCGGTGACGGGCACGGCCAAAAGCGCCAGGGAACAAAGCGAAGAAACAAGAGCTTTCATGAGCACACCTGTTCTGTGCGCAAGGGTTCTGCGCACAAGGGCACTGCGGGCGTTGTTGGAGAAGGATACGCTGGATGAGGGGCGATTGTTCCGAGTTTTTGAGGGACGGAGGAACGGTCGGGGCGGGGAAGGTCGCCGAAGTCAATGTCGAGCCGAACGGGTTCGTCGTCGGATTCCTTGAGCTCACGTTGGCGATGAGAGAGGGTACGGAGGAGGAGGTTGCAGGTATAGGCCATGACAGCGGCGCGCTGGTATTGCTGCAGCGCGGCGAAGCAGAAGCGTCTTCGGATACGTCTAAGGGAGCGATTGACCATGAAAAAGGGAGCTGAGATGAGGCTACGCCAAATGGGCTGGGTCTGGTGTTCGGTTTTCGTCGCGGTTGGTCTCTTGCTGGAAACGGGCGCCGCCAACGCGCAAGGCGCGCATGGGAAGGAGTATTGGAGGAAGATTGCGGCGAATCGGTACGAAGTGCTGGAAGGCGGAAAGGCGTTTGCACTGGCGAAGGAGTTGAGCGGGAATTTGAAGTCGAGCGACCCGGAGCTGCGGGACGATTTGGCGTATTCGATTTTGGCGACGTGGGTTTTGGAGAAAGACGCATTTACGGCGGACGAGTTGCTGGCGCTGGAAGAAGAGTGGCGAGGAAACCTGAAAACGGGAATTGGGGAGAGCGGGACGGATTCGATTTTTGGACGATCGTTTTCGGCGTTGTGCCTTTCCGCGATTGCGGAGAGGGAATTGAAGACGCCGTTTTTGGGAGAAGAGCGATACCGAAAGCTGCTAGAGGCAGCGCTAAACTATTTGCGGGATGAAAAAGATTTGCGCGGATTCGACGCGGAAAAAGGATGGATCCACGCCACAGCGCATACTGCGGATTTGCTAGCGGCACTCGCGAGGCATTCGTCTTTCACAAAGCAGGATCAGGGAGCCGCGCTGAGGGCAATTTGGTGGAAGCTTGAAGGAGCGGACGTGGTTTTTGCGTTTGGAGAGCAGGACCGATTGGCAAATGTTCTGGCGGCGATGGCGGAGCGGAAGGACTTTGATGCGGCGGGATTTCAGGAGTGGATCTTTCAGATGGACAAAACTGACCAGGCGATTTGGAAGGACAGCCCGCCACGGATGGAGGGTTTGCAGAGGTTTGAGAACGATACGCATTTGTTGAGCGCTTTTGTGGCGAGGTTGGCGCAGAGAGAGCAGTCCGCGGCGGCGACGGAAGCGGAGAAGGCGGCGTTGAAGTCGCTGAAGCGACGATAGACAGAGAAAAAGCAGATCCCTCGGGCAAAATCCGTCCTCGGGATGACAATGTCCAGGAACGATGCAATGCTCCGCCAACGATTTGCGGCGTTACGGAAGCCTAGCATCGCCAGAGCACAGGCTGAAGCCTATGCCACAAAAGCAAAATGGCGCCGAGTAGCGGCGCCATTTGCAAAAACACAAGACGGAACAGATCAGGATTTGATGGTGGAGGAGGCGGCATCCCAGGTGACAGGGACGTTACCGCGGAAGCAGGATTCGTTGACCATGTGACACGCGAGCGCGGCGTTGTGACCGAAGATGGCGTCTTCGGTGAGCGGCTTGCGCGATTTGACGCTGGAGAAAAATGTCCAGAGGTGCGGGCGGACGTCGTCGAAATCGTTGCCCTTGTAGACGTAATTTTCAAAGAGCGGTTCCTTGCCGGTTGGCGGGTCATTTTTCGCGTGCCATTCCTTGAAGTAGGCTTCGCGCATGGCATTGGGAAAACCGTATGCGTAATAGCTCGGTGAGGAATCTTCACCGGTTTGCGGATAATGCGCGAGGCCAAACTCGGTGACTTCGAGGACGCCCTTGGAACCCTGGAAGCGATAGGTTTCCGGACCTTCGCAGCCGAGATTTAGCCGCAGATAGACAGGCGCGCCTCCGGCGGAGGCGTATTCGTAGAGCGCAGCCTGAACGTCGGGCATGTTGCGGCCGTCGGGAAAGCGAATGATCGCGCCGAGAGCCATGACTTTTTTCGGCGGCTCGTTCCAGCCCATCATGAAGTTCATGCCGGAAACGAGATGGACGAGAAGATCGCCGGCGACGCCGGTGCCGTATTCCTTCCAGCAGCGCCAGCGGGCGAACCATTTCGGCGACATGTCCGCATCCCAGGGGCGGCTGGTGGCGCCGCTTTGCCAGGTGTCCCAATCGAAATTCTGCGGCGAGAGTCCCGGAGGGGGAGGATACTCCCAAGCGCCGGTGGGATCGTTGCGGCCGAGCCAGCCTTCGATGAGCGTGAGTTTGCCGATGGCACCCGCGGCGATCATTTCTTTTGCTTTGGCGCAAATGACGGAGCTGACGCGCTGAGAACCGATTTGCACGATGCGCCCGGTTTTTTTCTGCGCGTTGGCCATGTCCACGCCTTCGGCGGCGGTGTGGGACATAGGCTTTTCGCAATAGATGTCTTTCCCGGCGGCGGTGGCGTCCACGACGACGCGCTTGTGCCAGTGATCGGGAACGGCGGCGACGATGCAATCAATTTCCTTGTTGTCGAGCAGCTCTTGATATTTGCGCGTGGCGAAGAGATTTGGCTTGCCGGTGATTTCCCTGGCGAGTTGATGGCGGCCATCCCAAAGATCGGCGGCGGCGACACACTCAACGCCAGGGAGAGTGATGGCGTTGGTGAGAAGCGCGGAACCCTGCATGCCGATGCCAATGATGCCGAAGCGGACGCGGTCGCTCGGCGGGACGTAGGTGCTGCGTGCCGGAATGGGATTTGGGTCGGCGAGTAATTTTGGCGCGATGGTGGCGGCGCCGGCGAATCCGGCGGAGCGCTTGAGGAATTGACGGCGAGTGAAGTTGGATTTCATGTTTCCCTCCGTAGAGACGAATGGAATTTCACGAGCAAAGATCGAAAGTACTGAGCCGATACGTAACAGCTTACAGCTCCCAGCCGACAGCGAGCCGGGATCAAACACGGCGCCGATCTAAAGATCGGCCACTACAAAGACTTAATGGCGACTTCCTTGAAGAAGACGACATCGTTGTCGCTGTGATTCTGCAAGCCGAACCAGCCTTCGTCGGGACGCGGGCCGCGTTCGGGTTCGAAATCGAATTTTTTCTCGGGAACGGGCTGGCCTTCGGTGTAATCGGTGACCTTGACCCCGTTCACAAAGACGACAGTGTGCGGGCCGTCTAGCGTGATTTCCATGGTGTTCCATTCGGGGCCGGGCTTGCCGGGTTTGGCGAGCGGTTTGGTGAGGGAATAGAGCGCGCCGGTGATGTGATAGTCGTCTTCCTTGGAGGTTTCGGGATGATTGTCGATCTGGACTTCGTAGCCGTAGTGAACGGGCATCCAGGGTTCGCGCGGCTCGATGGGGATGCGGACGTAGACGCCGGAATTGTCGTTGAAATCGCGCATCTTGAAAACGACGCGGAGTTTGCAGTGGCCAATTTTTCCGCCGCTCCAGTACGTGAGACCCATGCCGCCATGAGTTTTCATGAGGCCGTCTTCGACAGTGATGCCGCCCGGGCCCACGTGTTTCCAGCCGGTGAGGTCTTTGCCGTTGAAGAGCTGTTTCCATTCGGCGGTTTGGGCGCGGCCGGTGGTCGCACCAAGGACAGCGAGAAAAGCGAAAGACAGAACTGCGAGCGCCGAGACAGATTTGCGCATCCTTATAAATCCTCCTTCATAAGAGCCTGCCTGCGACAGGCAGGCCTTTGTTGCCAAGATCGAGTTGGGTCAAGCAGCGGGTCAGTAGTTCAGTGAGTGCAAAAAGTCGAAACTCTTTTTGATGCTGGCGAAGCCTTCGGATGGATTGTCGTGCTCGACGAAATAGTGCTGGATGCCGGCTTTGCCCGCGTTAGCGAAAATGTCTTTCCAGGGAATGATGCCGCTGCCGACTTCGGTGAGGAAGCCCATTTGTTTGTCCGGGCCGGCAGTGGGTGCGTCTTCGGGACTGGGAAGCTGCTTGATGTCCTTGACGTGAACGGCAGGGAAGCGGCCGGGATTGTTGTTGAAATAGGAGATGGGATCTTTTCCGGCGACGGAGATCCAGCAGAGATCGAGTTCCATTTTGACGAAATTTTTGTCGCAGGTGGCGAGGAGATAGTCGTAGGGGAGCTTGCCGTCGAGAGACTTCGCGGGCTGAAATTCGAACGTGTGATTGTGGTAGGCGAACTGGATGCCGGCTTTCTTGGCGGCTTCGCCGGCTTTGTTGAAGAGTTCGGCGGCGCGCTTCCAGCCGTCGGCGGAGTCACGCTGCTTCGGTTCGATCCAGGGATTGACGATGAGCTTGTGGCCGATGGTGTGAGCGGCGTCGAGAGCCTGGGGCCACATCATTTCGACAGTGGAGTAAGGAACGTGGCAGGAGGGCGCGGTGAGGCCGTTTTTGTCGAGGATGGCGCGAACGTCTTTGGGGGAGTGATCGAAGTAGCCGGCGAATTCGACTTCCTTGTAGCCGATGGAAGCGACTTTAGCGATGGTGCCTTCGAAATCGGATTTCATGGCGTCGCGAACGGTGTAGAGCTGAACGCCGATAGGCGAGACTTGCTTGGGAAAAGCGGCGGCCCAGGAAGTTTTTGCAGCGAGAGTTGCAGCGACAGACGAACCGATGAATGTGCGGCGATTCATGTGAGATCTCCTCGACGACGGTTGAAAGCAGACCCTACGAAGGCCAGGGCAAAGAACGCAGGGAGTATACCCCGATTTTTTGGGAAGCCCAATGGAGTCGGCGATTTAATAGTGGGTCAGTTTGAATTTTGACCTGTTGTGTCACGATCCACAAAATTCTCCTCGAAAAACCTCGGAGAAAAAAGAAGTTCAAACTGACCCACTACCGCTGTTTGGCTCATCGGTGCAGTCCCAACTACGCCGAGGCTTTGGTGGGCGGGCCAAGCCTGCGGCAGGCAAGCAAAAAAGAGGGGCGGCGTATCGAAAACTACGCCGCCCGGGGTGGTCAGGGAGAAAAATCAGAATTGGAAGCGCAAGCCAAATTGCATACGGCGCGCCAAGTGAGCGCCGCTGGCATGGAGGAAGCTGGAAGAATTGATGCAGGCAGGATCCGCAGCGGTGGAACCAACCACGCCGCAATCCATGCTGCTGCTGATGCCGTTGTATTGCGTATGGTTGAACAGGTTGAAATTCTCCCAGCGAAAATCAAGAGCACGAGATTCGCCGAAGGAGAAGCGCTTGAAGAGGCCGAAGTCAAAGTTGATGCGGCCGGGGCCGGCCAGGGTGTTGCGGCCAACGTTGCCGAAGGTCAACCCTGTGGGAATGGCGAAGGCCGCCGGATTGTAAAGCAACGGGCCGCGGATGCCCGGGATATTGGACGGATGGGATGAGTGCGGATCGCCGACGAGATCCGGACGGGAGCCGGTGCCGACGCCGTTGGCCACGCCAGCCGCGTCGCCGAAATCAGTGTCATTGGTGATGCTGACGGGAGTGCCGGTCTGCGCGATGGTGATGCCGGAGATTTGCCATCCGCCCAGCAGAGTGTGAGTCATGCCCGAACCTTTGAAGAAAGGCAGACCGTAGACGTAGCTGATGGCCAGATTGTGCCGGACGTCGAAGTTGGAACTACCGCGGTTTGTGGCGAGGTCGTAGGAGTTGACGAAGGCGCCGTCGAAGCGATCGGACGAATCGTCAATGGAGTGACTGTAGGTATAGGCAACGCTGAGAGTGAGGTCGCCGACAGTCCGGTGCACGGAAGTCTGCAACGCGTGATAAATGGAATTTGCCTGATCCTCGAGCCGGGTGATGTTGCCAAACCCTTGCAGAGGACGCGATAGGTTGGGATCGTTGCCGCAGGCAACGCCGAGATTCGTTTCAACCGCGGCATTGTATGCAGTTCCGTTAGCAAGCGCGCCGGTGCCGATCGCATCGCAATCAGCCTGTGTGATCGGCTGCCCCGCAGCAAAAGGATTGTTTGCAGAGGTCACCGGCACGAGTTGATTGAAGTTTCTTTGTTGAGAGAGGTGCGTGCCCTTGCTGCCCACATAGGAAACGGTGGCTACGATGTTGCCCGGGAGCTCCTTTTGTACGTCGAGGTGCCACTGTTGAACGTAGGGCCAGATGACTTTGTCTGGAATCGAGGTGACGGAAAGCGGGAACAGCAAGCCGCCGCCGATGCCATTGTAACTTGCAATGTTGAATTGTGAGGCGTTGAGTGAAAACGGCGCGGAGCCTTCGAGGGATTCCGTGTTGGCTTCGTTGCCGTTGGTGTGCTCGAAGAAGACGCCGTAGCCGCCACGAACGGCCATTTTGCCGTCGCCTTTAGGATCCCAGGCGAAGCCGATACGCGGAGCGGGATTGAAGAGGTGGCCCTTCATGCAGCCGTCTTCGGAATTGGCGCCCACGGTTGCGCCTGCAAATGAATTGGTGACCAGGCCTGGAACAAACGTTGTTCCACCTGGGCCGCCGCATTGGACGACGCCGTTGAAAGGATTGCCAGGACCGGGGATGAAAGCGCCCTCCTGTCCAGTGGCAGAGCCATCCTGATCAATTGCAGGAGAACCGCTGCTCTGGAATGCGGCAGGATCAAAGCTAAAGGCGTGGCGGTAGCGCTCGCGGTAAGTGCCGTAGAGGCTGAGACGCAAGCCAAGATTCAAAGTGAACTTCTTGGTCAAGCGCCAGTCATCCTGGAAGTACGGCTCCACGATACGGTAGCGGTTGTAGTACTTGGCCTGAAGGTTGACCTGCGAGAACTCCGCAATCTTGCCCGTGAGCAGATCCGCAAAACTGTTTCCTGTGCTGACATTGCTGTTGCTCGAGTCGAAGGTCAGGATGCCCTGAATGTAGGGAGAGTTCTGTTCGTTCTTCTGAGCGAAGGCAGCATAGAAGCCGAACTGCAAAGTGTGGGTTCCGATGATTTTTGTCATGTTGTCGCGGTAAGTGTAGACCGGGTTCGCGTTATTCCATGGGAAATAGCCAGTGTCCGCGCTAAACCCTCCACCGTAAGCGACGTTGTTGCCGAGTGAAATGGCAGGGAGTTTTCCGCCTTGACCGTTGTCGAAAAGGACTCCCATACATCCTGGCTGCCCTGCAGATGTGCAAGTAAACCCCGAGGGAAGAGGGGGATTGTGAAGCGCCGTGAGGAAAATGTGGTCGGCGGTGTAGCTGGCGACAAACTCGTTGAGCAGTGTCGGGGTGATGTTGGAATTCAGGCGAGCGACAAAGCTGGTGCCCGGACCAACGAAGTTGGTATTGATGTCCTGGAAGCTGGTGCCATTGCCCCAGAGAGGATTCTCGGTTTGGGTCTGCCACGAATCGTGGATGTAGCGAAACGTGATGCGGTGCTTGTCGTTGATGTTGTGATCAATGCGGACGAGTTCTTCGCGCCAGGTTTCGGGCAGGGAGACAGTTTGTAAAACGGCGGGGAAGTTGTTGTTTGTCAGGCCGGGACTCGCTGAAGGAATGAGGGAGAGCAAGGCTTGGCCCACTGGATTAACGGTTACCGTATTATTGGGGAAACCGACGAACGAATTCGCTGCCCCACCAGATCCGGAAGCGGGGCAATCTGGGAAGACCTTGGCACCGGACGGGGCCACACTCGCATCGTGGTAGAAGACCGTCCCTGGAGCCGGGCAGAGGTCAGTGAAATTCCCGCTTCGTTCGGCGTCAGACGGCACGTTCACAAGGCCAGTGGTGTGCGGGTTCTTTTCGCGGCGCCACTCTTCGGAGAAGAAGAAGAAAGTTTTCTTCTTGTCGGAGTTGTAATGATTGGGAATGTAGACGGGGCCGCCGATGGTGTAGCCGAAGTCGTGCTTTTTGTAAGGAGCAATTTTGGCACTCGGGTCGGCGCCTTCTTCCCAGGATTTTGCGTTGAAGAAATCGTTGCGCAGATATTCGAAGGCGCTGCCGTGGAAGGAGCTGCCGCCGGACTTGGTTTCAACTTCTACCGTGCCGGAACCGTTGCGGCCGTACTGAGCGCCGTAATTCGAAGTGAGGACTTTAAACTCGGCGATGGCTTCCGGGTTGGGGTAAACGTTTAGAGTGGCGTTGGAGCCGTTGTCCATGTTGTCGCCACCGTCGAGCTCCCAGTTGTTGTACTCAGTGCGGCCACCGTTCATGGAGTAGGAGACGTTGCCATAGACGCCGACTTTTGCGTCGTCTTGACCAGTCTGGCTGACAACGCCGGGAGCCAAATTGACGAGCTGCGTGAAATTGCGACCGTTGAGGACGAGGTTGTCAATCTGCTTGCCGGTGATGGTGCTGGTCAAGTCGGAAGAAGTTGTCTCGACTTGAGCGACGCTCTCGCCGGTGACAACGACTTCCTCGGTGATTGCGCCGACGGTCATGGAAACGTCAATGCGGGCCTTTTCGCCGACGTTGAGGACAATTTTCCTGGCGGTGAATTTTTGGAAACCTTTCGCGCTGACGGTCATATCATACGTGTCGCCGGCGAGACCCGGGATGACGTAAGCGCCATCGCCGTTGGAAATGGTGGTGCGGGTGAGGCTGCCCGCGGTGTTCTTAATAGTGACTTCTGCGCCGGCGATAGCGGCGCCCGTTTTATCAATGACGGTACCGCCGATGTAGCCGGTGTCCTGAGCGTGGGAGACAAGCGGCAAGCAGAGCGCGGCCACAAGAGCAAAGGCAGCGAACCGCAAACCACGGGAAAAGATGTGCGCAAAGATCGAGGGCGTATGAGTAGCTTTCACGATGCAACCTCCACGAAGAATGGACTTTCTTGAACGAACGAAGGCAGAGGCAAGCAGGCGGAAATGGAGGAGCGAAAGGAGCTGGATTTAGAAATGCCCACCACAGGCCACCCTTGTTAGCTCAGGGTTTGTAAGTACAAACCGCGAACCCCTGCCACTCGACGAAAACGCACCACAGCTTAATTAGCCTAGGGTTTTGAAAGCACCAACCCGAACGCTTTGCTAGCTCAGGGTGTGTGGGTACAGACCCCGAACCCCGTTATTAAAACGAGTTAATAAGGCAGATTCACGCGTTTGTCAAGAGTGAAATTCCATTGAAAGCAATTTAGTTATTACCAGGGCGGAGCGGCAAAATGGCCCAAGACCACAAAGTAGGGGATAGCAAGGCAAGGAATGCGGCCAAATCATCCCGATTACTTGCAAATGAAGTGGCCGTGCCAGAAACTAGCGGCGAATTGTTCGGGCAAGGGGACTGCATCGTGGGGGATGGGCGCAGCAAAAGAAGTTCGAGATGGCGAAGAGTGTGCCTCCTTGCCTTGCTCTCTTTGGGAGAAGTCGCGACCGGGCAGGGAACAAACGCCCGAAAATCATTTGAAGACGGGCAAGCAGCGCTGCAGCGAGGGGATTTAGACGCAGCGGAGCGCGATTTCAAAAGTGTGCTGGCGGTGGATCCGAAGGCGGGGCCTGCGTACACAAACCTCGGCGTGATTGCGATGCGGCGGAAAAACTGGGACGAGGCCGTACGGTTGCTGAGGAAAGCGGAGCGACTGCAACCGAACGAACCGGGCATACGACTGAATCTTGGTTTAGTGGAATACAAGCGCGGGAACTATCCGGATGCGATTGCGCCGCTAGAGCGCGTTGTAAAAGAAAAGCCGGATTCCGTCCAGGCGCGCTATTTGCTTGGGTTGAGCTATTCCTTTGTGGAACGGCACGCGGATGCGGTGAAAGTGCTGGAGCAGCTGTGGCCGCAGATGTCCGATCAATTCGTGTATTTGTATGTGCTGGGGATTTCCGCGTTTTATTCGAAGAATGAGGCGTTGGATCAGAAAGCGATGACCCGGCTGATTGAAGTGGGAGGAGACACGCCGCAATTTCATTTGTTGATGGGGAAGGCGCTGCTGGGCCGTAGCGATGACCAAAGAGCGCTGGAAGAACTAAAAAAAGTGGAAGCGAGCGACCCGAATTTTCCTTTTCTGCATTTTAACTTGGGATTTGCGTTTCTGCATTTGCAGGATACGAAACGGGCAGAGGAGGAGTTTCGAAAAGACATTACGGTCGCGCCGGATTTGCCTTTCAGCCACGAACAACTGGGGAAGATTTATTTGAATTCCGGTCAGGACGCGCAGGCGCAGAGTGAATTTCGCGCGGCGCTCGCCATTGATTCGAGATTGCCGGAATCGCGGCTCGAAATTGCGCGAATGTTGCATCGCGACGGGAAAGAAACGGAGGCGCTGAAGGAATTGGATGTGGCTGAGAAGTACGCTCCACAGAATCACAAGGTGCGGCTGTTGCGCGGACAAGTGCTGCTGCGGCTTGGGAGAAAAGAAGAAGGGCAAGCGGAGTTGGCGGAGGCGAAGCGATTGTTTGGGATGGTGATGGACAAAGATAAGGCAAGGGTTGACGAGCAACGAGTGCCGAGTCCGGAGATTGGGAGAGAGGAGTAGTGCGGGAATTGAAGTAGGCACAAGGGCAAACTCGGAAGTTTGCCCCTACAACCGCTACACAATCGGCGGGGGCCGCCAGGAGCCACGGGCGAGTTCGAGAGATTCCGCGACGGAGAGCAATAGTTCTTCTTCGAAGGGACAGCCGATGAGTTGGACGCCGATTGGCAAGCCGTCAGCGGAAGTTGTAACGGGGACGGAAAGGCCGGGGAGACCGGCGAGATTGAGCCACTGCGCGTGGCGCATGGTTTCGCGATAACCCGTGCCGGGACGCCAATTGCCTTCGCCATGGCGGAAAGCGGGCGCGGAGCAAACTGGGGACAAAAGAACGGGGACGTCTTCCATTGCTTTGAGGATGCGGGCGCGCTCGAAATCGCGAGCCGCGGATTTTGTGATGAATTCGAGCATCGTGGTCGGTGCTTCCGTGCGCGCGGCTTCCAAATAATCCAGAAAAATTGGGCTGAGTTGCGATTCTTTTCCCGCGACTTGCTGCACGAAGAGTTGTGCGATGACTGGACCGAAGAAAAACCACCAGAGATCGAGAGCGCGGTCGAGATTGTGGAGCCCGAATGGCTCGACGCGGAAACCTGCTTGTTCGAGAAGTCTTGCCGCGCGATTCACAGCGGCGAGAGATTCGGGTGTCGCCCGTCCGATGGATGAAGAATCGAGAACGCCGATGCGCAAATTATGCAATTTTTTGGCTTGGATTTCCTGAATCGGCGCCGGGACACTGAAAGGATCGCCGGGATCAGGACCGGAGAGGACGTTGAAAAGTACGCGAAGATCGGAGGCGGTGCGCGCCATCGGGCCGACGACGCCAATCCAGCCAAAGGAACTGTTGCCGGGAGGAATGTGACCGGTGGCTGGGATGCGGCCGGGCGTTGGCTTGAGTCCGCAGATGCCGCAGAGGTGCGCAGGGACACGAATAGAGCCGCCGCCGTCGCTGCCGATTCCGCCGAACGAACAGCCCGAAGCGATGGCCGCCGCTTCACCGCCACTGGAGCCGCCGGAAGAGTACGCGAGATTCCACGGATTGCTGGTGGGGCCGGTGACGCGATTGTCGGTTTCGTAAGCCATGAGGAATTCGGGCGTGTTCGTGCTGCCGACAAGAATGGCTCCGGCCGCGCGAAGGCGTTCGACGATGGGCGCGGAGCGAGAAGGAACTTCACTTTTGCGGAGGAGGGAGCCGGCGGGAGTGGGCCAGCCTGCGACCTCGATGCAGCTCTTCACGGTGATAGAGATTCCGTGAAGCGGGCCGGGAGATTCGTTTTCAGCGAGTTGCTCTGTCGCGGATTTTGCGGTGGCACGGACGGCGTCGGGGTCAAGATGAACGAAGGCGTTTAGTTTGGGTTGAAGAGAAGAGATGCGATCGAGATGAGATTCGAGAAGTTCGAGCGGGGAAATTTGCTTGGTACGAAGCAGGGCGGAGATTTCGGAGATGGAAGAGTAGTGAAATGGGGACATGGGCGAATTTTTGAGAGTAAGCGGCGAACGAAGATGCGTCAAGGCAATGTGGCGGGTAACGATTAGGCTGTGACACAATCGAAGCGCTCTGTTTGATGTGGGTTGATGCGGGGCAACTCCGCGCAGACAAGGAAACCCAGAACCATGAGGATGAAGCTTCGGCACGCCGGCTTGATTTTGGCTGGAGCAGCGGCGGCGGTTGTGTGTGTGGAGAGCGTGAAGTTGCGCGCGGAGAATCGCGGGGGCGAGCAGGCTTCGGCGCAAGCGACAAAGGCTGTAGCCGTGAGCGACGCGGCGGCGAAGCTGAATAGTGTGGGCGTTGCGTATATGGGGCAGCAAAAGTTCGCAGATGCGCAAAAGGAATTCGAAGCGGCCCTGGCGGCGGATGGAAATTACGCGCTGGCGAAATTGAATCTGGGAATTTCGTTGATGGCTCAGCAGAAATCGGATGCGGCGCGCGCGGCTTTGACGGAAGCGACGGAGAAGCGGCCGAAGGACCCCTACGCTTGGTACAACCTGGGCTTGGTAAATAAGGACAGCGGCGCGACGGAGAAAGCGATTGCGGCGTTCGAACAAGTGACAAAAATTGTGCCGACTGAGCCGGACGCCTACTACTTCATCGGATATTTGAACACGCAACTGCAGAAATATGGTGCGGCGATTTCGGCGTTCCGGAAGGCACTGGAAATTTTTCCATTTCATGCGTCGGCGGAATTTGGAATTGCGCGCGCCTATCAGCGCAAGGGAGATGCAGACGCGGCGAAAGAGCATTTGCAAAAATTCCAGAAGACTACCGCGAATCATCTAGGCACTCCATTCGGCGCGGGATACGGAGACCAAGGGAAATTTTCGCTGGCGGAGTATGCGCAGAACGGCGTGCTGACGGCACCGGCAGCGATTCCGGTGAAATTTGCACAGGAAATGATCGCAGCAAGCGGCGGCGCGGCGATGGGGCCGAGCATGGGCGCGTGCTTTTTTGACTTTGACGGCGATGGGAAGCCGGATCTGTTTTTCGTGAGTGCGACGGATAGCGGAACGACCCGGTTGCTGCGGAATTTAGGCGATGGAAAATTTGCAGATGTGACCGAGCAAGCCGGACTGAAAATTGCTGGAAAAGGAATGGGCTGCGCGGCGGGAGATTTTGACAACGACGGAAAAACGGATTTGGCGGTGTGTTTGGCGGATGGAGTGAGGCTGTTTCACAACAACGGAGACGGAAAGTTCACTGACGTTACGCAGGCTGCCGGGATTAAGAGAGAAAAAGGATGCGTAGGCTTGACGTTTGTGGATTATGACCATGACGGCGATTTGGATTTGTATGTGACGATGGCGCCGGGCGTCGCAGATGGAAATGTTTTGTGGCGGAACAATGGAAATGGGACGTTCACTGATGTTTCGGGGGAGACGCGGCTTGGTGCGGAAGCGACGGGCGCAGGAGTTACGGTAACCGATTTTAATAATGACCGCGCGATTGATTTTATTTTGGCGGGCGGCACGGCGGGAGAGCTGGTGCTGCTGAATCCGCGCGAAGGCGCTTTCAAGCCTTTGTTCGACATTGATTTTACGAAGATGGGATTGCCGGCGGGCGTCGGCGTGGTGTCGTTTGATTTCGACAAGGACGGATGGATGGATTTGGCGTTCACGCATACGGGCCCGCCGGGGATTAGTTTGTGGCGAAATGTGGACGGGAAACATCTGGAGCGCGTGGCGCTGCCGGATTTTGGTTGGAAAAAGGGCTGGGGAATCGCGGCGATTGATTACGACAACGACGGGTGGATTGATTTGGTGGCTGTGGGAGAAGGGGCGAAAGGCTGCGAGGTGCGTTTGCTGCGGAATTTGGGTGCGGGAAAATTTGCGGATGTGACGAAGGATGTGGGGCTCGACAAGGTGAAGTTGAGCGAACCTCGCGCGATTGTGTCGGCGGATTTACGCGGGAACGGCGAGACGGATTTGGTGGTTACGCAGGAAGGTGGCTCGCCGGTTCTGTTGAAGAGCGAAGGGGCTTCGGCGAACAACTGGCTGGCGCTGGATTTGAAGGCGTTGAACGACAACAAGAGTGCGATTGGAACAAAAGTGGAAGTGTTTGCGGGCCCGTCGGTGCAGAAGTGGGAAGTGGCGGGCGCGTCGGGATATTTGGGACAGAGCGCGCCGCTGTTGCATGTGGGATTGGGGAATCAGAAAGAGGCGGACGTAGTGCGGCTGCTATGGCCGACCGGAGTCCCGCAGGATGAAGTGAAGCTTGCGGCGAAGAAAACGCAGGCTGTTGCGGAACTGGATCGGAGAGGAAGTTCGTGCCCGATACTTTTTTCGTGGAACGGGAAAGAATTCGAATTTATTGCTGACATGATTGGACCGGGAGTTGTCGGGCACTGGATTGCGCCGGCGGAACGCGACGTGCCGGATCCGACGGAATATTTGAAAGTTTCGGCTAAAAGCTTGAAGGAGCGCGACGGGAAACTGAGTTTTCGCTTCATGGAGCCGATGGAAGAGACGGTGTATCTGGATCAGGTGAAATTGCTGGCGATCGATCATCCGCCGACGTACGAAGTCTTTCCGAATGAGCGGTTTGTGAGCAATCCACCGTTTCCGGAGTTTCGCGTGGTGGCAAGCCGAGACGCGCGGCCGCCGGTGGGCGCCTGGGACGACAAGGGAAATGACGTTTTGAAATTGCTTTCGGCGACAGACAGGAAATACGTTACGGATTTTGAGGAGCTGCCGTTTGCCGGATTCGCGAACCTGCATTGGGTTGAATTGGATTTGGGGAAATGGGATGCGGCGAAGCCGCTGAGATTGATTATTGACGGCTACACGGATTATTTCACCGCGACTTCGATGTACGCGGCGGATCAGGCGGGGATCAAGGTGATTGCCCCGTATGTGGAAGCGCAGGATGAGAAGGGAAATTGGAAACGCGTTGTGGAGGACATGGGTTTTCCGGCGGGGCTTGCGCGGACGATGGTGGCGGACTTGACGGGAAAACTGCCGATGGGGACTCGGCGGATTCGCATCGTGACGAATTTGAAGATTTATTGGGATGCGATTCGAATTGATCAGACGGGCGATTCGCGCGAAGCACGAGTGCAGGAAGTTCCGCTGGCGAATGCGAGCCTCGCGTTTTTTGGTTACCCGAAAGAGATTCGGCTGACTCCGGCGAGCGATACGAAATATTCGTGGTCGCAGAGAAGCAAGACGGGGCCGTATGCGCGCGCTGCGGGAAATTACACGCGTTATGGTGATGTGAAAAGCTTGTTGCGGAGGGCCGATGACCGGTTTGTGATTTTCAGTTCAGGCGAAGGCGTTAAACTGGATTTCGATCCGAGTGGATTGAAGCCACTGCCAGAAGGCTGGGTGCGAGATTACTTCTTTTTCGCGGATGGATTTGAGAAGGACATGGACTTTTATGCGGCCGACGCGTTTACTGTGGAGCCGCTGCCGAAACACGGAATGAAGCCGTATCCATACGCGGATAACGAAGCGTATCCGGAGGATGCGGAACATCAGAAGTATCGGCTGGAATACAACACGCGAGAGCGCTCGGGGCAGTTGCCGGCGGATTTGCGGTATCACTATCCGAAGAAGTGAAGACCCATACGGAAAGGCTCTAGCGCTCCGTTGCGGATTGGACGCGAGCGGCTGCTTCCACTCCTGCAAGCATTTTTTCCAAGTCTTTGGCAGAGAAATAGCGACCGTTGAGGATGACGGCGGCAATTTTTTGCGTGTTGGCGATGTCTTCCAGAGGATTCGCTTTTAGGAGGACAAGGTCGGCGATCTTGCCTGTTTCGACCGTGCCGAAGCGATCCTCGATGCCGAAGAAGTGGGCGGGATTGAGTGTAGCGGTCTGTAACGCTTCGAGCGGGGTGAGTCCGGCGGCAACGAATCGCTGCAGTTCTTCGTGAAGACTGAACCCAGGGAAAACGTAAACGCCCGGTGGCGTATCCGTTCCGGCGAGGAACGGAACGCCCTTCCTATGCAGCAGGCGGACGACTTCGAGCTCTTTTTCTAGAAACTTTTTGCGCGTTGCGAGATCGTCGGTGCCGTAGCCCTGCGTGATTTCGTCGGTGAAGCGCTTCCAGGTTTTTGCTTTCCACGACGCGGGCACATGTTTGGCGCGATCGTCCTTGGAGAAATCGGTCACGTCAATTAGGTTGCCGCCGCGTTCCCAAACCAAGGTCGGGCATTGCCAGGTTTGATTTTTCGCAAGGAGTGCCGCCAGCGAGTCAAAACGAGCTGCATCAAAAGTCGAGAGAAAACGCGCCTCGGTTTTGTTTCCTTTTAGAAATTCGTCCTCGGCCGAAGAACTCCCTTCGAAAATGCCAATGAGGTGCTCGAAGCTCGCCATGCCGGTGTCGGACATTTCTGATGCGCGAACGGAATCGGGCACGTGGCCTTCGAAAGCGATGCCTTGCTTCTTAGCTTCATCGGCGATAGCGAAGACGGCTTCGCGGGGAATGAGAGATTGCAGCTTGATGAAATCAGCGCCGCGGTCTTTCAAGTCAACGACGGCGCGGTGGCCGTCCTCGGACGTTGCGATTGCGATGGAACTTGGAAAACGCGGTTTAGGACCGTCGAGCATAGGTCCTGAGGTGTAGATGTGCGGGCCGACGAGGCGGCCCATTTCAATCTCGCTGCGCCATCTCTGTACAACCTGAAGCTCGCTGCCCATGTCGCGAACGCCGGTTACGCCATTTGCGACGAAGAGCGGAAGCGAAATGTCTTTGGCAGCGGGAAACCAATCGCCGAAAACGAGATGCACGTGCATGTCCCATAAGCCGGGAATGAGAAAGAGGCCGTGACAATCGATGCTCGACGACTTGCGCGAGATTTTGGCGGACTTTGTTGGGTCGATCGAGAGGATGCGGCCGTTATAAATGACAACGGTTTGATCGGGCTGCAGTCCGCCGTTGCGCACGTCAACGATTGCAACGTGGTTGAGGACCAATAGGTCTCGAGGATCAGGCTCTTGCGCGCTTAGGCGGCCCAGCGACAAGAACGCAATGGCGGCCATAACCCCGATTGCGAGTAAAAGCTTTGGGAACCGCTTCATGTCATTTCCGGCTAGTCCCAGGGGATGGGGAGCCAAGCGCGCTTTTCGGCGCTTTGGGCGATGGTTTCGCAGAGGATGAGTTCGTCATGACCGGTGGAAAAAGTGGGGAACGAGCGGGGCGCCTTGAAATTGCCTGCGTCCAAATAGGCGTAAAAATCCTTGAACAATTGAACGAAGGTGTCTGGGTAGCCTTCGGTGTGGCCGCCGGGATAGGCGGCGTAACCGCGTGCGGCGGGGCTCATGAGCGAAGGATCTTTGATGAGCGATCCGTTGGCGGTGTTGCGGCGCCCGATCCAGAGCGTGTTGGGTTCTTCGGCGTTCCACGCGAGCGAACCTTCCGTGCCGTTCACTTCGATGCCGAGGCTGCATTTGCGGCCGGCGCTGACTTGCGAAACGCTGTAAAAGCCGCGCAGCTCGTTTTCGAAATGAACGAGGACGGAGGCGTAGTCGTCCGTGGTGATTTGAACTTCGTCGAACGCGCCTTCGCCGGCTTTGGCGAAGGATTCGACGCGGCCACGCGGTTTGCGCCGCGTGTGATGGATGGTGGCGAGGTCGGCGCAAATTTCAGAGATGCGGCTGCCGGTGATGAACATGGCGAGGTCCATCCAGTGCGTGCCGATGTCGGAGACGGCGCGAAGTTCGCCGCCAAGCTTGGATTCGAGGCGCCAGTTCCAGTCGGTGGGATAAAGCAGCCAATCCTGATGAAATTTTCCGTGAACGAGAGTCGGCTTGCCGATGGCGCCGGACGCGACGAGCGCACGCGCTTCCTGACACAGCGGATAGTAGCGAAGGTTGTGCGCGACGCCGCCGACGAATCCAGTTTCCTTTTCGATGGCTTTGAGCATTTGCGATTCGCGGGAATCCATGGCGAGCGGTTTTTCGCAGAGGACGTGTTTGCCGGCGCGAAGAAGCGTGCTGGCCTGCTCGAAATGGACGTGATTCGGTGAGCAGATGTGGACGCAGGTGATGTCTTTGTCGGCGGCGAGTTCGGCGAGGGAAGCGTAGGAGCGTTCGAGGCCGAGCGATTTTGCGGCGGAGCTGCCGCGTTCGGCCGTGCTAAGCAAGCCGCCGCGAACGGGGATGCCAAGACGGCGGAGCGCTTCGAGGTGGGCTCTGCCGACAAAGCCGAGTCCAATGATGGCGACGGAATGATTCATGAGGGAGGCTCCCGGTGGAATAGCTTTTGTAGAAAACGAATGGGCATTCTACGCCAATCAGGATTTTTCGGCGAGGAGCCCGGCTTTGATCTTCTGGAGTTCTTTTTTCACTTCTTTGTCCGTGTCCGGGAAGTGGAGATTGAGATTGTCGAGCGTTTCGATGACGGCGGAGGCGACGATGAGGCGCGTGTACCATTTGTTGTCGGCGGGCACGACGTACCAGGGCGCGAACTTTGCAGCGGTGCAGCGAATGGCATCTTCGTAAGCGGCCTGATAATCCTTCCAATAGCCGCGCTCCTTGACGTCGGCCATGGAAAATTTCCAATTCTTTTTTGAGTCGTCCAGACGCTCGAGGAAGCGTTTCTTTTGCTCCTTGCGCGAAACGTGCAGAAAAAACTTGATGACGATCACACCGTTGCGCGTGAGATACCGTTCAAAACGCCGAATGTCCTCGAAGCGCTCCTGCCAGATATTTTTTGTGACCAGAGATTCGGGGAGTTTTTGCGCGGCAAGAATATTTTGGTGAACGCGTACGACGAGGACTTCTTCGTAGTAAGAGCGATTGAAGATGCCAATCTTACCGCGCTCGGGAACAGCCTTGTGCGCGCGCCAAAGATAATCGTGGTCCAGCTCTTCGTTGCTTGGGGCTTTGAAGGAATGAACGTCGCAGCCTTGCGGGTTGACACCGGACATGACGTGTTTGACGATGCCGTCCTTGCCGGCGGCGTCCATCGCTTGCAGCACCACCAAAAGAGACCAGCGATCCTGCGCGTACAATTTTTCCTGCATACGGCTGAGAAGCTTTATGCCGTCGTCGAGAAGTTCGGCAGCGCTTTCCTTGTCGTGCAGTTTGCCGGTGTCGGAAGGATCAAAATCCTTGAGGCGGAAGTCGTCGCCGTTGGTGATGCGGTAGGGTTCGGCCAGTTTCGCGGCGGTTTTTGCAAGCTTTTGGTTGTTCATCGCCAGGGAAGTTTAGTGCAGTTTGCGGAGTCGGCAAAGCGCCATGCGGCGCCCAAAAAAAAGAGCGGACCCGCTCGATCTTCCTCGAGCGAGTCCGCTCTGCTTCAGTGAACGTCGGTTCAGTCGCCGTCGCCGCCGCGGAACAGGTCGGACATCACGGACGTGCCCGCATCGCAAGCGTGGTTCAAGCAGGGGAGATGAAACGCCGACTCGAGCGACTTGAGCAGCGAAAAGTGCGTGTAGAACTTTCCGCTCTTCACGCCGTGATCGCCATAGTTTGTATCCACAACCAGCAAGACCCGATTGTTTGTCGGAGCGACGCTATAGTCATCCTCATCCCAGAGCACGACGATGGCGTTACGGCCGTCGTTCCATGCGGGGGATCCATGAATGGCCTTCACGATGTTGCGGAGCGTGAGGTCGCCGATGTACATCAACGCGGGATTGAGGCCAACCAGCGTGCCGTTGTCGTTCGGGTCGAAATCGCACTGCGGACCGGCATTGCCGCGGCCGTGCTGGTCTGTGCATTGATTGGGAGCGATAAAGGAGAAATGAGGCACGTGGCCCGAGCTCAAATCCTCAAAGAGCCCGTGAGCGCCCTCAAACCCGACGACATTGTTAAAGCTCAGATTCGGATCGTGGCCTTCTTGAACGCTCTTGAAGTACACAAAGGGGTTGTGCTTCGCGGCATACAACTTGATCAACGATTGCGCTTCGCCGGGGATTGCGTCGGGAATATTCGAACTGTCGGTGAAAAAGCCGTCGCTGAAGTTGACGCCATCCGCACCGGTGGGAGGCAGGCTTTCCTGATAACTCTTCCAGGAAAGGCCGTGGGCGGCCAATTGATCGGCGATGGTTTTGCCGACGGTGTTCGGTGCGGAAGGAATGGAGAGATTGCCGTCGATGTTCACTTCTGCCGCGCCGCCGGGGGGAACCTGCACTTCGTTGGTGTAGTCGAAGGCGGGCGTCGCGGCGTCCGCGCCCGTTCCGGAGATCGGGCAAATATTGGGGCTCGCAGGGTTATCCGTGTTGACGGAACCACTCGAAAGATTCGTAGTGCAGCTAGCGTTGTGCCAGTCGGGATTGTTGTCGCTATGCACGCCAAAATTCGAACCGCCGACAACCTCGAGGTAATTCGTCAAACTCGGATGCGCAACCGCAAAGTAATTCGTCGCGGAGTTCGCCTGATTCGAGTAAGCATTCGCGAAAGGCGTACTGCGGTTCCCGATGATTTGTGAGTATCCGTGGTTTTCCATCATGATGACCCAAACGTGGTCAAGATGAGGCACACCGGTTGGAACTTTGCCTTCCTGGGCGGCTGCTGTTCCCGCGAGTGCAGCGGCGAACAGCGCCAGGCTTGCGGCCTTTTTCATCATAAAAATCCACCTCTCCATTATTCAAATTAGGTAGCCGGCGCCTAGGACCTGGACCTGGCAAATCTGAGGCTAACGCGAGCCTCGAGAAGGTATGCGAGGGACATTTCAGAAAAGTTACGGAGGGATGGACGTGGCGCAAACGATCAAGTTCGCTAAGGAGCAAAGAGATCAGGCAAGGCAATCCAATGGCCCACGTTGTTAGCGCTGCGTGAATGTGATGTCAAAAATAGTGAGCCAGCACTTAAATCCGGTACACTCTCTGCCCGGTAAACATGGCAACGCTTGCCCACAAGCTTTCTGCGCGCGATTACTTTGCTCTGGCGTTCGGCACGATGATCGGCGCGGGCTGGCTGGTCGTGATGGATGATTGGCTTGGACGCGGCGGGCCTGCTGGAGCGATGCTGGCGTTCGGCATCGGTGGAATTTTGCTGCTGCCGGTCGGTTGGGTTTACGGCAAATGGGTGGAGCGCCTGCCGGACGCCTCGGGCGAAGCGGCCTACGCGGCGCAAGTGTTTCCCGCGTTTTTCAGCTATGCGACCGGCTGGATCATGCTGCTCGCGTATTTCATCGTGTGCCCATGGGAAGCGGTGGCGATCGGAAAGCTGGCCGCCTATTTATATCCCGCGCTGGATCGCTATCAGCTGTACAGCATCGCCGGGCATCCCGTTTTTTTGCCGCGGGTAGCGCTGGGTGCAGGGATGACGCTCTTTCTCGCGTTTCTGAATTTCAGAGGGATTCGCGCGAGCGCTTCGTTTCAGAAATGGATCACCAGTGCCGTCTTATTCTTATTTGCCGTAATTGTGCTGACGAGCGCGGCGCACGGCACGCTCGCGAATTTTCGCCCCGTGTTTCCCGCGGCGCCGCTGGCTTCGGTGATTCTGACGCTGCAAATCGTGCCATACTTCATGACGGGATTCGAAAGCGTGCCGAAAGCGGCCGAAGAAGCCGCACCGAAATTCGCTTCGCGCGGATTTTTTCGCGCGATTGTCATGGCGTTGTTTGTCGGCGCGGGATTCTACGTATTGGCAATCGGCGCGGTCGCATTTGCGACGCCGTGGCAGGGATTGCTCGGACAAAAGTTTGCGACGGCGGTCGCGTTCGAACGCGCGCTCGGCACGCAATGGCCAGTTCGAGTTATTCTTGCGATGGCCTTCCTCGGATTGTTCCAGTGCTTCAACGGAAATTTCGTCGCGTCGAGCCGTCTGCTTTTCTCTTACGGGCGACGCGGAACCGTTCCGCGGCCGTTCAGCGGGATTCATCCTGTTTATCAAACGCCACACGTTGCTGTGATCGGGATTGCGATTATGACGGGAATCGGCTTGTTGCTAGGCGATTCGCTACTTGTGCCGGTTACGGAAGTCGGCTCGATGGCTTCCGCGTTCGGGTGGCTCGCGACTTGCGTTTCGTTTTTTTTCGTTGAGAAAAATGGGCGTGCACGCTTGATCGCTGCGGCAGGCGCGGCGGTCGCGCTCTTGCTGCTGCTCATGAAGCTGCTCCCCGCATTTCCCGGCCATTTTTCCGGGCCGGAATGGATCGCCCTCGGAGTTTGGGCAATTCTGGGACTCGTTTTTTATTTGATTGCGGTCATCGGCAAGAGGAAGTGAATCCGCTGAGCCATGTATACTTTTGAAGGCTTCAGGACAATCGAAAAAACATGATTCCATTTTTGCATTTGGGCCCGCTGTCCATCCCGACATTTGGACTGATGGTGGCGACGGGGCTTTTGGCAGCGGCGTACATCCTTCAGGCGGATTTCCAGAGGCGCGGCGCCAATGTGGATGCGTTTCTCATCATCGGCATCGCAGGCCTTGCGGGAATCGCAGGCGCGCGGCTCTATCACGTGCTTGAGCCGGAAGTGCGGTCGGAATTTTTCGAACATCCCGCATCCCTTCTCTTCAGCCGGTTTGGGTTCGCGTGGTTTGGCGGATTGATCGGCGGATTTCTTGCGCTCGCCGCGCTGGCAAGAAGGGAAAAGATTCCCATTCTCGAATTTCTCGATTCCTGCGCGCCCGCGGCTTGCGTCGGCTACGCGATCGGCCGAATCGGCTGTCTGCTTTCCGGGGACGGCGACTACGGCATTCCGACTTCGCTGCCGTGGGGAATGAGTTTTCCCAATGGCGTCGTGCCGACGACGGATCGCGTGCACCCGACGCCGCTCTACGAATTTTTCGCGTGGATGTTGATTGCGCTCATTTTGTGGAAGCTGGGAAGCAGCGCGATACGAAAAGGCGAACCAACGCGCGGAAGAATTTTTTGTTTTTATTTGCTGCTGACCGGAGTGGCGCGCTTTCTGGTGGAATTGATTCGCATCAACCCGCGCTCGTTTTTCGGAATGTCGAACGCGCAAGCGGCGAGTGTAGCTTCCGTCATTCTCGGCCTGGCCCTGTTAGTGAGCCTTCGCCGCAAGTCACAACGAAGCTAAATCATCTGGCGCAGAACGTACTGTAAAATTCCGCCGTTTTTGTAGTAGAGAATTTCTTCCGGCGTGTCCACGCGCGCCAAAACGGAAAATTTCTTTTCCGCGCCATCATCGGATTTTGCACGGACGGTCAGTGTTTTTCTCGGCGTGAGCGAAGAAACGCCTTCGATGTCGTACGTCTCCTTGCCGCTCAAGCCAAGCGACTGCGGCGTTTCGCTGTTCATGAATTGGCAGGGAAGGATTCCCATGCCGACGAGGTTGCTGCGGTGAATCCGTTCAAAACTCTCCGCGATGGCCGCACGCACGCCGAGCAGCCGCGGCCCTTTCGCAGCCCAATCCCGCGAAGAGCCCGAGCCGTATTCTTTTCCGGCAATCACGATCAGGGGAACTCCCGCCTCCCGGTATTTCACGGCAGCGTCGTAAATCGTCATCTGCTCGCCGCCGGGCTGGTACGTCGTCCAGCCGCCTTCGGTGCCGGGCGCGAGCTGATTCTTCAAACGAATGTTGGCAAATGTGCCGCGCATCATCACTTCATGATTGCCGCGCCGCGCGCCATAGGAATTGAAATCGTGTGGCTTCACGCCGTGCGCGATGAGGTATTTTCCTGCCGGCGAATCGGCCGCAATCGAACCTGCGGGAGAAATGTGATCCGTCGTGATGCTGTCGCCGAGAACCGCGAGCACGCGCGCGCCATGCAAATCGGCGAGCGGTGCGGCGGTTTGCGACATGTTTTCGAAATACGGCGGTAGCTTGATATAGGTGGACTTTGCGTCCCACTGGTAGAGATCGCCCTTCGGCACGGGCATGGACCTCCACATCGCGTCGCCTTCGTAGACGGCGCTATATTCCTTGCGGTATTGCTCGCTGGTAACGGAGGCGCGAACTGTCGCTTCGACTTCCTGCGGCGTCGGCCAAATGTCGCGCAAATAAACGGGCTTGCCGTCCGAGCCGTTGCCGAGCGGTTCCGTCGTCAAGTCGAGATCCATGCGGCCCGCGAGCGCGTAGGCAACGACGAGCGGCGGCGACGCGAGATAATTCGCGCGAACGAGCGGATGTATGCGTCCTTCGAAATTACGATTGCCGCTCAGGACCGCGACGGCGACGAGATTATTTTCCTTGATGGCCGCGCCGATGGCGTCCGGTAGCGGGCCACTGTTGCCGATGCATGTCGTGCAGCCGTAGCCGACGAGATTGAATTTCAGTTTGTCGAGATAGATGTTGAGGCCGGAGGCGGCAAGATAGTCGGTGACGACTTTCGAGCCCGGCGCGAGGCTCGTTTTCACCCAGGGTTTCACTTGCAGGCCGCGTTCGACGGCCTTTTTCGCAAGCAAGCCTGCGCCGAGCATTAGCGAAGGGTTCGAAGTGTTCGTGCAACTCGTGATGGCTGCGATTACGACGGCGCCGCTTGAAAGATCGAACGAATCGCCGTTGTTCTTCACCCGCGCGTGTTTGTCCGGCAGACCTTCCATGACTTTCGTGAAAGACGCTTTTGCTTTGGTGAGTGGCACGCGGTCTTGCGGACGCTTCGGGCCGGCCACCGTCGGTTCGACCGTGCCGAGGTCGAGTTCCAAAGTGTCGGAAAAGAGCGGGTCTGGCGTCGAGTCCGTGCGGAAAAGCGCTTGCTCCTTGCAATACGCTTCGACGAGCGCGATTTGCTCGTGCGGACGCGCGGTGAAGTGCAGATATGCGAGCGTTTCCGCATCGACGGGGAAAAAGCCCATCGTCGCGCCGTATTCGGGGGCCATATTCGCAATGGTCGCGCGGTCGGGAACGCTGAGGCTCGAAAGTCCGCTGCCGTAGAATTCGACAAATTTTCCGACGACGCCCTTCTTGCGAAGCATCTCCGTGACGGTCAGAACGAGGTCGGTCGCCGTTGCGCCTTCGGGCAAACGGCCCTTGAGTTTGAAGCCGACTACATCCGGAATCAGCATCGAAGACGGCTGGCCGAGCATCGCGGCTTCCGCTTCAATGCCGCCGACGCCCCAACCGAAAACGCCGAGCGCGTTGACCATCGTGGTGTGCGAATCCGTGCCCACGAGCGAATCAGGATAAGCTTCGACGCGATTGCCGGAAGGCATGGCGCAAACGACGCGCGCGAGATATTCGAGATTCACCTGATGGCAAATGCCGGTGCCCGGAGGAACGGCTTTGAAATTTTGAAATGATGTTTGTCCCCAGCGCAGAAACGCATAGCGTTCGACGTTGCGTTGAAACTCCAGCTGAGCGTTTAGGTCAAACGAATTGGCCGCGCCGAAGCTGTCCACTTGCACGGAGTGATCAATCACAAGCTCGACGGGAAAAAGCGGATTGATGCGCTTGGGATTGCCGCCAATTTTATTGACCGCCTCGCGCATCGCGGCGAGATCCACGATCGCGGGAACGCCGGTGAAATCCTGCAGAAGAACGCGGGCGGGCATGAACGCAATTTCTTTTTCCTTGGCGCCGGGGGTCCAGGTCGCGAGAGCTTGAATGTCATCGGCATGGACGAAGCGGCCGTCCTCGCAACGCAAGAGATTCTCGAGAAGGATGCGGAGCGAAAAAGGAAGTTTGGCGAGAGTGCAAACACCTTGTTGTTCGAGGATTTCGAGGCGTTGTACGTCGAAGGCTTGCGCGCCGACATTGAGTTTGTCGCGCGTTCTGAAGGAGTTCGTCACCGAGATGGTCATCTCGCCTTCCTTTCGCGGGTAAAGGAACACTCCATCATAACCGAAGTGGCGTGCGGCGCGCAGAGAAGGGCAGCCACGGCGGATTTTCGTTGCGGAACCACCGTTCCAGATTGAAGTCTGGCGGTCGTGAACATGTGGACGGTCAGCGGGTCGGACGAAGCGAAGTTGCGGACTTGGCTTTCTGTTCCTCTAAATCTTCGGAATCATTTCGCGGAGATGCGAATCCGACTCTTTCCCGCTTTGCGCGTAACGTTGCACGATTTCGCGCCCGACGCTGCCGCCGTCCATCGCCAGCGCGGAAATCGCATCGAACCGAATCAAAACAGTAGGATCGTTCAGCCGCTTTTCCAAAATAGGCAGGGCACGTTTGTTCCACCGCTTTGCCGCAATATATCCGGCCATCCCTCGCGCGCGCGGGTCTGGATCTTCGAGGAGCCGCGCGAGCCGTTTGTCGAAACTTGCGTCTGCGTGCAGCGCGATGAGTTGCATCGCGTTCCAGCGGTTCTGCTCGTCTTCCTCGTGCAGCATGTCCAGAACCATGGAAAGAGCTTCCGGATCCCACGATTGCCCGAGGCCTTCTAGTATTTGACCTACCACCGCCGGTCGCAGTTCGTCCAGCAACGCTTCTTTCTGGCCTTCCGGTGGCGGCCCTTTCTGGAGAGCTTCGAGTGCCAATTGCCTTGCGAGTTTAAGGATTCGTTGCTCCGCAAATTCCGAATCATAAAAGTCCGGATCCAGGAAATACGCTTTCAAATAGTGATCGAACGCGCGCGGCGCGTCATTTACCGTCTTCAGATAGAAACGCGCCATCCAACCTTCGATCAAGGCGGAATTGGGTTCGAGCTCCGCGGCACGCTGGAATTCGAGCTCGGCTGCCTTCGCGTCACCCGCTTTATGAAGAAGGGCGGCATGATCGTAGTGGAGCACGGCGCTTTGGGGATGGCGTTTCAATGCTTCTTCAACAAGCGCCCGCCCGCGCTCCGGCTGCGACTTTTCGATTTGCGTCGTATACGCTTCTACGCTGTCCGGATGTGCATTTACCCAAAGCCATCTCGTTGATTTCGCTTTCGCTTCGCGTCCCGTACGCTCATAAATCGCAGTGAGAGTCTCCACCGAAGAGTACTCATCGGGACGGACGCGGCACGCGCGTTCGAGCAAAAGCGTGGCCTTTTCGAACTCTCTGCGCGAAATATGAACGTCGGCCAGCTTAATCAGGGCGTCGTAATCGTCCGGGCTCTTGGCTAGCGCTGCCGACAAGGCAGATTCGCGGTCGGCATTATTGTCAAACGCATCTCCACGGAAGATTCCCCGGAACGCTGCATCAAACTCCGCCTGGGGAAAATGTTGGCGTCGCGCCGTCTCCAGAACGTAGAAAGCCTGCAGCCGCTGCCCTTTGTCGTAAAGCGCTTTCGCAAAGTTCACATGCGCTTCTGGCGAGAAAAAATTGGAGGCGTAATTCTGCCGAGCCGCGTCGAGCGGACCATCGTCACCGTCGGAAGAGAACAGGGAAGTAGCGGGAATTGCGCAGAGCGCGACCAGAACCAGCGCACAAATCGGCACTCGTACCTTGATTTCCTCCGTCATTATCGCAAGTGTAGCCCGCATCTGCGGCAATCGGTCGAGACACGTCGCTGCAATGTGTCTCGCAAATACCTGTCCACCAGACGGGGAGTTCGTGACAGGAAGACATGCGGCGATATACTTGGGGCATCGTGAAGATTGTTCTGATTTCGACGTACGAGCTGGGGCGGCAGCCGTTTGGGCTGGTCTCGCCGGCCGCGTGGCTGCGTGCCGTAGGGCATGAGGTGACGTGCATGGATTTGACGCGGCAGGAGCTCGATGACGCGGCAATTCGTACCGCGGAAAGGATTGCAATTTATCTTCCGATGCACACGGCGACACGGTTAGCGGCGCGGCTGATTCCAGCTCTGCGCGAAAAGAATCCAGAAGCGCGAATCTGTTGCTACGGGCTGTATGCGCCGATGAATGCGGAGTATTTGCGCTCGCTGGGTGCGGAGAAGCTGATTGGCGGCGAGTTTGAAAAGGAATTGGTTGCGTGGGCGAATGGCGCGGCCGGCGAAGAGAATTCGTCGAGCATGATTTCGCTGGAGCGGTTGGCCTTTCAGGTACCGGATCGTGTGGGTTTGCCGGCAATAGAAAAATACGCGCACCTGGTTTTGCCGGAAGGCGGATATCGCGTCGTCGGATCAACGGAAGCAAGTCGCGGTTGTAAACACTTGTGCCGGCATTGCCCGATTGTGCCTGTGTACAAGGGCGTGTTTCGAATCGTAGCCAGAGATGTGGTCATGGAAGACATACGGCGGCAGATTGCCGCAGGGGCGCGGCATATTTCGTTCGGCGATCCGGACTTTTTTAATGGAATCGGCCACGCGGTGAAGCTGATGGATGAGTTTCACCATGAATTTCCTTCCGTCACGTATGACGTGACGATCAAAATCGAACATTTGCGAAAGCACGAAGACCTGCTGCTGAAACTGCGCGATACAGGTTGCCTGTTTGTCATTAGCGCAGCGGAATCCGTGGATGAAGCCGTGCTCGCTGCTCTGGAAAAGGGTCACACGCGCGAAGATTTCTTGCACGTGGTGCGCAGATTCCGCGAGATTGGACTGACTCTCCATCCGACATTTATGCCGTTCACGCCATGGACCACGTTCGCTAGCTATTTGGATTTGCTTCGTGTTTTGCAGAACGAAGAATTGGTGGAAAATGTTGCGCCGGTGCAACTCGGCATTCGGCTGCTGATTCCGGAAGGTTCGCGCATGCTGGAACTGGCAGATGTGCGGAAAATGGTTGGTCCGTTCGACGCGGAATCGTTGGTTTATCCGTGGGCGAATCCCAACGCGCGGCTCGACGCGCTGAGCTCGCGTGTGCAGAGCATCGCCGCGGCAGCGGATGCCGCAAAATGGCCGCGCGCAAAGACATTCGAAGCCATCTGGAAAGCGGCGCATGAAGCAGCGGGGATGCGCGCACCGGAATGGAAAGTCCTGTCATCTAAAGGAGTGGCATTTCTGAGCGAGCCCTGGTACTGCTGCGCGGAGCCCACAAAAGACCAGCTCGTTTCGCTCGGAGTTGCAACGACGAAGAAGCAAACGCCAGCGGCGATAACCGCAGACAGTTTTATTTAGGACGAACCCGGCCTCTGTCATGTCACAAAAGCGAATCTTACTTTTTGCCGCGAAACTCGGATACCAAACGCGTAGTTTTGAAGAAGCCGCAAAAAAACTGAAGGTTGAGCTCGTTTACGTCACGGACCGCTGCCATCAATTGGACGATCCGTGGGGCGACCACGCAATTGCCGTACGGTTTGAGGCTCCGGAAGCGGCGGCGCATAGCGCGATGCAGTACGCGCGCGAGACGCATGTGGATGGAATCCTTGCTCTGGGAGATCGTCCGGTCGTGGCCGCCGCCTATACGGCGCGTGCGCTGAGCATCGCGTATAACCATCCCCTCGTGGTCGAGGCTTGCCGAAGCAAGTTGCGCATGCGCGAGATTTTTCGCGACGTCGGCTTGAATGTTCCGTGGTTTCGCAAAGTGCCGATGCACCCTGCGCCGGAGCCGGCGTTGCTCGGCGTCACCTATCCCTGCGTGCTCAAGCCGCTTTCTCTTTCTGCAAGTCAGGGCGTGATTCGCGCGAATAACCGCGACGAGTTTCGCGCCGCTGCAGCGCGGATTCGGAAATTGTTGGATTCGGCGGAACTGCATGCGGCACGCGAGCCGAACCTGGCTCATATGATCGTGGAAGGCTTTATTCCCGGCGAGGAAGTCGCAGTGGAAGGGCTCCTCACGAATGGCGAACTGCGCGTTCTTGCAATGTTTGATAAGCCCGATCCTCTTACGGGACCGTACTTCGAAGAAACGATTTACGTGACGCCCTCGCGGCACTCGCGTGAGATGCAGGCGAAAATTGAAAAGTGCATGCAAGACGCCGTCGCCGCCATGGGATTTTCACACGGTCCAGTGCACGCGGAATTTCGTTTGAATGAAAGCGGCGTCTGGCCTTTGGAAATCGCTCCACGTCCCATTGGCGGCTTATGCGCGCGTGCTTTGCGCTTCGGCCCGACGCTAAGTGGCGAGTGGATCGGCTTAGAGGAATTGTTGTTGCGGCAGGCTGCAGAATTGCGAGAGACAGATCTTCCACGCGAGCCGCAAGCCTCGGGCGTGATGATGATTCCGGTTCCGCGCAGCGGAGTTTATGAACGCGTCAGCGGCGTCGAATCGGCGCGCACCGTGACCGGCATCGTGGATTTGATCATTACCGCCCGCGAGCACGACACCATCGCTGCGTGGCCCGAGGGTTCAAGCTATCTGGGATTTTTATTCGCGCGCGCCGAAAAGCCGGAACAGGTTGAAAAAGCACTGCGGGAAGCCCATGCCCTCTTGCAATTTCAAATCACGCCGACGCTTCCCGTCGGCCATCCAGTGACCGGACAAATCTAATTACCGACGCCTGGTCACGCCGTGACATTGCGTCAGCTTTTCGCTTTTGGCGGAACGTAGCCTTCAGGCAGCTGCGCGCCCGCTCCAAAGAAAAACTGCTCCAGCTGCTCTTCCATGATTTTCTGCGAATTTGGGTCCAGTGGATTCAACCTGTACTCGTTCATGATCATTTTCGAATGTTCGATCCACAGCTTCCACGCCTCTTTTGAAACGCTTTCATAGATGCGCTTGCCAATTTCGCCCTTCCACGGCACGCGATCCAGCCCAGGCAATTCCTTCCCAAATTTCACGCACTTCACCATGCGCGTTCCTGGCGGGACCGGCTCGCTGGAAGGTGCTGGACTGCAACTGTCATCTGCCATCAAAGTCCTCCGTCGTTTCCCAAACTTCCACCTTACTGCAACTTTTGTTCCTTGCCTAGCGTCGCACCGCACAGACCATGATGATCGCGTGATCTTGTTGCTTTTATCGGGCATTTCTGGGAGAACAGAGCCGGCCCGGTCTGGAGACGCCTTGTCCTCTTTTGCTCAAGATTCTCATCCGGGCGCGCTTTCCAAAGAATGGAAATCTCAACTCGCCCGGCTCGAAAAAGACCGGACTGTAACCAGGTTTTGGAATCGCGACCTTTCTCTTTGGCCCGCCTACAAGGTTCGAAAAGATAACGGCAAGAATCTCCTCAACTGGCTCGACCTCGCAGACTATTTGGAGACAAGTGCAACGCAAGTCTCCCGGCTTGGAGATAGCCTGGAGGGCCACGGATTTACGGACATTGTTTTCCTCTCCGTCAGCGGTTCGAGCCTCGCCGCTGAACTCGTTACGAGCCTCTCGCTCGAAACACGCGGCACAAAATTCCATGTACTCAGCCTCATGGAGCCTTCGGGCCTTCGCGCGCTCGAACAAAACCTCGATCTGCGGCGTACCGTTTTTCTCGTCGCTTCCAAAAGTGGCAAGAACCTGGAAATGCATTCGCTTTTGCTTTATCTGCTTGCCAGAGCCAAGTCAGCCGGTCTTTCGATTCCCTCGAGCAATTTTATTGCGATGACGGAGGAAAGTTCCTACCTGGCGACTCTGTCGCGCGAAAATCGCTTTCGTGCCGTCCTGACAGAGCCGCGCGGTTTTCGCGGACGATTTTCCGGCGTCCTGGACTATGGATATCTTCTTGGCGGGCTTTGTGGATTGGATATGGCTAAGATTTTGGCCGGCGTGCGCGAGATGCGCCGGCGCTGCATGCTGCAATCGCCCCTCGAGCAGAATCCCGCGGCCGAACTTGCGGCTTTCCTTGTTGCGTCCGCGGAAAGCGGATTCTCGCGGTTTGTCCTGCGGACTCCGCCGCATCTCACTCCATTCGCCCAACGGATTGCCCACTTGGTCGGTTGCAGCACGTGCAAAGAAGAAAAGGGGATTATGCCCTTCATCGAAGAAGATGTTGCCTCTCCGGAAATTCTCAAGCGCGGGTGCGCCTTGTGCGGGATTCGTTTGAATGGTGATGCGAGCGATTCGTCTCCTGCGCTCGATATCCCTTCGCTGAACATCGAGCTAGCCGCCATCGAAAGTGTGGCCGCGGAAATTTTCAAATGGGAAGTAGCAACCTGCCTGGCGTGCAGCCTTCTTGGCGTGAATCCCTTCGAAGATCCCGACTTCGGCGACGGCCGCGAAGCCGCGATGGACTATCTGGACCAAATTTCCGCCAAGAAATTCGAAGCTCCTCGCCCCCGAATTATGGAAGGGAAACTCTCTCTCTTCTTCGACGGCGCATTGCGCCACGACATCTCCGGCCTGAATCTCGAGCACGCACTCGCCTCCTTCTTCGCGCTGCGCAGAGACGAGGCGTATCTCGCAATTCTCGGCTATTGCTGGAATATTCCGGAAGTCAAAGCTCGCCTGGCTGCGCTGGCAAACCAGATGGGCACCGAACTCGGCCTTCCCGTGCAGCTTGTGACCGGACCCTGGTATCTGCATTTACTGGGACAGTGCTATAAAGGGGGGCCGCGCGGCGGCGTCGCTTTAATGATTACCTGCGAGCCCATCGAGCGCATCGAAGTTCCAGGCGCGGGTTATACTTTCGGAGATTTGCGGCTTTCCCTCGCGCTTGGAGACATGGATGCGATGACGGGCCGTAGCCGGCCCGCTGTGCGCATTCATCTCTCGGGAACGCCGGAGCAATCTCTCTCCGAACTCGAAGCTGTGATGGGAAGGGCGTTGAGATCTGCACGCAGAGCGCCATAAACCTCGGGCAGCAATCAAGCATTTTCATGAATCGTCTCGTGCGGGGCGCGCATCATCCTTGTGCGTCTACTGGTAATGGAGGAAGCCTTGCCGGAAATCGATACAATTTTCTGGGATATCGGCGGAGTCCTTTTGACTAACGGCTGGGACCGCGGCTCCCGCAAAGCCGCAGCGGAAACCTTCCATCTCGATTGGGAGGAGTTCGCCGACCGCCACGACCTGTCTTTCCCTGCCTTTGATTGCGGCCAGATCACGCTCGAGGAGTATTTGAACCGCACGCTCTTCTATCGTCCGCGGCCCTTTACGCGCGAAGAGTTCACCGCATTCATGTTCGCCCAATCGAGAGAGCTTCCGGGTTCCCGCGCCGTCCTCGACGCCGTCACCGACAAGCGCCGCTACTTCATCGGGGCCATCAACAACGAACCCCTTGAGCTCAACGAATACCGCATTGAAGCTTTCAAGCTTCGCAAGAATTTTCTGGTTTTCTTCAGCTCCTGCTATGTTCACTCCCGCAAACCTGAGCCCACTATCTTTCGCGTCGCCCTCGAAGTTACGCAACGTCGCGCCGAGAAATGCATCTTTATAGATGACCGTCCGTTGAATCTGGAGAGTCCGCGGAAGCTTGGATTTCAAACCATTCACTTTCAGAATCCGGAGCAACTCAAGACCGACTTGGCTAAGCTCGGGGTTGAGGTATAGTTTTCCCTGCTGGTCTGCATCTTCGAAGTGCGTAGCGCGCGATTTGTTCAAGGAGCAAGCATGGATGCCGAAACTGTGCGTTCAGGAGTGTCCTACGGCGGTGTCACCGACCCCTGTGCGGTGATTCTCTTCGGCGCTTCCGGTGATCTGGCCAAGCGCAAAGTCCTGCCCGCGATGTACGACCTCGCCGTGCACAATTCTCTCGGCGAACGCTACGCCATCATCGGCTTCGCGCGCACTCCGATGAGCGATGAAAGCTTCCGCGCGACCGTCGGCGAAGCAGCCAAGGGCATCTCCGAAGTCGGACCCATCGATCCCGCCAAATGGGATGAGTTCTCTTCCAATCTCCATTACAACGCCGGCGACTACAGCGACCCACAAGCTTACGACGCACTTTGCAAACGCCTGGACGAACTGGAAAAGGAGAAGAATCTCGGCGGCAACCGCCTCTTCTATCTTTCCACGCCGCCCGAAGTGTATCCCGAGATTATCAAGCAGCTCGGCAAAGCCTGCCTGTCCCGGCCCTCCAACGAAAATTCCTGGGTGCGTGTCATTATCGAAAAACCGTTCGGCCGCGATCTTGCCTCCGCGAAAGAGCTCAACAAGATGGTTCAGAGCGTATTCGAAGAGCGCCAGATCTATCGCATTGACCACTATCTCGGCAAAGACACCGTTCAAAACTTGCTGGTCCTTCGCTTCGGCAACGGAATTTTCGAACCGCTCTGGAATCGCAATTACGTTGACCAGGTGCAAATCACCGCCAGCGAAACGCTCGGCGTGGAACGCCGTGGCGGATTTTACGAAACTGCTGGCGCGCTGCGCGACATGATTCAGAGCCACGTTTTGCAGTTGACTTCGCTCACTTCCGTTGAACCGCCGGCAACATTTGACGCCACCGCCGTCCGCAACGAAAAACTGAAAGTCCTGCAATCCATTCGCCCGTACGATCTCGAAGGCGTCGCGCAATCCGTCGTCCGCGGCCAGTATGCGCCAGGCAAAGTCGACGGCAAGAATCTTCCCGGCTACCGCAAGGAACCGGGCGTCAGCCCCACTTCACGCACCGAAACTTTCGTGGCCATGCGCGTTTTGATTGACAACTGGCGCTGGGCCGGCGTCCCGTTCTATCTGCGCACCGGCAAGCGCCTCGCCAAGCGCAGCACGGAAATCATGATTCAGTTCAAGCGCGCGCCCCATGTCGTCTTCCGCGGCAAGGAAGTCGAGCCCAACCGCCTCGTCCTGAATATTCAGCCCGACGAAGGAATTTCCGTCTCCTTCGGCGCAAAACGCCCGGGTACGGAGATGAGCATTGGCAATGTCACTATGAATTTCAGCTATCAGGAAGGCTTCGGCGAATCCACGCGCAGCGCGTACGCCACGCTCGTCAACGATTGCGTGCGCGGCGACGCCACGCTTTTTGACCGCGCCGACAGTGTCGAAGCCGCTTGGTCCCTCGTCGATCCCATTCTCGACGTCTGGAGCGCTGCCAAGAGCGCCACCGTTCCCGAATACCCCGCCGGCAGTTGGGGACCCAAAGAATCCGACAACTTACTCGAACGCGACGGCAGAAAGTGGTACAACCCATAGTGCAACTTTTGCAGTTTTAACTCGTTTCAGCATCCTCAGGAGAAAGCCTTGATCCTTGCTGGCGATGTCGGGGGTACAAAGTGCAATCTGGCGCTGTTTTCCGAAAAAGAGGGCAAGCTCACGCCCGTTTTTCGCCAGCGCTTTCGAAGCAAGGATTTTGCCCAGTTTGATTTGATCGCCAAGGAATTCGCGCGACAGGCGGCCACGCATCTCGCCGGAGAAAAGATCGAAGCCGCGGGTTTCGGCATCGCCGGTCCCGTAATCAACAACCGCGTTCGCGCCACCAATCTGCCCTGGATGATTGACGCCGCCGTTCTTTCGCAGGAACTCGATGTAAAACACATCGTTTTGTTGAACGATCTTGGCGCGTGGGGCCATAGCATTGAGTACCTCGATCCGAAACAATTCTGTGTTCTCAATGAGGGGAACGCCGAGCCGGGCGGCACGCGCGCGCTTCTCGCCGCGGGAACGGGCCTTGGCGAATCGCTCCTTGCCTGGGATGGCAATCGTTATCGCGTCATTCCCTCGGAAGGCGGCCACTCCGATTTCGCGCCGCATACCGAGCAGCAGATCGAACTCCTCCGTTTCATGAAGCGCCGCTATCCGCAGGTCAGTTGGGAACTCATCCTCTCCGGCCGCGGCTTTCGCACGTTGCATGAATTTCTTTCCCCTACAGTCAAGCACGCCGCGTTCGATGACCCGGACGCGGATCCCGCCCCGGAAATCACCAAAAACGCCCTCGCAAAGTCCTGCCCTGTCTGCGTCGAAACGCTCGACCTCTGGACGGACATCTACGGTGCGGAAGCCGGCAACCTCGCGCTAAAAGTTCTCGCGCTTGGCGGCGTCTATGTTGCAGGCGGCATCGCCGTCAAAATTCTGGACAAAATGAAAGACGGAAGATTCTTCCAGGCTTTCAAGGACAAATGGCACTTCGAGAATCTCCTGAAAAACATGCCCGTCTCCGTTATCCTCGATGAAAACGCGCCGCAGCTCGGCGCCGCTTACGAAGCCCTTCGCCTCGTAAGACGTTAATCGCGCTTAGAACGTCAAAACTCTGACCCAAATGCGGCCACGGCTCCACGCGCTGACCACTCTCCGCTTCTTCGCGGCCTTGCACGTTGTCCTGTTTCACATGCGCGTCGTGGGCATCCTGCCCAGCGGCCCCTGGTGGTATCAGAATTTTGCCGGTATCGGCTACGTGGGCGTGAACTTCTTCTTCGTGCTGTCGGGATTCATCCTCGTCTACACATATGAAGGGCCTGAGTTAAGTGTTCGAAATTTTTGGTGGGCGCGCTTCGCCAGAATTTATCCTGCTTACGTTCTTTCCCTAATTGTCGCGGCCCCATTTTTCTTCTTTGCCGTCCGCCACTTGGATCTCCCCTTCTTTGCCTGGAGCAAAAAGCATCTTTTCGCGGCCTGCCTGCTCACGGTCAGCCTGCTGCAATCCTGGGTTCCGCAAGCCGCTTTGACCTGGAATTCCGTTTGCTGGAGTCTCTCGGTTGAAGCCTTCTTCTATCTTGTTTTTCCGCTTCTCTTGCTCGGCAGCGCGAAATTCTCAAAGACGAAACTGATGCTCTGCCTTGTCACGTTTTGGCTCGTCAGCCTTTCCTTTTCGCTCAGCTACGTTCATTTTCATCCCGACGGCTTGGACAAGATAAATTCGGGCGAAACCACGCTCTTCTGGAAAAATGTTCTCAGCTTTAATCCGCTTGCCCGCTTGCCGGAATTTGCCGTCGGCGTCTTCGCGGGCCGACTCTTCCTCGCCGGAGCTGCCGAAAAATCTTTCGCTACTCCGCTCATTCTTGGAGGAATGCTCGCATTCGCCTGTGTCATCGTGTTCGCCGGGAAAATTCCCAATCCCGTCCTATCCGCTGGGCTTCTCTCGCCTGCGTTCGCCGCCATCATTTACGGATGCGCCTTGCAGCCTAAATGGACTTCTTTTCTTGCAAATTCCTGGCTCGTATTGCTCGGCGATGCAAGCTACAGCCTCTATCTATTGCATTCCCTCGTGATTACCCGGGCGTTCGATGCTTTGCCGAATGTTGCGCACGCAGCGCGCGTCGCGGCTGCCCTCGCTGCGGCAATTGCCGCATCTTTGTTCTCCTACCGCCTCGTGGAAGAACCTGCCCGCCGCTTGCTCCGCCGCAAATAGCAGTTGGCGCGCCTCGTAACGCCCACTTCTTCTCTCTGTGTCCTCTGCGACTCTGTGGCTATCCTTATCCATTCCTGTGGAAACTTTCTTCCTTCCGTCCTTTTCCCTGCAAACGGCCGCTGCTACCCTTCGCTCATGCTCGATTTCACTGAACGTTTCGGCGAATGGAAGCCCGTCTCCAAAATCGCCGGCATCTCCTGGCTCGTCGTTTACCTACTCTTCCTGATTTACGCCGCGCTCGATCAATCCGATTTCCTCTTCCTCGATTTCGCCAATCTCATGATTCATGAAGCCGGCCATCCGCTCTTTAGCCCCTTCGGCTACACCATGACCATCCTCGGCGGCACTCTCGCCGAACTCATTGTCCCCCTTGCCTGCTTCGCCTATTTTTTCGTGAATCGCGAAACTACCGGCGCCGCCTTCTGCGCCTTCTGGTTTTTCGAAAATTTTCTCTACATCGGTACTTACATGGCGGACGCCCGCACCCTGGCTCTCCCGCTCGTCGGCTCAGGCGATCACGATTGGGAAATCCTATTCACGCAGTGGAATCTTCTCGTCGACGCTGAGCAAATCGGTCACACCACCCGCTTCCTTGGCTGGCTCGGCATGCTCTCCGTCCTCGCCTGGCTTGCCTATCGCATCTGGCAATCCGCCAAATCCGGATAACTCTACGGCACCACGAGTACTTGTCCGACCATGCCCAAATCGTCGTGCAAAACGCATTTGTAGTTGTACGTGCCCGGCTGCATGAATTTGACCCGGAAGTGCGTAGGGTTGAGCGCGATCGCATTATTTGGGTCGGAATTCACTGGTTTCCCGGGCTGATCGTCCAAGGCCTGCAATATAAAGCCCGAATGCACGGTGTCCGTGGGCGAATTTAGCACTGCGCTCAGGCCGCCATCCGGATCCATCGTCACATTTGCGGACGGATCAAACATATCCTGAGGCTCCGGTCCGAAGGTGATCGTATGCGGCTCTTCCGGATCGTTGTTCCCCCACTCCACCGTATCCCCTGCATGAATCACAATCTTTCCCATCACAAAACGCACGAGAGAATTTGGTCTGCAGTCCGCCCGGAGTAGATGCGATTTCTCCCACACCGGCGGTAACATGAGCGGTCGCGGGGATGTTAGCGCCCGATGATGCAGCCAGTTTTCTCTTGCCACCGGAAAGCCGGTTGGTTTCAGCCTGAACACGGATGGAAACCATGTCGCCTGAATGCGACATAGTCATGCCGCTCATGTCCGAACTCGTTCCGTGATCCTTATCGGTGAGCAGATCGCGTTCCTCGCGCGCCGCTTCCGCGTCATAGAAAGCCTGATCATGTGGCAGAGGTGTCGACAAATCTAGAACGTGGACTACCCCGTTCATTGTGTTGTGTACGAGGCATTGCACCTTGAAATTGCCTTCGGGAAGGTTACCGTGAGAGAGGGGTTCCCCTTGACGAACGGTGGAGTGGTCACGCACGCGCTGCCGTTGAAGCTCGCGGCTCCAACGGAAAATCCCGGGCAGCCTACCGGAAACGGCGGAAAAGCTTGTCCAACCACCAAAAAAGACACGGCGTGAATTTCATCCGAATTGAACGTCCAGGTCACGCTGTCCCCGGCGTGAATCCAGATTTCGTTTGGCAGAAACGCAAGGGCCTGCCTGCCCATGTCGGGTGTCTCCGCGCCAACCTTTGCGTGCCAGTTTACCTGTGCTGAAGCGCCGTAGGGAAAACCCACAATGACCAGAACCAGTCCAAGACAAAACTGAAGGAAGCGAACCGGGCCGAAGTTCCTCATCTTGACCCGCCTAATCGGTCAACCGTGATCAATGATTATTCCTGCGGCCAACAGCACGAGACGTGGATATTCCAGTAAGGGAGAGAAAACCGGGTACGCGGTCGGGGAGAGAAGGGACCTGTTCCTTTCAATCCAAAACGAGCGGATTCTATGCTTCTTCCCGCCCTTGCGTCAAACAAAATGAGGAGGCCTGTAGGGACGCCGAATTACGCGAGTCGCCCCGTCTATGTTCCCTAGCCTCAGGGAATCACAACCACAACACTTTCATTCCGAACCCGCTGCTTTTCGCGGGCGAGGACCTCCGCCCTCCGCGCGGCGTTTACATTTTTCCATTTGCACAGAATTTTCGAGCGATATCTTTTCCTGGCTTTCTTCTTCACTGGTCACAGGTCGCTGGTCACTTGGGTTACAGTATTCCCCCATGCGCTCAACGAAACCTCTACATCTGGATATGAACGAGCAGATCGAATGCGCTTTCACGCTCGCCTCGCGCTTTTACACCGATCCCGCGATCCTCGAAGTCGAAAAGGAAAAAATCTTTCGCCGCACCTGGCAACTTGTCGGCACAACGATGCAGCCCTGCGGGGAAGCGAACGGCGTGAAGAAAACCATCGCCGATCCCGAAACCTATTTCACCGCCGAAATTGGCGAACCGATCCTCATCATCCGCGACAAACAAAATACCCTCCGCGCCTTCAGCAACGTTTGCCGCCATCGCGCGGGCCCCATCGCGCTTGGCAGCGGGTGCAAGAACGTCATGCGCTGCCAGTATCACGGTTGGACTTACACGCTCGAAGGAAGACTTATCGGCACACCGGACGTCGATGGCGTCGAATTTTTCGACCGTAGCACCATGGGCATGGTTCCGCTGCGTCTCGCTACTTGGGGTGACCTCATCTTCGTCAATTTCGATGCCAACGCCGAACCATTCGAAAAAGTTCTCGGCGAAATTCCGAATCAAGCGCGTGGCTTTGACTTTGAAGGACTAAAACTCGCCGAGCGTCGCGATTACGTCATCGATTGCAATTGGAAGGTTTACGTAGACAACTATCTCGAGGGCTACCACATTCCCATCGCGCATCCCGGCCTGATGAAAGAAATTGATTACGCTCACTATCGCACCGACACCTATCGTTATTATTCGCAACAGTTCGCGCCGATTCGTGCGATGAAGCCTGAGGATGCCGGCGAACGTTTTTACGCGCCCGGCACGGGCGGACTAAAAGAAGCGCTGTATTTTTGGATTTTTCCAAACCTGATGCTCAACATTTATCCCGACAATCTCTCTACAAATCTAATCATTCCGCTCTCGCATGAAAAAACGCTCACCATCTTTGAATGGTTTTTCCATGACACCGATTCGCCAAAGATGCGCGACCGCATCACGAAGGCTGTTGCATTTAGTGATGAGGTTCAGCAGGAAGATATCCTGCTCTGCGAAAACGTGCAGAAAGGTTTGAAATCATCGACCTACGATCGCGGACGCTATTCCGTCAAACGCGAAAACGGCGTCCACCATTTTCACATGCTCCTCCGCGACTTTTTGGAGCGGTGAAACTGACGTTCGCCATCGCTCAGGAAAAGAACTCGAAAATGCTTTATGCCTTTCGCCAGGAGCCATCAGTCGCAGCGCGCAAACGCTCGGCAGCGCTTTCCGGCGAGATGTCCCGCTGCGGCGAGGCGAGCATTTCATAGCCGACCATGAATTTGCGCACGGTCGCCGAGCGCAGCAGCGGCGGAAAAAAGTGCGCGTGAAAGTGCCATTCGTCATGCGCCGCGCCGTCGCAAGGTTGCTGATGGAACCCCATGGAATAAGGAAAAGATGATTGAAAAAGATTGTCAAAATGCGCCGTCGTTCGCTGAAGAATTTCGCTGAGGGCATCGCGCTCTTCGCTTGTCATCTCAGGCATCCCGGAAAAATGGCGCTTCGGAAGCACCATCGTCTCGAACGGCCAGACCGCCCAGAAGGGAACCAGCGTGACGAAGTGTTCGTTCTCAATGACGATGCGTTCTTTTTGCTGACGTTCGAGCGCAACGTAGTCGCAGAGCAAGCATGATCCATTCGCTTCTTTGTGAACACGCTGCGATTCCTGTTCCGCGGCCACGAGATGCGGAACAGTTGCAGTTGCCCAAATCTGGCAGTGCGGATGAGGGTTGCTCGCGCCCATGATCGCGCCGCGATTTTCAAAAATCTGCACGTGGCGGATTTCTTCCCGGCCGCCGAGTTCTTGAAATTGCGCGACCCACTCGTCCACGACGAGGCGAATTTCAGAGACGTTCATTTGAGAAAGAGTCAGGTCGTGGCGCGGAGAAAAACAGAGCACGCGGCAGATTCCCGTTTCAACTTGCGCGACGAGAAGATTTTTGACATTTGAAGTTGCATCCGGGCTGTTTGGAAGGAGCGCTGGAAAATCGTTGTCGAAGACAAAAACATTCTTGTAATCTGGATTTGCTGCGCCGGTCGAGCGTTTGTTTCCGGGGCACATGTAGCAAGCGGGATCGTACTTCACGATGGCCGCAGCGGGAGAAGATTCCACCTGGCCTTGCCAGGGCCGTTCATTGCGGTGCGGAGAGACAAGCACCCACTCGCGCAAAAGAGGATTGAAGCGCCGGTGAGGATATTTTGTGAGATCGAGTTCGCTCATGAAGATAAAAAGATCGCGAAAAAATATTTTACGACACTTCGCTTGCGCCTTCTCCTGCAGTTGAAACATAAATTTCCGGAGTTTTGCCGGTCGCTTGTTTGTAACCGGCGCTTACGGATGCGCGAAAAGCTTCTACGTAATTGTTTTCGACCAAGTTGATCGTGCAGCCGCCGAAGCCGCCTCCGGTCATGCGCGCGCCGATTGCGCCTTCACTCTTTCGCGCCAATTCCACCATGATATCGAGTTCACGGCAGCTTACTTCAAAATCGTCGCGCAAACTTTCGTGCGATTGCGCCATGAGTTTTCCGACCGCGCCGAGATTATTTCCCCACAACGCTTTCACGGTATCGAGCACGCGAGCATTCTCGCTAATGACGTGGCGGCAACGGCGCAAAATCAGCGGAGGCAATTCCGATTTGTGCGAATCGAGTTCGTTGAATGAAACATCCCGCAAAGCGGAAATTGCCGAGTTCCATTTTTTCAGAAGATGAACTCCTTCTTCGCATTGAGCGCGGCGCAGATTGTACTCTCCGGCGGAATGTTCGTGTTTCACCATCGTGTTGCAAATCACGAGGCTAATTCCGGTGGGAAGCGGCAACGGAGATCCCTCGAGCGAACGACAATCGAGAAGAACGGCGTGGCCGGCGCGGCCAAAACACGCGGCGAACTGATCCATGATTCCGCAGCGGGCGCCGACAAATTCGTTTTCGGCGCGCTGGCAAAGTTTCGCGCGCGCGAGTTTTTTCAGGGTACGATTCGAATTGGCGAGCGAGGCGTTGGCAACAGCGACTTCGAGCGCAGCGGAAGAACTGAGGCCAGAGCCGGTGGGAACATCGCTGTGAATGACGAGATTTGCGCCGCGAAGTTGCACGCCGGAATTTTGCAGCATGAGCGCAACGCCGTGAATGTAATCGGACCAATGATTTCTTGCCGAAGGATTTTTTTTGTGGAGATTGATTTCCGCGGATTGATTTAGATTTGCGGAAAAAACGTGAAGGGTTGCATCGTCGCGCGGCGCGATCGCAACCCAAGTGTAAAGATCAATCGCAGCGGGCAGTGCGAAACCGTCGTTGTAGTCGGTGTGTTCTCCGATGAGATTGACGCGGCCGGGCGCGCGAAAGATGCGCGGTGTGCCGCCGAACCGTTCGGCAAAAATATTCCGAGCCTTTGCGAAAGAAGGACTATCGGAAGCGGAAGTCATTATTAACGATTGACGCCGCTTGCGAGGAAGCCGCCGTCAACGGCAAGGACGTGGCCGGTGACAAAGCTGGCGGCGTCCGAAGCGAGAAAAACAGCGGCGCCGACGAGTTCGTCCAATTTTCCGAAGCGACCCATCGGCGTGCGCGTGAGAAATTCCTTGCCGCGATCAGTGCCGTCGAGAAGCGCAGCATTCAAATCCGTGCGAAATACGCCGGGAGCGATGGCGTTGACGCAAACACCTTTGCTGGCCCATTCGATGGCGAGCGATTTGGTAAGCGAGGCGACCGCGGCTTTGCTGGCGGAGTAGGCGGCGACTTCGTAGAGGGCAACGAAGCTCGAAAGGGACGCAATATTAATGATGCGGCCGTAACGACGTTCGATCATGTGGCGGCCGATGACGCGGCAGGCGCGGAGAGTGCCGGTCAGATTTGTTTCAAGGATGGAGTTCCACTCGGCATCGGGAAGATCAAGGGTGGGAGTGCGCTTGGTGCGGCCAGCGCAGTTGACGAGGATTTGGACGGAGCCGAATTCGTCGCAAGCTGTTTTGAGCAAATGCTTGATCGTGGATTCGTCCGTGACGTCGCAAGGAACCTCGAGTGAACGCTTGCCGAGCGCGCGAATTTCTTTTGCGGCAGCGCTCACAAGATCCATGCGGCGTCCCGTGGCGACGACGTCCGCGCCTGCTTGCGCGAGGCCTTTGGCGAGTTCCAGGCCGATACCGCTGGTGCCGCCGATGACAAGCGCGGTATTGTTGTCCAACCCGAGACGAGGATGCCCCACGTGTTTGCGCCCCTCAAGAGATTTCGAAAAGCCGTTCGATTCTATAGCAGCAAAGGAGCAATTGCGTAATGCGAATCACTGACGCGAAGGTGATCGCGTGCAGTCCGGGCAGAAATTTCGTAACGCTGAAGATCACGACGGAGGACGGAATTTACGGGCTGGGCGACGCGACGCTGAACGGACGCGAACTCGCCGTTGCAAGCTATCTGACGGACCACGTGATTCCGATTTTGATTGGACGCGACGCGCGGCGGATTGAGGACATCTGGCAATACCTTTATAAGGGCGCGTACTGGCGGCGCGGGCCGGTGACGATGTCCGCGATTGCGGCGGTAGACACGGCGCTGTGGGACATCAAGGGAAAAGCGCTGAATGCGCCGGTGTATCAACTTCTTGGCGGAGCGTCGCGCGATTCTGTTCTTGTTTACGGGCATGCGAGTGGCGCGGACATTGAAGACACGGTGAAGGCGGTTACCCATTATTTGTCGCTCGGCTACAAGGCGATTCGCGCGCAGAGCGGAATTCCGGGGCTAAAAAGCACGTACGGTGTCGGCAAGGATAGGATGCACTATGAGCCGGCGGAAAAAGATGCGCCGGTGGAAAATGCGTGGAGCACGGAGCTTTATTTGAATTTTGCGCCGCAGCTTTTTGGGCGGTTGCGCCAGGAATTTGGGCCGAACGTACATCTGCTTCACGATGCGCATCACCGATTGACGCCGATTGAAGCGGGACGGCTTGGGAAAGAACTGGAGCCGTATCATCTTTTCTGGCTCGAGGATCCGGTTCCGGCGGAGCTGCAGGAGAGTTTCCGGTTGATCCGGCAGCACACGACGACGCCGCTCGCGGTGGGCGAAGTGTTCAATTCGGTTTACGACTGCCAGCAACTGATTCAGGAGCAGCTGATTGATTACATTCGAACGACGGTGGTGCACGCGGGCGGGATTTCGCATTTGCGGAAAATTGCGAGCCTAGCGGAAATGTATCACGTGCGGACGGGATGCCATGGGGCGACGGACATGAGCCCGGTGTGCATGGCGGCTGCGCTGCATTTCGATTTGAGCGTACACAATTTCGGAATTCAGGAATACATGCGGCATAGGGAGGAGACGGATCGCGTTTTTCCGCACGCGTATGCGTTTACGGATGGTGTGATGCATCCAGGGGACAAGCCGGGGCTCGGCGTGGATATTGATGAAGCGCTGGCGGCGAAATATCCGTATCAGCGCGCGTATTTGCCGGTGAACCGGAAACTCGACGGAACGATGCACAGCTGGTAGAGCCAAGCGTGACGCGTCGGTCGGGCCAGTTTGAATTGCCGACTTGTTCAGTTTGGGGTTTCAGGCCAAGTTCGCCTGAAAAAGAAGTTGTAAGTACAGACCCCGAGCCCCGTTGTGTCAGGAAGAAAGCAATTCAAACTGGCCCGCAGATCAGCGACAGCCGGAATTTCGCACTGCCCCGCCAACTTGCTACACTGTTGGCTCAGATAAACTGAGGCGTCAACTCTCTGACAGGCAGGGCGGGGCGCCAGGAGGAAAGTCATGACAGCAGGAGAAGGAGCCGCGCGAGCGGGACAAGCGACCATGCTACGCATCAACGACACAGCACCAAACTTCACGGCGGAAACATCGCAGGGCGTCATCAATTTTCATGAATGGATTGGTGACAGCTGGGCCATTCTGTTTTCGCACCCGAAGGATTTCACGCCTGTCTGTACGACCGAGCTCGGCTACATGGCCGGGCTGGATCCGGAATTCAAGAAACGTAACGTGAAGATCATTGGACTGAGCGTAGATCCGGTGAGCAGCCATGCGAAGTGGGCTGCGGACATCGAAGAGACGCAAGGGCACAAGGTGAACTATCCGATGATCGGCGACCCGCAACTAAACGTGGCAAAGCTCTATAACATGCTGCCGGCAGAGGCCGGTGATTCCTGCGACGGAAGAACCGCAGCGGACAACGCGGCAGTGCGGACGGTCTTCGTGATCGGACCCGACAAGAAGATCAAGCTGATGCTCAGCTACCCGATGAGCACGGGCCGCAACTTCGACGAGGTTTTGCGAGTTGTGGATTCGATGCAGTTGACCGCAAAACATAGTGTGGCAACACCAGTGAACTGGAAGCCGGGTGACGACGTGATCATTCCGACTTCGGTTTCGGACGAGCAGGCAAAGCAAAAATATCCGGAAGGATTCAAGACGCTGAAGCCGTACCTTCGCGTCGTCAAGCAACCGAAATAAGACCGAACGCGCGTGAGGGGTCAACCATGATCCTCGAGCAGTTTTATCTGCCGTGCCTGGCGCATGCATCTTATTTAATTGGAGATGAGCAAACGGGAACGGCGGCGGTGGTTGACCCTCAGCGCGACGTCGGCATTTATCTTTCCTTTGCCTCGGAACACAAACTCACCATCAAACACGTTTTCTTGACGCACCTGCACGCCGATTTTGTGGCAGGGCATCTGGAACTGCGCGACCAGCTTGGCGCGACGATTTATTTGGGCGCGAAAGCGCAAGCGGAATACAAATTCACACCGCTCGGCGATGGAGCGGCGGTGGAATTTGGGCGCGTGCGAATGAAAGCACTCGAAACTCCGGGACACACGCCGGAATCCATTTCGATCGCGGTTTATGACCTGGACAAAAGTGATAAGGAACCGCACGCGGTTTTGACGGGCGACACGCTGTTCGTCGGCGACGTGGGTCGGCCGGATTTGCGCGCGGCGCTGGGATGGTCAGCAACGGATTTAGGCGCGCTGCTTTACGATTCGCTGCAAAACAAGATTCTGCCGCTGCCGGATGCGAGTTTGGTTTATCCGGCGCATGGGGCTGGGTCGCTGTGTGGGAAAGCGATCAGCAAGGAGACGGTTTCGACGATCGGCGAGCAGCGAAAGGTGAATTACGCGCTGCAGCCGATGAGCAAGAAAGCGTTCGTTGAATTGGTGACAGCGGATCAGCCGGAAGCGCCACCGTATTTTGTTTATGACGCGGTGTTGAACAGCAAAGAGCGTGCGACGCTGGAAGAGGCGCTGGAGCGCGAGTTGAAGCCGCTGGAGTTGGAGCGCGTGCTTGAGTTGCAGGCGAATGGTGCACAGATTTTGGACACACGCGAGCCGGAGGAATTTGCGGCGGCGCACCTAGCGGGAAGCACGAACATTGGACTCAGCGGGCAATACGCCACATGGGCTGGGACGATATTAAATCGCGAGAAACCGATTGTGATTATCGCGAACCCGGGACGGGAGTCGGAATCCGCGGTGCGATTGGGGCGAATCGGGTTCGACAACGTGGCGGGATATTTAAAAGAGGGAATGAAGAGCCTCGCGGCGCACGGCGAGTTGACGAGAAAGTCGGAGCGGTATAGTCCCACGCTTGCTGCGGAAATACTTGCTTCGCGAGAAGCGCCGCAGCTTTTGGATGTGCGTGGAGCGCGAGAGCGGGAACAGAAATGGATCGAGGGAAGCGTAAATATTCCGCTGAATCATCTTTTGGAGCGCGCGGAGGAATTAGAAAAGAACCGGCCGGTGCTGGTGCATTGCGCGGGCGGGTACCGTTCTTCCATTGCGGTGAGCCTCCTGGAACAGGCGGGTTTTTCGAATGTGAGCGAAATTGCGGGCGGGATGGCTGCGTGGGAGCTCGCGAAGCTGCCGATACGGGCGGTTGCGTCGTGAAGAAGGCGAGATCTGCGAATCGCAAAGCGGCGGCGAAACGCAGCGGTGCGCCGAAGAATATTGATGAATACCTTGCGGACGTGCCGGAGCCCGGGCGCGGGACTTTGCAGAAAATCCGTGCGGCGATCCGGTCCGCAGCGCCTGCGGGGAGCACGGAGGTCATCAGTTACGGGATTCCTGCGTTCAAGTACAAAGGCGTGCTGGTGTGGTTCGCGGCGTTCTCGAAACATTGTAGTTTGTTTCCGACGGCGGCGGTCATCGAAGAGTTTAAGGATGAACTGAAGGCGTATGAGATTTCGAAAGGAACGATTCAGTTTCCGTTGAATAAGCCGCTGCCGGCGGGCCTTGTGAAGAAAATGGTGAAGGCGCGCGTCGCGCAGATACAAAACAAAAAGAAGTAAAAATGCCCATCACTGAACAAGTGCGAGCACTCGCTCGGAAAAGAGTGCCGTTCGCGTAGTAGTTATTTGATTGGCAAATGCGAGCAACGCGGGCCGCTTTTGACTAGCTCGTTCCCGTAAACTGAACCTAGAATCGCTCGACGTTTCCCGACGGTGACTCTTCTTGGAATTTATAACTGTTCTTTCGATCTTCTTCAGTGGGAACAGCTTCTGGCTGGTGCTTCTCGCGTTCGCCTGTGCCTGCGCCGGGATTTACATCTTTTATATCGGCTTCCGCATGCTGCGGTTCAAACGTATGATTTTGAACACGCCGCTTTCGAAAATTCACAGCGCATCGATTGGCTTGGTGGAAGTGAATGGAACGCCCGTGGGGCCTCATGTGCTCACCGCGCCAATTACCGGCGATCCTTGTTATTACTACCGCGTGCAAGCTTGGCAACGCGTCGAATCGGATGGCAAGAAGAAATGGATTCCCGTTTTGGACGAAAGTTTGTGCGTTCCATTTTTTCTGGAAGATGGCACCGGCCGCGTGCTCGTTGATCCGCAGGGCGCAAGCATGGATGTGCACCGCAATTTCAGCGACGAGGTGAGTGCTTCGGCTCTCTTGTCGCCGAATTTGGTACCGGAGCGTCTGCGGAACTTTCTTGCGACGCGCGGGCTCGTGCCTTCGGAAAAAATCAAGCTGGACGAGCGTATTATTCCGCAGGGATTTCCGCTGTTTGTATTTGGGACGTTGGGGGAAAACAAAACGATGAATGCGTCGATCCCGCGTCCTCAAATCTGCGGCGCTTCGCCACTGTCTTACAGCTTTCATCCAGGCGGCGGCACGCTCATGTTTCGGATGAGTTCGAAGCGCGCACTGAATGCAGACAAAGTACTCGCGTTCGCAAATGCGCTTGGCCGCGTTCCGGCAGTTCACGTGGAAACGCGCGTCACCCGGATGGGGACTCCAGTTGACGCCTTTTCACAAGGAACCCAAGCGAGCATCCGCGCCACCGTGTCTGTTGCCACAGCAGTTCTTCCGGAGCAGCCGTCAGCTTCGTCGGCGCCTGCCGGCCCTTCACCAGACCCAACAAAGTCCGTAGAGTTCGATCTTCATCCGAGCGTTTGCATCGGCAAAGGGGAGCGCAACGAGCTATTCACGATTTCCGCGCGGAGCCAGCGGGAAGTCGCCGGCAAACTGGCGTGGCAATCGGCGGCGTGCATTTGGGGCGGACCAGTACTGGCGCTCATCTCCTACTACTTTCTGAAGATTTATTTCGAGTGGCTTCCGTGAGCATTTCCGCTCTTATCGTTCTCTTCGCGGTCAGCGGAGCGATTTTCTATCTGGTGACGATTTACAACGGGCTGGTCACGATGCGGAATGATATCGACAAATCGTGGGCGAACATTGACGTCTTGCTGAAACAGAGGCACGACGAATTGCCGAGGCTTGTGGATGTTTGCAAGGGCTACATGCAATACGAGCGGGAAACGCTGCAAAGCCTGGTCGAAGCGCGGATCCGTTACGGCGCGGCTACTACGGTAGAGCAAAAGACGCAAGCGAGCAGCAATTTGAGCGCCTCCGTCGGAAAACTCTTTGTGGTTGCGGAGAATTATCCCGCACTTCAGGCGAACACTTCTTTTCTGGAATTGCAGAAGAGGACGACGGAACTTGAAAGCCAGATTGCGGACCGCCGCGAGTTTTACAACGATGCGATCAATGTTTTCAACACGCGGATTCAGGAAATGCCGGACACAATTGTTGCGCGTATGCTGGGAATGAAGCCGCGGCTCATGTTTCAAGTGAGCGCTGCGGAAAAATCGCCGGCACGACTTGTCCTCAATACGAGAGAGTCTTAATTTATCGCAAGAAACGATTTCTGCAAATCTCGAATTCCTCGCCTAAAGGAAAACTCAATCTTAGGAACAGGTTGTGAGAAGCTTTGCGGGGATGATCCGCGAGGCCCGAAATGAAGGCGGCGTTCCTCAGTAGCGCGCAATCCATCGCAAAGAAACCCCTCGTTGTCGGGGATCTGCCGAAACCGGCGGCGGATTCTGAGCATGTGCTGCTGCGAGTGCGAGCGTGCGGAGTGTGCCGCACCGATTTGCACATTGCGGAAGGCGAACTGCCGGAGAAACTGCCGCGCGTAATTCTCGGGCACCAAATTGTCGGCGAAGTCGTGGAGGGCGGCTCGAATGATTTGGCGGCAGGAACGAGGGTGGGGGTTTCGTGGATTGGAGGAATTGACGGCGAGTGCGCGTACTGCCGCCGCGGGCTCGAAAATCTTTGCGACAATCCGACATTCACGGGATACACGGTGAATGGCGGATATGCGGAATTTGCCCTGGCGAGGCGCGATTTTGTTTTTCCACTTCCGTCCTCTTTGGACGATTTGCATGCGGCGCCGCTCTTGTGCGCGGGCATCATCGGATTTCGAAGCTTGCGTGTGGCGGGAGTTGAGCCGGGCGACCGCGTTGGTCTGTTTGGCTTTGGCTCTTCCGCGCATTTGGTGACGGCGGTTCTACAAGCGTGGGGCTGTTCGATTTACGTTTCGACGAGAGGAGAGTCCCATCGAAAGCTGGCGGCGGAGCTCGGAGCCACCTGGGTCGGAAGCGAGGTAGAAAAGCCGCCCGTGGAACTCGATCGCGCCGTGACGTTCGCGCCGAGCGGGGCTGTGGTCGTTGCGGCACTCGCAAGTTTGAGAAAGGGCGGAGTGGTGGCGATCAATGCAATTCACCTGGACCGAATTCCCGAATTTGATTACGACCGCTTACTTTGGGGAGAGCGGCAGATTCGCAGCGTGGCCAACATGACGCGACAAGACGCGAGGGATTTTCTAGAACTTGCCGCGGAAATAAAATTGAAACCGAGAGTTACCGTGTTCCCGTTGGGTCAAGTTAATGAGGCGCTGACGGCGGTGAAAAATGACAGCATTGACGGCTCGGCGGTCATTCTTCCTGGCTAAGAAACAGCGTTTCATTCGGCCTTCACCTGTGCCCTGTAGGACGCATTTTGTCAGAAAAATAACGACAAGAAATTTGTGCAACTCATGTTGGGTTCGATACATCATAGGCTGTGATAACCGATTCAATGCCAGAACCGGAAGTCTGCGTTGACGGCCAGAGAACAGCCTGATTTACTGAAAAAAGTAGGCTTTCAAGAAAGAGGTCCCGGCCCATATGCGTCGTTTAACGCTCGCGGTTGTTTGTGCTCTCTGTGTGATTGCCGGAGCCTATCGAGCGCGAGCCGCCGCTTTGAAGCCAATCCGCGTTTCCGCAGGGTCGGTCCTTTCCTTCTACCTCCAAACCAGGCTCAACCCCGAGAATGGGAGCGTGATTGACCAGCTGCCCAAGGGGACCGTGCTGAACATCAAGGTTATGGACTCGATCGATTCCGACGTAACGCGCGATGGCGCCGAGTTCCGCGGGTTGGTCGTCACTCCGCTCGTTTCCGGAGACGAAGTGATCATTCACGCCGACGCGCAGGTGCGGGGGCTGTTTGCGATTTTGAGGAGCAGAAGCCATCCGGAAGGATTTCGCTACGAGTTGTTGATTACGGGAATAACCGACGGCGGGAAAACATTTCAACTGACGGCCTCGATGAATCCATCTTTCGTTGATGCCCCGCCTCAGAATCAGAATACGTCTGCTTCGAGTTCTGAAAGCGACTCGTCCTCTGCTACAGAGAAAAACAGCTCTTCAGGCGCAACCAACGAGTAATTTTTTCACGGTCTGATTTCTGGCATGCCGGTCAAATTTGGCATTTTGCTTTCGGACAGCAAGTCGAATCGTGCAAAAACTTCACGATGGTTCAAAGATAAGAAGGAAGATTGGTCCCTGCATCGGAATAGTTTTCCAGTCCCAGTACTAGGTTCGCCAGCACTGCTTGCAGCGAACTATGACTTCTAAGACCAACAATAAAAACAAGATACAAGAAAAGCGGGCGACCTTCGCGGAGTGGCCGGGTATCTGCAACCCTTACCGTACCAGTTCAAAAATTCTAGGAGGCGTTTGCGATGAAAAATGTATCGCGTATAGCTCTATCCGTGTTGGCGTTCCTATTCTTTGTTTCTGCGCTGGGCATTTTGCCCACTTCGGCGAAGAACAGAACAGCGCAGCAGGGTGGCCAGCAACCGGCCGCTCAGGCGCAGACCGTATCGGGGAAGATTGCATCGGTGGATAAGTCTTCCTTTTCTCTCAACGTGACGTCGGGGACTAAGGAGCAACATTTGACCAATGAAGCTGCGGGCCCCAAGACCATGACGTTCCAAATCGACAAGAACACGACCGTGGATGGTCAACTGCAAGTTGGAGCCAATGCCGATGTTACGTATCGGCAAGAGAGCGGCAACAACATAGCGATCAGCGTTCACGTCAGCTAATCATTGCAGACCAACTAAACAAAAGAACCAGGGCTTTGCGGGCGCGAGTTTTCGCGTTCACAAAGCCCTGGTTGTTTTTTGAAACGCGAATTGAATGGCCCCGCTTTGCACTCAGCGCGGGCCGCACTTTTGCTATGTGGCCGCTTCTATTTTCTGAACGCGAATCGTGTAGCTTGCGCTATCCAAAGTTCCTGTAACGACCACCATTTTTCCTTCAAATTTCTTGGCAGCCTTCTCGTCGTCCAAATAGTAGGAACGTTTCGCGGATGGATCTTCCAGGACGTACTTTCCATTGCTGAAGGTGACGGTTCCCGCGAAGGTTTTCACCTCTGCCTGGCGCTCGCTTTGCGTCTGCTTTTGATTTTGAGAAGAAGCGACATTTTGCGGGCGGGCAGTGAGCGAATCCGCCGCATTTGCCGCCGGCCACAGCGCCATGGCCGCCAAAACGGGAAGGAATAAATTCGCGCGAATTGATTTCATGGATTGCCTCCAAAATGTGACTGGATGATTCGAAGGGAGCAATCGATTTGCCACAGGCGCCCAGGAATTGGACGGCTTTACGGGTCGAAATTGCTTCACCGGAAAAAAGTTCCTAGGGAGTTTCTGCCAACACGCAGAAAAAATTTCCCACAAAATGTGGAATGTAATATTCCTGAGGTCAGGTTGTACTAGGACGCACGAAAACGCAGACCCGACTGGATTTTATTGCGATTCGTCTTGTTGTTGCGCGGATTCGCCCTGGCCTTGGGATTTTTGGTGGATTGCGTACAACGCAAGCTCGAGCCGGTTCGAAGTGCCGAGCTTATTGAAGATCCGGAACAGGTAGTTTCGAACGGTGTGCTCGCTCAAGCCCAATTCGTGCGAGATATCGCGATTTGTACGGCCTTCGGAGACAAGATGAACAAGCTCCTGTTCGCGTTTCGTTAGGAGTTGAGCGCCCTTGGTGTCGGTCGAAGATGAGTCCGCACCCGCGAGCGATTCCACAAGATATTGCAACTGACGATTGCTAGCCCAGACCTGTCCTTCGTGAACCTTGCGAACGCTTTTGCAGAGCGCTTCAAAGGGTTCTTCGCGCGAGAAGACGCCGACCGCACCAGAACGAAACGCTTCGACGACGGATTCGCGCTGGTCGGAACCCAGCAAAAGGATGATACGAGCGCGGGGATGGAGCGATCGTAATTCGCGAGTCACGGCAAATCCGGCGCGCGCGCCGTCCTTCAGGTCGCTTCCGATGATGCAAACATCCGGATTCGATGAAGAGTATTGCTTGAGGACTTCCTCGCTTTCCGTCGCCGATGCGTTGACAGAAATCGGGTAGCGGCTGCGTTCAAGAGCCGTTACCAGCAGTTCGCAGCTCATCAAGCGTGATTCAGCCACGAGAACAGAGATCGCGATTTCTTGTTCGTTCGCGCGTTGCATAGTCCAACCCTTCCGACCGCGGAGTTTGGGCGGGCTGGCTACTGCGTTTTGGACTGGAGCGAAACGACCCGCTTTGGAGAATCCCCAGATGGGACAGGGCAGCGGGGCTAAGTTGAGAAACAGCTCAAAGGTCAAAAATTCGTTGCATCGCAACTTGCAATCAATTCATTTCCACAACAATTTTACATAGCGTCTTCTCGAGTTCGCAAGGGTCAAATCTAACCACAACTGCCACGGTACAGTGTCTTTCGGCTATCACTTGCACCGATTTTCGCGAAAGCAGCATGAAAAAAATTCATACTGTTTGGACTGCAAGATTTTCTTGGCTTTTTTGTCTGTTTTGAGTTCATGGCATCGCTTCCTCAGAAAGTGTCCTACAACATATGGAGCATTCTCGCTTCCAAATGCGATTCGAATGAGATGAGAAAGCCAGCGAAGATAGTTACATTTGTTCCTACGGCTTGTCCCTGCTTCTATTTCCAGATCTGAACATTCCTACCCAATTTCCGGCGTGCGCTTTGACCTCATATTCTTGCCGAACCGAGAGGAGCTTAGCGAGAGACGAATTGCTTACCGAGTGCGCCTGTACGATTTGTCCTACACGATCAAACTTTCCTTCTCTTGTGCGATGCGCGCTTCGGACTTAATTTGGCTGGGATGGAAAATGGTGGGCGACAAATGAAACCTGCAATTGCTGCTTCCGGCCCTGCAATCCGACCGAGCAGGGAAGGCGTCATCGAAGAGTTTTACAGGAGACGCCACATTCGCTACCCACTCCGCGTGCCGGTGGAGTTTCAGATGCCGTCAAAGGACGACCGGTGCGAAGCTGTGAAGGCGAGAAGCAGGGACATCAGTGAGGGAGGCGTTTTCGTTCTGTGTAAAACGCTGCCGGCACTGGGAGCAAACATGGAATTAATCATCCGACTGCCCGCGGCGCAGGGGGCAACGGCGCCTCTCGAATTGGAAATGACTGGTGAAGTCATCAGGCTTGAGACTCCACCCGGCCGGGAAAACCAGTGGGGATTTGCGGTTTGCGCCAGACGAACGATTTTTCGCAGCCCGAGTTGAAGAAGAAAGGCTGGGCCGGAAGGTAATGGTCCAAGCTGATGACAAACAATTGTGAAGGCTCAGAGTATCCGTCTGTTAGCAGCAAATGGGACTGTGAGTCACAGGGCGAAGCTCCATGCAAATTGCGGAACATGCCACATCCGAGAAATTGGTTCATTGCGACGAGAGCTGGTATGCGTTGTATACGCGTCACCAACATGAGCGCAGCGTGGCGACACATCTAGAATCGCGCGGTTTCACCACACTTTGCCCAACGTATAGGGAAATTCGTCAATGGCGCGACCGCAAGAAAGAAATCACACTTCCCGTTTTCCCCTGCTACGTATTCATTCGAGGCGGCATGGAAAGACAGATAAGCCTGCTTTCGACGCCCGGCGTTCATTCCATCGTTTGCACCGGAAAAATTCCGGCGGCGGTTGCTGACGACGAAATTGCGGCAATCCGTCGCGCAATGGATCACTCGGTTGCCATGGAGCCGGCGCCGTTTATTTGTGAAGGAGACCGAGTGCGAGTTGTTTGCGGGCCCTTGCTGGGTGTCGAAGGCGTCTTGCAGAGGCGTAAGGACGCCATGCGCCTGATCATTTCGGTGGAAATACTGGGGCGCTCCGCGAGCGTGGAGATTCAATTGCATGAAATTGAGCCATGCGCGCGAAGACCTGTTGTTCCCGGCATTTTCAGCTCGCAACTTACCGACGGACTCCCGCGGAATTGATTTCGCGGGTGCAGACCAACTGAGAAAGAAATTCATACTGCCATGAACCTGGAATTCTATAAATTGCGACGACAACCGTTCGGGGTCACCCCTGATCCGGAGTACTTGTATTTTGGCGCTTCACATCAGCAGGCGTTCTCCGCGCTTTTGTCCGCAGTGCAGGAGCGCCGCGGCTTTTCGGCATTGATCGCAAAGCCGGGCATGGGAAAAACGTCCCTGATCTTCAAGCTGCTTGAATTACTCAAAGACTCCGCGCGAACGGGATTTCTTTTTCAGACTCATGGAGATTCTCGAGAAGTCTTTTCCTCCTTGCTGCAGGATTTGGAGGCGGAGCCTGCCGGAGAAGACTGGCCTTCCATGCAGAAGTCGCTGAACGCCGCGCTGATGCGGGAATCGGCTTCGAATCGGCAGGTTGTTGTCGTGATTGACGAGGCGCAGAACCTGACCGATGACGCGTTCGAATCGCTCCGTCTCCTGTCTAATTTCGAGAAGCCAGACAACAAGTTGTTGCACATCGTCCTGGCGGGACAGCCGCCACTCGCGAAGAAGCTCAACAGTCCCGGACTTGTCCAGTTGCGCCAGCGGCTATCCGTTGTAACCGAACTCTTGCCATTCACGTTCGAACAGGCAGCCGAATACATTGCTCATCGGCTGAAAGTTGCGGGATACGCCGGGCAACCGCTCTTTACGCGGGACGCTCTGGAATTCATCGCCCAGGCCAGCGATGGGATTCCGCGCATCATCAATCACCTATGTTTTCATTCGCTGACTATCGGCGCTTCAGCGAGAAAAACCGTCATTGATTTGCCGACCGCTCATGCGGCCGCGCGCGCGCTTGAACTTGAGCGCGGACAGTACGGAGCATTTGTCGCCCAGCCGCGCCAAAACAAGCAAGCGGCTCCGCTCGAAGATTTTGTCGCGGATACACCGCAATGGGCTGTGCCGTTTAACGAGATGCCGGCGACCGCCTTTAACCCTGTCTATCACCCAAGGCGGAGAGGAATTTCTTTATTCCGCCTTGGAACGACTTCGTTCGCGTGCAGTGTCTTGTTTCTAGCAATTTACCTTGTGTTTGGGGCGGGGATGTCTCCGCAACAGATATTCAATTGGGCGCAGACGCGCGTGGGCGAGAAGAACAATGCCCTGAGTAGCTCACCGCAGCCCGAGTCCGTGCCGGCTCAGCTGCCGCAAGTGGCTCCTGTAACCCCAGTTCAAGAACAACCGCCGGAACAAAAACAGGCAACGGAACAAACCGGCAACGGCGACGCAGAGCAAAGCCCGGCGGCCGAAGACAAAAATGAGATCGTTAAGCCCGCGAGCGTGTCTTCAGCCGACGCCGAGAAGCGCGCCGAGAAGAAACAAAGAAAGCCCGTGAGCAAAAAAAAGGCGTACCGGAATCACGACAATCCACACCCGAAACGATCCACGGTCTTTGTGAGCCGGACGGAGACGATATTTCAATTTGCGATGGAGAAGTATGGGAACGCGGATTGGGCAACGGTTCGAAAGATTAGAGCTGTGAATCCGCAGCTTCGGGATCCTTATCAAGTACTTCAAAGGGGACAAATGATCCGGTTGCCCGCGGACCCGCCCGTCCGGGATTAGGCAGACTGTTTCCGCGGGGCTTGAAGAATTTTCGCCGAAGAGGCCCTGAGAATTTCCCCGTGCGCGGAAGGATTCAGCCATTCTCTCGCGGGCTCTTCCACCAAGTGATAGGTCAAAACGGCTGACAAGGTTATGAGCAGGGAATAGATCATCACAATGTCAGCCCGGATAAATGCGGAAGCGGATTGATATTGAGTCACGGGCAATGCGCGATTCAAGAAAATTTCGCAAAGTCCGTGGGTCATGTACAGAGAATAAGAAACCTTGCCCCAGTAGACAGCAGCCCGGCCTGAGAGAAAACCGCCTGGATACGTTGCCAAACCCCAAATCAGCAGCGCAAAGAAGGGCAAGCTGAGCGCCCTCGAAACGTCAAAATACGAACCGATCGCGCAAACGGAAATGCAAGCCAGCCCTGAGAGCCAGGGCCGAACCGGACACGCAATTCCGCTTCGATAGATGCGGAACAAAAAACAGCCCGCGAGAAATTCGGAACTTACGCGAAGCAACGCCCAGCGCACAGAGTTCTGTTCCAGACCGAAGAGAGAAGGAACGGCATAGAGACAGAGTGCAAGGCTGCCCCACAAAAAGAGACGCTTGCTCCTTGAAATTTCAATAGCAAAGAAGGGAAACAACAGGTAAGCAAACCACTCCGCGCTGATGGACCAGGAAGGAAAGTTCCAAGTCAGCCCCCGATTGAAACCCGGCCAGACCTGAATCAGAAAAACATTGGTTAGCCAAGTGAATCCGGAATAGTGGGCGAGGTTCGTTTTGACATCGAAATGTCTAGCGGACAGGACAAACAGAGTCAGCAGCAAAAGCGTGAACAAATGCACCGGATAGACTCGCGCCAGGCGCGCGCCGAGAAATTGAAAGTAGCTGTGTTTGGAGAAAGCACGGAATTTATCAAGGTAATTCAAGCTGAGGATGAATCCCGAAAGCAGAAAAAAAAGGTCAACGCCCATATCTCCGGATTTGTAAAACGGCCGCAGGAAACTCATCCAAGGAAAAAGAGTTACAAGGTTGTCTCCAAAGTGAAAGAAGACAACGAAAACAGCGGCAACGGCGCGAATACCCGTGAGGCGGTTGAGCATTTTGTGAAGCGCTCTCCTGGAATCGGAGAAGGGCGGGAATGAATCCAGTATAGCGCGAAATCTGCGCTGGGTAGCGCCATCGTTTTTGGTCAGCAATTCGTGGAGGTGCAGAGATGTTGAGGTATCGCAAAACAGCAAGTGCAATTGCAGTTTTCCTCGGCTGGGCAGGCATGGCCGGAGCGCTGCTCGCTCAAGAACCCCGGACAGGTCCGACGCCGACGGCGCCAGCCACTGCGCCAGCTTCCAATGACGTTCAAGTTCCCCAGCCTGCCGAGCGCAATCCACGTTACAAGATTCAGCGAAGCGACGTTCTCGAGTTGACCTTCCCGCTCTCCACTGAATTCAACCAGAAAGTGCGGGTACAGCCGGACGGCTACATCAGTCTGCAAGGCGCGGGAAGCATTTTAGTTTTTGGCCTTACGCTTCCGGAAGCCGCGCAAGCGATCAAGGTCGCTTACTCGAAGGTGCTTCACGAGCCGATCGTGGACGTCGATCTGACGGAATTTCAAAAGCCATACTTCATCGTTACGGGGCAAGTGGGAAAACCCGGTCAGTATGACTTGCGTTCGGACATCACCGTTTCGCAGGCAATCGCAATAGCGGGCGGCTTCATGCCTACAGCAAAGACGGAAGTCTACCTCTATCACCGCGACGCGACGGGATGGGTTCAAGCGAGACAGCTCAAGCTAAAGGATTTTCTCCATGGCAAAAACGTGAATGAAGACGCCGGAATGAGACCGGGCGACATGATTTTTGTTCCGGAAAAAACCATCACGAAAATCCGGAAATATATTCCGTATTCAGTGGGGACTTCGCTTTACACGCCCGGAGCTTCCTACTAGACAAATCAGCAGAAACTTCTGCAAGGAGTCGAGGAATTATGAACGTAAATCAAAATACTCCGCCGATTCGGCAGCCGGATGGCCAGTTCTCAAGTGTCACGCTGCGCGATCTTGTGGCACCACTTTTCCGGCACCGCAAACTCGTCTTTTTGACGTCCTCGTGCATATTTCTTGGCGCGCTGGCTGTTGCGTGGCTGTGGGCTGCGCATTACTACGTTTCGCGCATGCAAGTTGTAGTGCAGCAAGAGCGCACTGACCCGGCCGTGAGCGCCGGCCAGAGCGCGGCCATCACAAGCAACAAACCCGTGACTACGGATCAGGTGGCTTCGGAGATTGCGCTTTTGCAAGGGCAGGACATGCTCCAACGAGTGGCCGAAACGTGCGGGCTTGGGCAACAGCCTTCATTCACCGATCGTTTTCTCCCCGAAGACCCGAAGTTGCGGCAACAAATCAAACAGGAACACGCGGCCGCGAACCTCGCGAAGTCAATCAAGGCGCAGGCGATTACCACGTCTGACGTCATTGACGTGAAGTATGGCCGCGTCGGCGATCCGCAAGTGCCCGCATGCGTTTTGCAGAACTTGAGCAAATTCTATCTTGAAAAACACGTTCAGCTGCAACGTCCGGCCGGTTCTTCCGAATTCTTCGCCAAAGAAGCCGAAAAATATCAAAAAGTCCTCTCCGATTCCGAAGCGAAGCTCGTTGAGTTTGCACAGAAGGAAGGAGTTGCCGCGCCGGACGTTTTGCGCACATCCGTGACGCAACAAACTGCGCTTGCGATCGCTTCTTTGCATCAGGCGCAGGAGGCAGTTGCTGCGGATGAGTCCCGAATTGAAAATATCAAGAAGCAAATGGGTACGACTCCGCAGCGTTCCGTGACCCAGCAAGTCACCACGCCATCGAGCCTGCTTCTGCAGAATTTGCAATCCACGCTGCTGGCTGCGAAAGTCAAACGATCCGAGCTCGCCATGAAATACGACGCTTCCTACCCGCTCGTGCGAGAAGCCGACGGGGAGATCGCCAAAACCGAAGCGGCGATTGCCGAAGCGGAAAAAGCGCAATACGTGAACCAAACGACGGATCTCGATCCCACGTATCAACTTTTGCGGCAAGACCTGGCCAAGACGGAAGCAGACCTCGTAGCGCAAAGAGCGACGGCCGCAGCACTGAACCAAAGCATTCACAGCTTGCAGGCAAAGGTCGTTGACCTCGATGCCAAAGCCGTAAAGCAGGCAGCGCTTCAGCGGGAAGCGAAAGCGAACGAGGGCACGTATCTCCTGTATGTGAACAAACGCGACCAGGAACGCACTTCCGACGCACTCGACAAAATGAGAATCGGAAACGTGGCGATCGCAGTGCCTCCCAACGTTCCCGTGGTGCCCGCGCATAGTCCGGTGCTCATCTCCTTCATTGGATTTGTGCTGGCAATTTGCGGCGGAATCGCTGCCGGCTATTTAGGAGAATTCTTCGATCCTTCGTTCAGAACTCCGTCGGAGGTTGCGGACACGCTTTCTATTCCAGTACTTGCGTCCGTACCAAGACACGCGGCCTAGCCCGCTCAATTCAATCTCCAGTATCGGTTTTTGTTGGAGACTTTCATTTCATCTGCGTGGAGGATTCGTGAGCAGAAATTTTGAACTCTTGCAGCAGTTGCACGTGGACCTCGACTCGCAGAGCTTTCCGGCATTCTTGCCGCTGGACAATGCTTCGGACGTCCATCACGGCGAAAAAATAGACTCCTTTTTCTCTATTTCTGAAAAGCGCGCAATTCCGCAAGTAACTTTGCGCATTCCTACAAATCGCGCCGCGCAGGTGGAGGGGCTCAAGCTGGTGCATAACGTTTTTCTGACAAACGGACATGCGCCTCGGCGGGCCGTGGTTTTTGCGGGAATCGATTCCGGCAACGGTTGCAGTCAAATTTGCGCGCTTGCGGCAAGGGCGCTTGCGGCAAGCGTGCGAGCGCCGATTTGCCTGGTTGATGCCAATTTCCGAAGTTCGCGCGGGTCAAGCATCTACACTACGTCCCGGCACGACGGCCTCGCGGAAGCGCTCCGCAGGCCGGGACCGATTCACGATTTCATTTCGTGCGCAGGGCCAAGCAATCTTGCCTTGCTTCCGCGCGGGAGGATGACGAGCGAAGCCATCGGATTCCTGAATTCGCGAAGCATGAAATCCCGCATGCATGATCTGCGCAGCGAATTCGCCTACGTTCTAATCGATGCTCCCCCGATGAATTCCTACGCGGACGGAGCTACCCTTGGTCAAGCAACGGACGGAATCGTCCTCATCCTGGAAGCGAATTCGACGCGCCGCGAGTCCGCCCTGAAAATCATGGAACAACTGCGTGCCGCTGGAGTAGCCGTTCTAGGCGCCGTCCTTAACAAGCGCACATTCCCCATCCCAAAAACTCTCTATCAAATTCTTTAAATTCGCTTCTATAGAGGTGAGGTTCGCGTGAATACTGTTCGTCGCCGCTTTCTGGAAGGTCTGCTTCGCATTTTTGACCAGGCGCTGCAAACGCTTTCGTTTGCCCTAACGACAATGCTGGTTGTCTATGCGGACGGCCACATTTCGATGCGGGACTTCCTTTCCATTCGTGTTTCCATTCTGAACTGCGTCCTCTTCGGACTAATCCTTTTTGCATGGTCACTGACGTTTTCCCTGTGCGGCCTCTATCAATCAGGGCAAGAGTCACGATGGGAAACAGCCAATGTTTTTAAGGCAACGACATTTGCTACCGCAATCCTGTTCATCATTGCCGCGGCGACAAACATCCGGTTCATTACGAACCCGCGGTTTGTGGTGGTGTTCTGGGCGATCAGTTCCAATCTTCTTACTTGCACCAGGCTGTTGCTTCATCACGTTTTACTGAAGCTGCGACGAAATGAGAGAAACCTAAGGCACGTTCTGGTTTTGGGCACAAATCAGCGCGCCGTCGAATTTGCCAGAAAAATTCGATCGCGCCCGGAGCAAGGAACTGCCGTGCTTGGTTTTGTCGACGCCTTCTGGCAGGGCATGGACGATTTTCGCCACTCCGGTTTCCCTCTGGTTTGCGATTTTTCCAAATTGGAATCCTATCTACGGGCCAATGTCGTGGATGAGGTTGCAATGTTTTTTCCATTGCGCTCATTTTACGAACATGCCTCCCGCGTTGCGGCTCTCTGTCAGCAACACGGAATCATGCTGCGCTTCGACCCGGACGTTTTCGATCTCAAGAGTACGCATTGGAACGCGGAAGAATTCGAAGGCGCGTATCACGTGTGCACCGAAGCCCACGACAGTTTTGCGATGGTGATCAAGCGCGCGATTGATATTGCCGTGTCATTTGCTTTGCTTGTGCTGCTTTCGCCTGTATTTCTCGCGGTTGTGATCGCCATTAAGCTAACCGCGGAGGGAAAGGCTATTTTTTCCCAGGAACGTATCGGGATGAACAAGCGGCGCTTCAAGATCTATAAATTCCGAACGATGATTCCGGGCGCGGAGAAAATGATGGCGCAGCTCGAATCGCAAAATGAAATGGACGGCCCCGTCTTCAAAATCAAAAGCGATCCGCGCATCACGAAGACGGGAAAATTCCTTCGGCGCACCAGCCTCGACGAATTGCCGCAGCTTTTCAACGTTCTCATCGGCGACATGAGCCTCGTCGGCCCCCGGCCTTTGCCGGTCCGGGATTTTCAAGGCTTCAACGAGGATTGGCAGAGGCGAAGGTTTAGCGTCCGGCCTGGCATTACATGCCTGTGGCAAATCAACGGCCGGAATTCCATCACCTTCGAAGAGTGGATGCAGCTCGATATTCAGTATTTGGATCGGTGGTCTCTTTGGCTGGACTTCGAAATTTTGGCGCGGACGATTCCTGCCGTTCTCAAGGGATCCGGGGCGGCTTAGAACGAACGTGAATTCATTTTCGTGCCGGCAAAAATGATCTATCACCTTTTAACGGAATCCGAGCCGTTCTCCGAGCATTTCGGCGGCGCCCTGTCCCGCTGGACCGCGAATGTTCTCCGCGACGACGAGAATTCCGTAATCGTCTGTCCGTGGGCCGACGCTTCGTGGAACTTCCCTTCCCAAAGAATCGTGGCTCTCAAGAGTCTCAGAACATACAAGCGCTGGACCTCTTTTTTTCGCAGGCACTCGTTCGGGCAATTTCGCCCCGCTCTTTTGAAGCAGATACTGAACCCGCTCATGGAGAAACTCCGCGCAGGGGACGTCCTTTATATTCACAATCGCCCGGAGTACGCCTTGGCGCTTCAGTCCCGATGCCGCCACATCGCAGTGAAGGTGGTTTTGCACATGCAAAATTCCCACCTCACCTATTTTTCAAAACGAGCGTTGAGCCAGCTTAACCTGGACGCATTCATCTTCTGCAGTTCATTTCTGAAATCGGAAGCAGCCGGCTGGGGAGTACCTCTGCCCAATGCGAAAGTAATTCCAAATGGAGCCGACGAAGACTTATTTTTCCCGGCAACCGATCGACCGCTCGCCGGCGGCAGTTCATCACCGGTAGTCTTGTTTGTGGGCCGCTTGGTGCCCGAAAAAGGCGCTCATCTTTTTCTCGCAGCGATGAAAGCGCTTCAGGAAAAAGGCATTCGAGTTCTGGGTAAACTGATCGGTGCAACCGGTTTTGGCGCGTCCGGAAAATCAAGCTACTTCGATCAATTGAAGCGCGACAAACCGTCGAATGTCGAATTCGGTGAATACGTTTCCGGTCGCGAACTTGCAGATGAATACCGGAACGCGAGTCTCTTCTGTTGCCCCTCCATTTGGAACGAGCCATTTGGAATGGTGAACGTTGAAGCCATGGCCACCGGGCTTCCAGTTGTTGCGTCCGCCGTCGGTGGAATCCCCGAAATTTTTGAGCGAGGAGGCGCGCTGCTCGTTCCCGCCAATCGCCCTGAAGAGTTGGCAAACGCGATCGAATTGCTGGCTACGAATGCGGATCGCCGCGCGCAACTTTCTCGGGAAGCGTTGCGTTCTTTTCAGACGCGTTACCGCTGGCAGGGCATCCGCTCGCAATATTACGCGCTCCTCGATTCGCTGGGCTGCGTAGCATGAACCTCCTTGAAAAATTCGAAAAGGGAAGTCTAGGTCGCAACGCCGTTTGGACGCTTGCTGGCCAGGGACTCAGTCTTGTTTTCCAGGCTGCTTATTTCATTTTGCTTGCCCGCTTGCTCGGCAGCCAGCAGTACGGAATTTTTGTCGGTGCTGCCGCACTCGTCGCCATCGTGAGCCAATATAGTTCACTCGGTTCGGGAATGGTGCTCCTTCGCTACGTCAGCCATGATCACCAGAAATTTTCCGTTTACTGGGGCAATGCAATCCTCACTACTCTTGCTATTGGCTCTCTCCTCGTTCTTGTGATGAGCCTTTTTGGCGGAGCGCTCGTGGGTGCACAGAGTGCTTCCGTTGTTGTGCTCGTCGCTCTTGGAGAATGCACGTGCGCAAAAATCGCCGAGTGCGCGGGACAGGCTTTTCAGGCTTTCGAAAAAATGCGCACGACTGCTTTGTTGACGGCGATGACCAGCTTCGTCCGCCTCACCGCGGTCTGCACGTTAATTGCAACATCTCATCAGGCAACCGCGAGGCAGTGGGCGTGGGCGTCGCTCTGCGTTTCGCTAATTTCCGCGCTCATTGCCGTCTCGGCCGTTTCGTTGCGGCTCGGGAAGCCGCTTTTCGGACTTAAATTAACGGTCAAAAGTTTGGCTGAGGGATTCGGCTTCTCCTTCGCATCGTCTACAACTTCCATCTATAACGACCTCGACAAAACGATGCTCAGCCGCTACGGATTTGCCGAGGCGAATGGCGCCTATTCGGTTGCCTACCGTATTGTGGACTTCAGTTGTGTTCCCATGCGCTCGTTGCATTTCGCGGCCTTGCCGCGATTTTTCAGGAAAGGCGCTAATGGAATTTCTGAGTGCACCGCATTCGCGCTCAAAATTCTCAAAGCAACTCTTCCTTACGCGCTCGTTTCCGCGGTGGCGCTTTATCTCGCCGCTGGAATTGTTCCGTTAATTGTCGGCCACAGTTTTGCCGAAAGCGTTCACGTTCTGCGGTGGCTCTGCCTCTTGCCGGTGTTTCGCAGCCTCCACTTGAGCGCCGGCGATACGCTCACGGGTATCGGTCGCCAGCCTCTTCGAACTGCATCTCAAGTCATGGCGGCCGCAGTGAATTTTGCTTTGAACCTTTATCTCATCCCCAGATATTCATGGGGCGGCGCCGCCTGGGCCAGCCTGATCACGGACGGCCTGCTGGCTGCCGCAAACTGGTTTGTGCTCACGAAGCTTGCCTCGGCGCGCGTAACACGTTCTTCCGTTCTCAGCCCCGATGCACAGCCCGCCCTCGTTCCTTAGTCCCAATCGCGCTTCTGAAAACCATGCGTTCGTCAAATTACATTACCGGGCAGATTCGCTCTCTCTTCCGGGTTCCAGAAGTAATCTACGCTTTCTTTGCCTTGTTGTATTTTTCCGGCGCCTTGAGCCCGAGCGACACCGGCGAAAACGGAATTTCCCGTCAATGGCAATTTGACCGCGTTTCTTATCTCATCCAACTCGTCGTATTCCCGATTCTTGCTGTCCTGATTTGTGTCCATTGGAAGTTCGTCGTTCGTGGCTTGAAACAAGCTCTTTGGCCGCTTTCGCTCTGCGCTCTCGCAATTCTTTCGGCTGGTTGGTCCGACGACCCGTTCTTCACCGGGCGGCGCGCCATCGTTTTATTGCTCACCACTCTTTTCGCAATCTATTTGGGTTCGCGCTTCAATACAGAAGATCACCTGAACCTGTTCGGCTGGCTCCTCGTGTTTTCCGTTGTTGGCAGCGTCGCTGTAATTATTCTCATGCCTCAATTCGGAATTTCTCACGATCTTCACGAGGGCGCACTCAAGGGACTCTTCTCTCACAAGAATTTGCTCGGTCGCCAGATGGTTTTTGGGATTCTGACGCTGGTCGTCGGAAAGCCCATGGGAATCCCGAAGTGGCTTTCGCGTGGAACTCTAGCCGCCGCAATTCTCCTCCTCATTTTCTCGCGCTCTGCGGGAGCTTTAATCACTTTAGCGATCGTGATAGGTTTCTGCGCTCTGCCAAACGTTTCGCGAAAGAGTCACAAGAGCAAGGCCCCGCTCTGGATTGGCCTCATCCCGATTCTGCTTCTCCTGGCAATCCTGGTTGTCTTTAACGCTGACATCGTCCTCGGACCTCTTGGCCGCGATACAAGCCTCACGGGCCGTGTTCCCCTTTGGTTTGCCATCGGCCAGGCCATCGGGCAGCAACCTTTGCTGGGGCATGGCTACGCTCTATTTTGGGTGCACACCTCGGGAAGCCTGCTCGGGGTCGTTGCCACAGGCTGGAACGCGCTGAGCTCACAGAACGGCTACTTGGATTTGTGCCTCGATCTCGGTCTTGCTGGGCTGACCTTATTCGTTGTTTATCTGATTTCAGCCATGCGGCTTGGAGCTAAGCAACTGAGCGCGGAATCTGGCTTGCGATCGAAATGGCCCCTCGCTTTCTTCCTTTTCTTTACGCTGCAAAACTTCCACGAGAGCGATTTACTTCGTCTCGGCACATTTCTCTGGATTCCGTTCGTCGCCACTTCCACAGCTCTGGCCCTTGCGGAGCAGGAAAAGCTTCGAGCTGCGGTATCCGAATCATCTGCGTTGAACGGAAGTATGCCTGCTTACGGAGATTAGGTCCGGGCCACCTTTACTCATGAAAATTCTTCAAATTACGCGGCAATTTCTTCCGTCCATCGGCGGGATTGAAATAGTGGTTGACGGTCTCAGCGGCGCGCTCCGAAATGCGGGACATCACGTTGAAATAGTCACGCTGCAAAAAATATTCACTACAGACGAAATGGCGCCGGTCCACTCGGTCGTAAACGGCATCTCCGTTTCCCGAATGAAGTATTGGGGCGCAAAGCGCTACCCCATCGCGCCCCAAGTTCTTCGTTATGTCAGGAATTGCGACGTTCTTCATATCCATGCGGTAGATTTTTTCGTTGATTTCCTTTCCAGAACAAAATTCTGGCATAAACGGCCAATCGTCCTAAGCACGCATGGCGGCATTTTTCACACAAACTGGCTCTCGGGCTTCAAATCCGTTTATTTCCGCACGGTGGCGCGACAGGCTCTGAAGAAGGTAGCTGCCGTCCTTTGCGTCAGCCCTCAGGACTACGAACTCTTCTCCTCGATTGTTCCGAAAGAAAAATTGCACTTGATGCCCAATGGCGTGTCCGTCGGTTCCTATAGGGATGTGAAGAAAGAAATCACTCCTGGCCTCATTGTCGGAATCGGCCGCGTCGCAAAAAATAAAGGCATCGATCGCCTGATCCGCGCCGCAGCCAAATTGCAAACCACGCATCCCTATTCCAGATTGATTTGGATTGGCCCGGATCAGGAAGGCAGGACTTCAAAGCTCCGCCGGCTCGCTGCGGACCTGGGAGTCTCGGATCGAGTCGAATTTGCCGGCCGCGTCGAACAAGACCAACTTCAAGGCTGGCTGCAAAGGGCGCAGGCTTTCGTCTGCGGTTCGAGTTACGAAGGCTACGGCCTTTCCACCGTGGAAGCCATGAGCAGCGGCACAGTCCCCGTCGTTACAAAAGTCGGAATCCATCCACAGCTCATCGAGCAGCGGAAATCCGGCTTTCTGGTTGACAGCCATCCCGAATCCATCGCGCAGGGCCTCCGCTCCGTGCTGGACCTGGATGAATCCTCGCTCCACGCTATGGGAGAAAACGCCAGACGCGCCTCCGCAGGCTGTTCGTGGGACTCGGTCGTACAAAGTTATATCCGCGTGTATCAATCTGTTCTCGGACTATGAAATGTCTATAAGTTCCAAACGCGCAGTCGTCGAAGAATCGTTTCACGTCCGCGAAGTCTCTTTTCTCGGTCTGCGGCTCCATTTGGCGACGAGGAACGAACTTCTTCATCTCGTTGCGGATCAAATCGAAAAACGCGAGCAGATCATCCTTGCAAACCACAATTTGCATAGTCTTTACCTGTTTCTGCGCCAGCCGACGCTCCGCGAATTTTATTCTCAGGCGGAATGCTGCCACATTGACGGAATGCCGCTCGTTCTGCTCGGGCGGCTTTTTGGTTTTCCTGCAAAGCGCGGCCATCGCGTCACCTATGTGGATTTGATCCACCCATTGATGGCCCTCGCCGCACATCAGAACTGGCGCATTTTCTATCTCGGTTCTGCTCCCGGCGTTGCCGAGCAGGGAGCTGCAGTCCTTCGCTCTTCATACCCGGGTTTACAAATGCGTACGATGCACGGCTACTTCTCCGCGGAAAAAGAAAGCGATGAGAATCTACGCGTGCTCGAATCCATCCGCAAATACTCACCGCACATCCTTATGGTCGGCATGGGAATGCCTCGGCAAGAACTTTGGATTTATGAAAATCGCACGGCGCTCGCCGCGAATGTCATTTTGCCTTGTGGCGCAGCAATGGATTACGTCGCTGGTGCTGTTCCCATGCCGCCGCGCTGGGCTGGACGCATCGGACTCGAATGGGCCTTTCGCCTTTTCAATGAGCCCCGCCGCCTCTGGCAAAGATACCTTGTCGAGCCGTGGTTTTTGGCGCGTGTCGTTCTGCAGGAGCTCATCAAGTCCAGATCGTAGTTGGGTAAAGGCACCGCTATCCAGGCGTTTAAGAATCGTCAAAATGAAAACGGAATTCTCAAGACGCGCATTTCTTTCCGGCGCGGGCGGTGCCTTCCTCACGACTCCTCTAATTCGCGAGAACGCGTCGTCTCTTGCAAAAGGACTGGTATCCACGCGTGAGCCGCACGAACTCAGTTCGCTTAAGGAAATCGCGGACCGGCGCGGGATTCTCTACGGAGCCGCCGCAACCAAGACTCATCTCTCTTCAGATCAAGACTTTGCAAACGCGTTCGTCGAACAGTGCGGCATTCTCGTTCCCGAAGTCGAGCTCAAGTGGGACGCGCTTCGGCCCGCGCCCGATGCCTTCAACTTTCAACCCGTGGACTGGCTTCATAAATTTGCCATGCGCAATCAGATGAAGTTTCGCGGCCATCCCCTCGTTTGGTATCAGTCCTTGCCGAAATGGTTTGACTCATATGCGTCACCGCAGAACGCCAAAGAATTGATGCTCAATCACATTTCCTCCGTCGTCGGCCATTACGCCGGAAAAGTTCATTCCTGGGACGTGGTCAATGAAGCTTTGGATCCCAACGAAAAACGCCCCGACGGCCTTCGCAGCAAGCCCTGGGTTAATCTTGTTGGCCCGGATTACATTGATGACGCGTTCCGCGCTGCTGCTGCCGCGGACCCAAAAGCCATATTGGTCTGGAACGAAAATCATCTCGAGACGCGTGAAGATTGGGCGCAGGCAAAACGCGAAGCGCTGCTAAGGAATCTGAAATTGAGGTTGCAGCGGAGCGTCCCGATCCACGCGATTGGCTTGCAATCGCATCTGCCGGGAACTTCTCCAACGTTTAACTACCCCGAGTTCGTCTCTTTTCTTCGCGCGGTTTCCGATCTCGGTCTAAAGGTTATCGTTTCGGAATTGGACGTGATTGATTCCGACTTGCCCGCAGACGCCGCCAATCGCGATCAGGCGGTCGCCAATGTTTATTTCGACTATCTCTCGATCGTACTTCACTCCAGCATGGTACCGGCCGTGCTCACTTGGGGCATTTCCAATCGCTACACCTGGATCGCCGGCTACAAGCCGCGCAAAGACAGCGCAAAGGCGCGTCCTCTCCCGTTTGACGAAGATCTAAAGCCTTCGCCCGCTTGGTCCGCAATGGCGAAAGCATTTGAACGCAAAGGAGCGCGCTAATCTCAATAATCCGTGCGACTTTCCCAACTCTTCTCGCCTAGTCAGGGCCCCTTCAAGCAAGAGAAGTTTGAGTTTTTGTTCGGGAGGCTTCCAATGGCAAAAGGCAATATCGACATTTCAAGATCGCGGTCTTCGGAACGAGTCTTGCCGTTAGAACAAGCCGCAGTCTATACGTTCCACAAGAATGGATTCCTGCAATTGGAAAAGTTCGTGGACTCGGGCGAATTGCACGAAATGAAAGTCACACTCGAACTTCTGTTTGAAAACCGCATCGGATCTAAGGAAGGCGCCCGCGCCGATTTAGCTGCGCCGAACGAACAGGGCTCAGAAGGGAAGTCCCTTCAACTCAACAATCCCGTGAATTTCGCTCCGGGTCTGCATCGCACCAAATGTTTTCAGCATGCTCTTTCCCTGGCGAAACAACTGCTGGGGGAAGACGTCCACTGTTTGTGGGATCTGGCCATTTTGAAACAAGCAAAGAAAGGCTCACCCACTCCCTGGCACCAGGATGAGGCGTCCCGCGATCCGCATTTCGATTACAACGAAATTACCGTGTGGATTCCCATGCAGGATACGGACGCAAAGAGCAGTTGCCTGCAATTCATTCCCGGCTCGCATCTGAAGGGAGTCTTGAATCACGAGCCCTCTGCCGATCCCGCAAGTTCGCGCACCCTTCGATGCACGGCGCAATTCGACACCCAGGCAGCGGTGGCTTGTGATTTGCACGCGGGGGGTTGCACGATTCATCATCCGCGGACACTTCATTACGCCGGCCCAAACTCATCGGGTCATTCTCGGCTGGCATACATTCTGATTTTCGGCTCGGCTCCAAAGCCTTGTTCTGTGCCGCGAACTTTTCCTTGGCTCCAACACATGAATCCGGACGCCTTGCGCCGGTGCCGCGAATGGATGTGGCGCGGCGGCTTGTTTGTAACTGCGTGGCGGAAGATCTGTCGCGGTGAATTGAAAGACTGGCATTCGGTTGCCTATGGGCTCAGGCGTTCGTTGGAAGTCCTGCGCTCGGGCCGTTAAATCAGCAACCGGGTTTTTCCATGCAATCCGACCAAAAACCAAAAGTGATCGTCTATCGCGACCATCTTCTACCTTCGTCGGAGACGTTTATCCGCGCTCAAGGGGAAGGCTTGCGCCATTTCCAGCCTTTCTATCTAGGCTTGCGTTCCGAAAATGGCCTGTCTTTGCCCCCGGATCGCACCTACGTATTGAACCACCGCGATCCTCTCGGATATTGCAGGGAATACTTTCTGAAATTTGGCGGGCTGCCGATTTCCCTCGACAAAAAAGTCTGTTCGCTTGCGCCGGCTCTGATTCACGCTCACTTCGGCCGCGATGCCGCGCACATTCTTCCTTTGGCGCGCGCGATGCGCTTGCCGTTCTTCGTAACGTTCCATGGATGGGACGCGACGGCAGACGCGGGCGCCATCGCCGAAACTCCATCCGGACGCCGCTATCTCCGCCGCCGCCACGAACTCGCAAAAACGGCGACGCGCATCATTGCCGTTTCCCAGTTCATTGCAAATTGTCTGGTAGAAAAAGGGTTTCCAAAAGAAAAAATCGTGGTCCATTACATCGGTGTTGACACGCTGGAATTCGTGCGAGATCCCGCGGTCCAGCGCAAAAACATTGTTCTCTTCGTGGGGCGCCTCGTCGAGAAAAAAGGTTGCGAGTTCTTGATCCGCGCGATGAAGGAAGTGCAGAGTGTCGTTCCGGATGCGCAACTTGTCGTCATCGGCGACGGTCCGTTGCGAGAGAAACTGGAACAGCTCGCCGCCTCCACCATTTTCAATTTTTCGTTTCTCGGAACTCAGCCGGTATCCACAGTGCGCGCCTGGATGAATCGCGCGCGCGTCTTTTGCGTTCCGAGCCTCGTGGCTCGCTCTGGAGATGCCGAAGGCTTCGGAATGGTCTTCATCGAAGCGCAGGCTCTCGGAACGCCTGTCGTAAGTTTTGCCAGCGGCGGTGTCCCGGAAGCAGTCTCCCACGGCGTCACCGGTTTTCTCGCACCGGAACGCGATTGGCGCCAGCTCGCAAAGCACATCGTGGATCTGTTCCAAAATCAAACACTTTGGAACTGCATGAGCACGCGCGCTAGCGAACGCGCCCGACGTTCCTTCGATCTGCGCCACCAATGCCTGCTACTCGAAGGTTTGTACAGTTCCGCCATTGCCTTAAACCGGGACAATCTCCAATGAATCCATCTCAAATTTCTCAATCGCCGCTAGTCACCGTGATTATTCCCACGTATCAGCGGCCCGCGCTCCTTCTTCGCGCCGTTCGCAGCGCACTGGCGCAAACCCTCAGTCAACTTGAAATCATTGTAATTTTGGACGGCCCCGACCCCGCGTCCGAAGAAGCTCTGAAGACAATTAATGACCCGCGTCTCCGTTTGCTTCCTCTTCCGGCTCGAGTCGGCGGCTCGGAAACTCGCAACACTGGCGTTCAAAACGCTCGCGGACAGTGGATCGCCTTTCTCGACGACGACGATGAATGGCTCGAACATAAAATCGAACTCCAGCTGGCATTGGCCCGGCGTGCGGTGTGCGAACACTTTCTGGTCACCTGCCGGGTCCTCGCAAAAACTCCTCACGCCGATTACGAATGGCCGCGCCGCTTGCCCAATCCACAGGAACCGCTCAGCGAATATCTTCTGACCCGTGACTCCTTGTTTCGTGGAGAACGCTCCATTCAAACTTCCACCTTCTTCGCCAAACGCGAACTCTTCGTGCGGTGCCCCTTTCGCCCTGGGCAGTTGAAGCATCAGGATACGGACTGGCTGCTCCGCGTGGCCCAGCTCCCGGGTTTCGAAGTCTTTTTTGTGGACGAAATTGTCGTCCGCCTTTTCATGGAAGAAAATCGCCGCACCGTCAGCACGCAGAGCAATTGGCGTTATTCCTTTGCCTGGGCGCGCGACAATCGTCACCTGTTCACCGCGCGCGCCTACACCGGATTTCTGGTCAACAACGTCGCCCCGGAAGCCGCCGATGCAAAATCTCTTTCTGCAATCCCACGCATCGCATTCGAGCTCCTGTGCTACGGCCAAACCCGCTTTCGCGAATTGTGCGTTTTTCTCGCGATGTGGCTGATCCCTCGCGGCTCGCGCCGGCTTTTGCGTGATTTTCTCGGCCGCCTCAAACCTGCTCTGCTGCGCACGCAGTGATTTTGCAAACGCAGTTCGCCCATCGCAATTCGCCGTGTAGCTCACCAGCACGCAAGGAGTCCCATGAATTACCCTTCATTTGCCCGCGATCTAATCGGTTCCACCGGCTTCCACGTCAACATCACCGGCAAGCGCAAAGAGTTGCTCCTCGCCGCCTGCGACCGCTTGTTCGTTGACGCTCAAAAATCCAACGACGCATCCGTTTGCATCGGCGCCCAAACACTCGAACTAAATCTCGCCAATCCCGCCGAGCGCCTCTTGTACTACGCCCCGCACAATTTGCTTCGCAGCTACAGGGATTCCGATCTTCATTCCGTCATTTTACGCCTCGCCGCTCCGGGCAAACTATTCGTCGACATCGGCGCCAATCTCGGCCTATACAGTTTTCTCGCCCGCGAAGCCGGATTCGAAACCTTGCTCTTCGAACCCGAGCCGGTCCATCACTCGTTCCTGAAACGCAACGCTTCCGCCTTCGGTGCCGCCATGGATTGCGCGCTCAGCGACGCTTGTGGAACGCTCGATTTCTTCGTTTCAGGCGATACAAATCCCGGCAGCAGTTCCCTGGTCATGCCCGAAGGCGGTTGGAGCCACTCCGAATACGAGCAAGTCGTTCCCGTGCGCGTCTCGACCTTCGACGCCATCCTCGCGGAACTCGTAATCGCTCCTTCTTCCATCGGCCTCATCAAGATCGACGTCGAAGGCAACGACGAGCGAACCGTGCGGGGCATGCACCGCTATCTCCGCACTCCAGACGCGGCTCCGCTCTGGTGTGAAGTTCGCGGTCCCAGTTCAGGCCGTGGCCGCAATAGCGCGGTCTCCGTCTCCGCGTTTCTCAGCGCCTTTGGCTATCGTCCCTATCAATTCCGCAAAGGTCTGGCTGTCTCTTTGAACGTCGAGCGCGATCCCCTCCCGCAAGTCTTCGACGTCCTCTTCGCAGCTCCGCAGCGCCACGCCAAAACGCTTCGTCTTTTCTCTTAGTTTTTTTGGAAGAATGGCGCGCCCGGCGTGATTCGAACACGCGACCCTCTGCTTAGAAGCTACGCAGTACAAAACTCTAAGTGCCGCTGCTGGTGTCGCTTACGAGGAAGCGCGTCATTTATCTCGCCCTTAAATAGGACCGAAGTTGGACCGAATAGCTTGGGTTCCCGGAGTTGAGTTTGTTGGAGCAGAACCATCAGGCGCGGACAGGGATGACGCCGAGCGCATTACGGACGGTAGGTGGCACTTGATGCCTAGGCGGCCCGGTCCGACCGACATGGATTTCGAGCATGTGCAAAACACCCCTAATCCATTTGAAGATGGGCACCTCTACCTTGAAGTGCTTGTCAGTTTGCCGCAGCATTCGGGGCGCTGAGGTATTTCAGAGCTATTCCAGCCACCGCCCAGGGCTTGAACCAGCGTCACAGCGCTTATCATGCGGCGGCCGAGAATGTTTACAGCCGTGACTTCGTCCGAGAGAGCGGCGGTCTGAGCGGTTGTCACCTCCAAATAGCTGGTTACGCCACCCTTGTAGCGCGTGTTGGCGAGCTCCAAGTATTTCTGCGCTGCGACGACGGCTTGGTTCTGAACCTGAGCTTCGTGCTCGAGGATGCGCAAGGCTGCCACGTTGTCTTCGACCTGTTCAAAGCCCGTCAAGACGGTTTGGCGATAGTTGGCGACCGCTTGATCGTAGGCAGCGACGGCTTGGTCTGAAGCAGCACGCCGTCTCCCTACATCGAAGACAGTAAACAGAGCAGATGGACCAGCCGACCACAAAACGCTGGGGCCGGATATCAATGTCGTGATGGCACTGCTCTCAAATCCTCCCGCTGCCCCCAAGCTGATGTTGGGATAGTAGGCGGCCTTGGCCACTCCGATCTGGGCGTTCGCGCCGGCCATTTGGCGCTCCGCGGCTGCGATGTCAGGCCGCCGTTCGAGCAGTTCCGAGGGCAGGCCGACCGGAATCGCTGGAGGTGGCATCGTTAGGGGAAGGGGAGCGAGGCTGAAAGACGCTGGAGGCTTGCCAATCAATACGGCTACCGCATGCTCGTACTGCGCACGCGCAACTCCAATATCGATGGCCTGCGCGCGGGTTGTTTCCAGTTGAGTCTCGGCTTGCTGCACTTCCACATCGGAAGCAATACCTCCTGCATACCGGCTCTTGATCAATTCCAAGGCTTGCTCATATTGGGTTACCGTCGAGTTTAGAAGCTGCTCTTCGGCATCAAGCACACGAGCTTGGAAATAATACAAAGCCAATTGAGCGTGCATGGACAAGTTCACGGCGGCCAAGTCGGCCGCACTTGCTTGGGCCTGGTCGCGATAAGCTTCGACCGTACGGCGTACGCGTCCCCAGACGTCAATCTGGTAAGACAACTCGAAGGGAATCTGAAAGTCGTTGTAAGTAATGCCATTGGTCACGGTACTCGCAGGTCGGTGGTTCGAAATGCGGTTTCGTGTTGCACTCGCGCCCGCGTTGATTGTGGGGAAAAAATCGGCTCGCTGGTAGCGGAGCTGTGCGCGAGCCTGCGTGTATTGGGCTTCGGCCGCCTTCAAGTTTTGGTTGGAGACATTGACTTGCGATTCAAGGGCGTTCAGTTGAAGGTCCTGAAACATTTCCCACCAGTTGGTACTGAGGCTCTGATCATTCGGCTGGGCAGGCTTCCAATCGCCGACCTCTTTATATGCTGACGGAACCTCTGCGGCCGGACGCCTGTATTTTGGTCCTACGGTGCACCCGGCGAATAGCAGCATGGTTAGGGCACTGATACCGCCCGCGATGCGCGTGGGGAGTCGAAAATTTATGGTGCCGCGGGGAAGGAAGCTCATTGTGTGCCTCCAGCCGGCGTGGTTTGGGCGATCTGCACCTTTTCTCCATTCACAATGGAATCTGGAGGGCTCACTATGACGGACTCATTGCCCTGCAGACCGGAAATGATTTCGATCGTGTCACCGAAGTCTCGGCCGGGCGTTACGGGGAGGAGTTGCGCTTTGTTGTCCTTCACAACGGTGACGCGCAGACCTTCCTTGCGAAATAACAGAGTTTCGGTCGGCAAGATGTAAGTGGAGACCTTCCCCGGCACTTTGAAATGAACTTCAGCGTAGGAGCCGGAGAGCAATTTTCCTGTCGGATTAGTGACGTCAACTTCTGCCAGCAGCGTACGCGTCTCGTAGTTAATCGCCTGGGACGTCCGCACGAGTTTGCCGGTGAATGTGTTCCCCGGGAACTCCGCCAATGTCAGTTCCGCGGTGAGTCCGGAAGTAGTAGCTTGTGAATACTCCTCCGGGACATTGACATAGACACGTAAACGATCCACTTGAGAGAGATGAAAGAGATCCGTTTTGACGCCTCCAGAGCTGCCAGAATCTACGAGAGCGCCGACATCCGTGTTACGGGCGGTGACAATTCCGTCGAAGGGCGCGTAAATTTTTTCAAACGATTGCAACGCTTCCAGTTGCTTCACATTGGCTTGATCGGCTTCGACGATCGATTTATTAGCGTTGTACGTACCGACGGCATTGTCCACGTCCTGCTGCGCCACAGCATGGGTCTTGAGAAGGTCTTCGTAACGATTCTTCGTGATCTCAGCAAGCCGGAGATTGGCCTCGGCGGTGGAAAGATTGCTACGCGACTGTCCGAGTTGTTGGTCCACTTCGGGCGTCGCAATCACCGCCAATAGTTGCCCTTTCTTCACGTGCGCGCCGATATCGAAATACCAAGCCTGTAAATATCCATTCGTACGCGAGAAAATGGGGGCAGTGACATATGGTTGTACGTTTCCAGGCAGCACGATTTCTTGTGAAGGCGCGGCGCGCTGGGGCGAAACGACCGATACAGTAGGCACCGCCATTTGCGCGGTCTCGGTGCGCAGCGCGGCACTGGTATGGACGCGCTGAAGAATCCCAGAAACCAAGAGCGCTGCGAAAGCCAGAAAAATCGCCGTCGCAACGAACCAGCCTTGCCGCGAGCGACGTGGCGAAGAGCCGACGGTTAGCGCTGGCGGTTTCTGCTCCAGCACGGAAATCTGTTCTGTTCTTTGTGATTGCATTGACATCATCCCTTCAACTTTACTTCAGAAAATTTCTCCTACGATTGAGTGCTGGTCGCCACAGGCCGACTTCTCAGTCCGTGTAGAACGCTGAAGACGGTCGGCACGAAGAGCAACGTGGACACGGTTGCGAACATCAGCCCGCCAATGACTGCGCGGCCCAGAGGAGCGTTCTGTTCGCCGCCATCGCCGAGCCCTAAGGCCATCGGCAGCATCCCGATGATCATGGCCAAAGCGGTCATTAGCACGGGACGGAAGCGCGTGAATCCGGACTCAAGAGCGGCGGTAATCGGATCTTTACCGGCAGCCAACTGCTCTGCCGCAAAACTCACCACCAAGATGCTATTGGCGGTCGCAACGCCCATGCACATGATGGTGCCGGTGAGCGCCGGCACGCTTAGCGTGGTGTGGGTCACGAATAGAAACCAAGCAATTCCCGCCAAAGCGGCGGGCAGCGCGCTAATGATAATGAAAGGGTCCAGCCACGACTGAAAGTTCACAACAATCAGCAAGTAGACGAGCAACACCGCAAAGAACAGTCCCGCTAAGAGACCGATATAAGAGGATCGCATCGTCTGTGCTTGACCTCGGAGGATGACTTGCGAGCCGCGTGGGAGTTGATTACGCGTTTGGTCGAGAATGCGTGTGATGTCGCCCGAGACACCTCCGAGATCGCGGCCCTGTACAGCGCCGAAGATATCGATCACCGGCTGGATGTTGTAGTGGGAAACCACGGCCGTTCCGCTGCCGCGTTGTACGGAAGCGAAGCTCGCGAGAAGGGATGGCGGAGCGTTCGGCGCGGGCCCGGTGATCGGCATGTTGGACAGATCCTGAAGCGAGGCGACGCGGTACTGCGGAGTTTGCGTCGAGACCTGATAGCTGACGCGATTTTTCGGGTCTAGCCAGTAGGTCGGCGAAGTCTGAAAGCTGCCGCCCAGGGAGATCAGCACATTTTGGGCAATCGCTTGGGTATTGAAACCGACCTCTTGCGCCTTGGTGCGGTCAACCTGGAGATGCATGTACGGTTGATCGAATGGTTGCTGGATTCGCGCGTCCGCAATCCCAGACACGTTCTTGACTCGCCCGAGTAGCGCATTCGCATAGGCCTGATTGCCGGCCAGATCATTGCCGGTTACTTGAATGTCGATAGGAGCGGGCAACCCGAAATTAAGAATTTGGGTGACCATGTCGGAAGGCAGGAAAGAAAACGTCACGCCGGGAAATTGTTTGGCCAGGCTGATGCGAAGGTCGTGAACGTACTGAGCCGTCTTGTGACGGTTGACCGCGAACGTCACAAGAATATCGGCGTCCGCGGGGCCCACGGTTCCCGTGTTGTTGTAGGACGTATTGATACCGCTGTAGGGGAGCCCGATATTGTCAACGACATTGGAGATCTCGCCTGGGGGCAGTTGCTCTCGGATGGACTGCTCGACGAGGTCGCAGAGACGCGCGGTCTCCTCGATGCGTGTTCCGGTTGGTGCTCGGAGATGAAGATTGAAGGAGCCGCTGTCGATGGTGGGGAAGAAGTCTTCTCCCAGCCAGGGAACGATCAAAACTAAAGAGCCCAGGCACGCGGCGAAAAATGCGATCAGGAATGCGCGACGATGATGAAGGCAGCGTTCCAGCAATCCACGGTAATTTTCGCGAAAGCGCTCGAATGCTTCTTCAAAACGGACCTGCACGCGGACGAAGGGATTGCGGGAGGCCCCCGTATTGGCGGCGTCGTGTTCGTGGCCGCGCAATAGGAATTTGGCCATAGTCGGAACGACAGTGCGCGAAAGCAGATAGGAGGCAAGCATGGCGAAGACTACGGCCTCACCGAGGGGCACGAACAAATAGCGCGCGACACCCGAGAGAAGGAACATCGGAACGAAGACAATGCAGATGGCGAGCGTGGCGACAAGCGCTGGCACGGCGATCTGTTGTGCACCGTCGAGAATGGCGTGTTCGACTTCCTTCCCCATGGCGATGTTGCGATTGATGTTTTCGATCTCAACGGTGGCGTCATCCACCAGGATTCCCACTGCTAGGGCGAGCCCTCCCAACGTCATGATGTTGATGGTTTGGCCGAGCGCGCTTAACGCGATGATAGAGGTCAGAATGGCCAGCGGAATCGAAACAGCGATGATGAGGGTGCTTCGCCAGCTGCCAAGAAAGAGGAGAATCATCAGGCCGGTGAGGCAAGCCGCAATGCTCGCTTCCTTCACCACGCCCTGAATGGCGCTCTTGACGAAGATGGACTGGTCGGCGAGCGATTTGATTTCCAAGGTTGGCGGCACCGTCTGCTTGATTTGCGGCAGTAGAGCTTTGATTCCGGCGATGATGTTCAGTGTCGACGCAATGCCGTTTTTTTGGACAGTCAAGAGGGTAGCGCGCTGCCCGTTTACACGGACGATGTTGGTTTGCGGTGGGAAGCCGTCGCGCACCCAGCCGACATCACCGATGTAAGTAGTTGTAGTGCCAACAGTCTTGATAGGGATGCGGTTCAGTTGCTCGATCGTCTGCGGAGCCGCATTCGAGATGTCGACGTTGTATTCCTTCGAGCCGATCTTGGACGTGCCCGTTGGCAGAATCAAATTCTGCGCAGCGATCGCGTTGACGACATCAAGAGCAGAGAGTCCTTTCGATTGCAGCGCTGCCGTGTTCAGGTCCACCTGTACCTGGCGTTGTTTGCCGCCATATGGATATGGCACCGCGGCTCCCTCAACGGTAACGAGCCGAGGGCGAATGAAATTGAGTCCATAGTCGTTCAGCTGCTGCTCGGCTATTCCTTTACCCGAGAGCCCGAGTTGGAGGATGGGGACGGTTGAGGCGCTGTAGGTGATGATCAATGGCGGCGTAGTGCCAACAGGCAACTGCCGGAGTTGCGTTTGGGAATTTGAAGTGATCTGGGCAATGGCCTTGTCGATACTCACCGATGGCTGAAAGAAAACTTTCACTACGGCGATGCCGTAAAGGGATTGGGACTCGATGTGCGCGATGTTATCGACCGTGGTGGTTAGGTTGCGTTCGGTGATCGACACGATCCGGTCGGAAATATTTTGCGGATCAAGTCCGTTATAGTTCCAGATGATGCTAACGACCGGGATGTCGATATTCGGAAAGATGTCCGTGGGGGTCCGAACGATTGCGAGACCCCCAAAGATAAAAATCAGAATAGCAAGTACCACGAACGTGTATGGCCGCTTCAGTGCTAGTTTTACAATCCACATGAGTCACTCCCAAATCGTTTCATCGCATCGCGAAACTGAGTCATTTGCCAAACCTATGACTTGTGCTTCGCGGTCCTTGCATCCAGGGTCGAGATCAGTTGCTGGGCCGCTGCCGGCACGGGGACTTTTCCGGACAGAACAATGTCCCTGGCAGAAACCTTCTTGCCGTACACGCGGGTGTTGTCGCTATTGTCTGGACGGATCGTGGAGCCCTCGAGAGAGACGCCGGCAAACAAACCGCGTGCCCTTGAGTAGCTTAAGATTTCAGAACGCAGGGTGGCGTCCGTTTCGGCCGATGAATCGCGCCCGACCGGGCCAGCGGCTACGGAAGCGTCGCCTCCTAGTTTGACCTTGCTGGCGAGAATTCCCCTCGCGCCACTTTCATTCATGACGAGTAACACAAAATCGGTGGCTTGTCCGCCGATCTGAAAGCCAAAGCTGCCGCCCTCAAGAGCCATCATCGTGGGAGCGCCCCAAGGCCCGCGGAAGTCTTCACCTGTGCGGCACGTCATAGCGCCCCGCCCATAGCTTCCACCGACGATAAACGCGGCCTTTAGGACGGATGGAAAAACAACGACGCAATCTGCCTTGTCGAGCAGGTCCTGCGGAATGTTGTCAGGAACGTCGAGAATCTCTTTCAAGACTGTTCCAGAATTTTTCAGACGATCGTTGTCTTTAGATTCGTCCGCGGCGCTCGCGACATCAGCGAAGAGTGGTGTAACGACAAATAAGGTGCAGCTCAGATAGGTCAAAAGCTTTCTCATGTAATTTCTCCTCAAGTAGTTTTCCTTTCCTTGCCTCCGCACTAGACAATGCAGCCGGGATGCCAGTTCAACGAGTGAGCGAGAGTTCTTCAAAGTCGTTAAAAACGCGCGGCTTATCGAAGATCGATCGGAAATTTGGCGCGGAACCCGCGGAGTGAAGTGTCCAGCGTATTGGACGATTACCAGCACTCTGACAGCGTGTCTTTCAGGATGGTGAGCGCCTTTCGGAGAAGAGGACAGAACGGGGCTCGCGGAATCCGCCCCAAGCCGAGGCGAGCGATTCAAAGGCGCTAGTTGTTGGAATGTTCTACGAGTTCACTGTGAGGAGGTTCGAAATCGCATTTGACGACGAGAATTGTTACGTCATCATTGAAGTTATCTCCGCAAAAATCTGCCGCAGCATCATAGATATTGGTCATTAGATCCTCGGCAGAGAGCGAGGACCCGCGGCGCACTGCAGCGGAAAGGCGTTCGATTCCAAATTCTTCGCCAAGCCGATTCTCCGCCTCAGTGACTCCATCGGTATAGAAAACCAGGACATCGCCAGCGAGAAGTTCCTCGGAGGCTAGTTCACAAATCTCCTCTGGAGATAATCCGATGGGTGGACAAGATGAATCCAGATGGGTAAGCGTTCCCGTTTTTGCCCGAAACAAAAGCGCAGGATTGTGGCCGCAGTTGACGTAGCGAAGTGTTCGCTTTTGAGCATCGATCTCAGCGAGCAGCAGCGTCACGTAGCGGTCGGAGTCCGACACGGAGAGGATTCCCGTGTTCAATCGTTCCACTTGCTCGAGCATGTTTCGATCATGGTTCGCCTCAAGCCGCATGGCTGCCGCCGTGGCTGACATCAAAAGGGCGGCGGGAACACCTTTTCCGGCCACGTCGGCAACGATGACCTGAGTGGTGTGCGTGTCGACGGGGAAATAGTCGTAGTAATCGCCACCTACGCCGCGCGCGGCGTGCATCATCCCGGCTATTTCGAGCCCAGGAGTCGCTGGTTTGCCGAAGGGAAGAAACAAGCGCTGGACCTGCGCGGCCAGTTCTACCTCCCTCAGAAGATCGTCGCGCTGTTGTTCAACGGTCTTGGCAAGCGCTTCCCTCTGCTCGATATATCGCTGGACGACATAGACAACTAAAGTGAGACACAGCAGTGCTGACAGATCGTGAAAGATACGGAGTCCTAAGTGGACGCGCCGCGGAGAATCAAAATAGTGGAAAAGATAGTGGAACAAGACGCACGCGACTATGAGGCCGTAGCCGACTTCCTTGCGCAAGAAAATCGCGCCGACGATAAGAGGCAGGATGTAGAGGTAAACGAGCGAGAGGGAAACAACCAGATGGTCTGCATACGCTACCGTGGCAATCGCGGCCAAGATCAATGCGAGCGGCAGCCATTTGGGTCTATTGGAAGCCACACCCTTCCCTAGAAGGGACAGAAATGGAGCCCTTTCGCCGAGCCTGTGCGGCTCCGCAGGCCGCGATTCTCGGATGACGAGATTTGCAAGATCGCTCATTCGAAGAGAATCTTGGCCATCATTCCCTTGTCTTCGTGATTGAGAAGATGGCAGTGAAAGACGGACATGCCCCTAATTACGGGGTCAGTGAAGTCCATAATGACGTCGACGGAACCCGCGTGTGGAACATTCACGGTGTCTAGCCATACGGGATCGGCAATCGGCTTATCATTTTCGGCGTAGGCCAGGAAATGAACTTGATGGATATGCATAGGATGCAATTCACCCGTAGCATTTACGATCCGCCAATGCTGAAATGACCCAACTTTTGCTCGCACCATCGGAGCGGCCTCAGGCGTGAACTTTTCTCCGTTGATGTAGAAGCCCTTCTTGTCTTCCGTGAATGTCACCGTGAATCGAGGAGGCGCTTTTTCTTCCGCGGTAAGGTCGAGCGCTTTGAATTCAGGTTTGAGCGAGCTCTTTGCAGCGTTGGCGGGTGAGTGGGTCGCGAACCGCGGAACAATATCAGCTAACACCATCGCTGGATTTGGATCGCCATCCGGCCCGGTATCTACGCAACGTGAGACCAGACGTCTGGCCGTGCCGGCTGGTGGACCTGTGACAATCGCTTCCAGCCTGCCCGCCGGCGGCAAAAGAACGTGATCAGCAGCGCGCGTTCGATGATTCGGATCGTGTAGGGCGATAGGCATTCCGTCCATTGCAACGATTTCAAATGATTGCCCATCGAGCTGCAGATCGAGGTAGCGATCCGCCGAGGCATTCACAAGACGCCAAAACTGGCGCTCACCCGGAGCGATTTCAATTGCGGGCCGCACAGATCTGTTCACCGTGAAGATTTCTTCAATCGCCTCTGGTTCCGCGCCACAAGCATCTGAACTGAGTTCAACGCGATGCTTCAAATCAGCAGACCGAGGATCGTTCACAATGGAACGGCCGCGCACAACCAGGATGCGTTCCGGCAAGCCGACGAGAGCCGGGAAATAAGATTCAATTCCCTCGATCACAATTGCTCCAGACATGCCGTCGAGCGCCTGGCGATAGCTCTCGCCATGCGGATGAGTGTGGTACCAATACAAGCCGGGAGGATGGTCTTTCGGAATCAGCACGGTATAGCGGAGGGATTGTCCCGGCATCGCCATCATGCCTAAGACGTCGTCTTGTGGTGCGTCGGGGGAAACGGTCAGGCCGTGAAAATGCAAATTCGTCATGTCCATGCACGGACCAGCCAGGCACTTTTCCGGCGGCTTGGCCGGAAGATCATTGACATACGTAATCTTTAGTTGGTCGCCGGGTGATAGCCGCAAGGTCGGAGCGTTTGGCTGGCCGTTAAAGAAGAAGGAACTCTTTCCATCGCTTGCGATTCCCGCGTGCAGGGTCAGGGAGAGTACGTGATCTTTCGCGCGAAGCTCGGGAGGATTCGCGTTGCGATCCGTCGGCCTGTTTCCTGACTCGAGATTATAGAAGACCGCCGCCAGTACTATGGAACCGGCCAGACTGGCTGATCGCAAAATGATTGCAATCTGTGACATCGATAACTCCATTGCTCCCGGTTATTCTGTCTTGTGCCACGTGGAATCTGGATCAAAGACGGTCATCGCTTGTGCAAGCTTGGTTGTGTTGGGACCAAGGTCCTTTTCGTAAATGGTTCCGGATTCGTTGACTATAAAAGTCTTCACGCCCGAGGAACGGTATTCGACGGGGTAGGCGACGAACGCGAATCCCGCACTCATCTTGCCATCGACGATGTAGCTCCTCGCTCCGCCCGGCGCATGTGGTCCTTGCTTAGTGAGGATCCGGAACATATACCCATTGAACGGGACATGCTCGCCAACTTGGTCCGTTGGGAGATTTTGCCGCGCGTAAGCAATGAGCGGGTTGATCGGGCTATCGAACTCATCGCTGGCACCGTGCCAGTACAGGCCGTTGTGCTGGCCTTCGTCGCTGACTAGTTTCTGGGCAAATTGCTGGGGGAGGTTAGACGGCGGGCGCGCAAAATATTGTTTTTGTGCTTCGACCAGCTCGCGGCATGCGTCCATTGCGGCGAGTTCATTCTTGCCGATGCGCCGGAAGAGGATCTCGTTTTTGCCTGCCGGCGTATCGAAGTACCAGGAACCATGGTTACTCACGAGAGGAATCGGAAACGGCCAGTTTTCGGCGCCGACAATCAAGGTCGCAGTTCCGTCCGGTTCTGTGACGAACCGATGCATTTCCCGGTATTTGACGACGAAGCCGGTGCGAGCATCCAGGTCTTCCTGTGGATCGCCGGACGAAAGGACATCCTTTGCGGCTGGTCCAAGGATGCTCAAGGGAGCTTGTTCGTTCTGCGACCGCATTGCCTCAAAGAGCGCGCGACTGGCATTTTCAGTGGAGGTAAATGTCCGCTGTCCCGGCTCCTGAGCGAACATTGGCGCAGACGAACTTCCCAGGGAAAGTGCGAACAGAACGGATACCGCATATCGAACTAACTTCTTGCATTCAAGTTGAACAAAAAACGAAGTCCTGTGAAGCATGATGTTCTTCTCCATTTTCGATTTTTCGACAAGTTCTACGACAGCTACAAACGACTAGCGATGTCGTCCACCACCGCCGCCATGAAAACCGCCTCCAAAGCTCGACCGCCCGCGAGTGGAAAAGCCTCGAACGTTACCGCCGTGATCAAATCCGCTGAACGCGCCGGAGCGAGTTCCTGGCTGAAAGTGAGGAGCGGAAGAACCTCGGAACCCCGCACCTCCGCCGCCCGGTCTGCTCCCGTGGAACGCATTGCTACGGTTGAAGTCGCCGTGATTGAAGCTGCCGCGATTGAAGTTGTTGCGATTGATGATTGTTCGGCTGTGAGAAATGTAGGTGTTGTGGTTGTAGATCGCCGTCCTGCCGTGCCAGTCGTATCCCCAGTGATGCCAGCCCCACCCATATCCTCCAAAAAAGCCAATCCCGAAACCGATTCCAAATCCAATCCCCACTCCGCCCAGGAAGATCCCCGGCACCGGATACCAGCCTGGGTACGCGACGATTGGCTCGCCATACACGAGCCACGGATCGTACGCGGGCACATAGACCACCTCGGGATTGGCTGGTTCGATGACAATGGTGTTGCCTTGGGTCGTTACTGTCTCTTGTTCGTTAGTATTCAGGTGGCCGGCTTTGCGAGCCTGCTCGCGCATCACTTGGACGGCTTCGGTCACATCCTGCTGCTGGTTGGCGTATGCATCGCCGAGGGATGAAGTCCAAGGGAGGTTCTTGTCCATGTTTTCAAGGACCGAAGGAAATTGGGCGAGCGCCTTCACGCTCGGATCCCAAGGCTGCTTGTCGACTTCCTTTGCCAGTTCTTCACCCTTGAAGTTGGAATGACTCTGCATCCATCGGTCCGCCTCAACAATCTCGGTGGGATAAGTGGAAGCAGCCAGAATCTGCGCAACAAGTGCGTCTGGGTATAATGCGATCGGCGCGACCAGTTGCTGCAGTTCTTGGGGAGACTGCTGCACGAGCGGAGCCTGTGGCTGATCGTTGGATTGGGCCGTGGGACCGAAAGACTCGGCTTGCGCAGTGAATCGCAAAAGCGAAAAGCAAAGAAGTAAAGTTAAAACCTGCTCGGATAACCTCATAGCAAACTCTCCAGTACAAAATTGAAATCACTCTCTTGATGTCAAACCAATGTTCGAGAAACTTCATAAGCTTCGGTAAACAGTGCTAGTTATGCTCACTGGCCTCTCAGGGTGCCCGGCGGAATGTCATTGTGGCGGGCCAATTCCTGCAATGCGTCGAGCTCCGACTGCGTTTTGCTCATGCGCTGCTGAAGGATCTCAATGCCGGCTTCGGGAGTGATGCCGATGTCGCCTTCCTCGAGATTTATGCCGCCCGTCGTAGTCTTGAGGCTCTTTGCGTCTTCGATCGCTTGACGGTAGCGCTGAAGTTCAGCCTCGTTGCTTTCGAGCTGCGCTTGCAACTTTGCCGCCTGCTCGGCGTACCATTCAGGATCTTGCGCATTCACGTAGGGCACGGGCGGCACAACAGCGATCGCGTTTTCTGCGGTGCTCGGTTGACCGACGACTGAAATGAGGCCCAGAGGTCTAAGTCTCTCGAGGTCTTCGTTCGTCCATGGCGCCGCGGTTTTTTCGGTATTCCCCGCGCGCGGATTGCTTGCCGCGCGCAGAGGAATGGCCAGGGTGCCGAGGGTCATTGAGATAGCGAATGAAAACGTCAGACAACGGTTCATCTCGTCCTCTTAGTGTTTTGCCGACGGGGCGGGAGGAAAATGCTGGAACATCTTGTTCACGCCTTTGTCGAGGTTCTTGGTGTTCTTGTCTGCTTTATCAGAGAGCGTATCGGTCGACGAGCTCCGCCAGACTAATTTCTTCGTTTTTGCGTCGAAGAGATCTACGACCAGGGTTCCGACTTTGTAGGTTTCGACGGTCGTGGTTGCGTCGCCAAATCCACCGAATCCTCCCCAACGGCGGCCTCCTCCGAACCCGTTATAGAACGTGTCCAGGGTCTGTTGATTCTGAGTCGTCTCGATAGCGAAGACCTCGACGTCACCTCCTGAAGGAAGTTCAGTCCAGCCTTTTGCCACCAGGGCGCTGTTCACCGCACTCTTGATCCGATCGACCAGGAGAGGGTCTTTCGTTTGGACCTTCTCCCAAGAGTAGGTCTTGTATTGGCCAAAGTTTGCACTGTGGTCGTAGTCGGTCTTAACCTGTTGCGCGAATGAAGCGGTCGCCAAAAACAGTGCTAGTCCGATGGATGTTGCGATTTTTGATAAGAGTTTCATGTTTTGTCCTTTTTTTTGAGATTCGAAACAAGACGCTTTACGCGAGAGAACGGCGCACAGGCGATTCGGCAGCGGATACTCCGGTGAGCCGTTGGTTTCGGCATTTCTCCTCGTCTCTGTCGCCACGAAAACTTTCGGTGCACTAAGCGACGCAACTGGAAAAGGCAAAACGATTGCCAAAGAGATCACTGCGTAAGTGATTGAAAGTAGAGGCCGAAACAAACAAAGGGGCCTGTAGGATGCCAGCCCGCTGGACATGATTCAGGATGCTGACAGGCTAGTGCGCTTATTTGCTTGGCTGTCTGATGACAAATGCGCGGGCTGACTTGAGTTAATCGGAGAATTGATTCCCGCATGGTGGCGACGCTGCTACGAGGGAAGTCAATTCTTTTTGGTGCGTGAGATGCCGAGCTTTTGCATCCGGAAGTAAAGTGTGGACCTCTTGATTCCCAAACGTGCCGCCGCGCCGTTGGGACCCGAGACAACCCAACCGGTCTGCTCGAGAATCTTGCGAATGTGCTCTCGTTCCGCGTCTTCCATGGTAATTGGTCCAAGTGATTCCGTTTCGGCTGCACTTTTCAGGCTCGCAAGAGGGCATTCCAGTACGTTGCCAGAAGTAAGGATTAAGCTCCGTTCGATGAAATTCTGGAGCTCGCGAATGTTGCCCGGCCACTGATAGGAGCTAAGGGCGGCCATCGTTTGCGAAGAAATATGTTCGATTTGCTTATTCATCCGGCGGGCATAAATCTCAACAAAATGTTCGACAAGCGGCGGAATATCTTCTCTGCGCGCACGCAGCGGCGGCACCGAGACTGGAAATACATTCAGACGATAGTAGAGATCGCCGCGAAATTCCCTTCGCTTCACCATTTCAGTCAAATTTCGGTGGGTCGCCGCTACGAGGCGAACGTTTACTTGGTGAGTCCGGCCGCTCCCCAGGCGCTCGAATTCCTGCTCCTGCAGGACGCGCAGCAATTTGGGCTGCAACGCCAACGGAATGTCGCCCACCTCGTCCAGGAACAGCGTCCCTTTGTCAGCCAATTCGAAACGGCCGATCTTTTGCGCTATAGCGCCCGTAAAAGCGCCCTTCTCGTGACCAAATAACTCGCTTTCCAGCAGGTCGAACGGAATGGCAGCGCAATTTAGCTTTATGAACGGGCGTCCGCACCGCGAGCTGAGATTGTGAATCGCGCGTGCGATCAGCTCCTTGCCGGTGCCTGTTTCGCCCTGGACAAGAACGGTGGAATCCGTAGGGGCGACGCGCTCGACCTGCTCGAGTACCGCTTCCAAAGCAGAGCTGTTGCCTATGATCTGCTCGAATCTGCGCGGATTACGATCCTGATCGACGGACCCTAATGTTGCGACAGCCCCCACGAATACCTCCTTGGGCACCATACGCTTCCATTCGAAGGCTCAACTTTCCAGAGCAGCACGAACACTTTCGAGCAACGCTTCGTCATCGAAGGGTTTTGCCATGAACTCCACGGCGCCTGCTCGCAACGCTTGCATCCGCATTTTCTCGTCGCCATGCGCCGTGATAAAGATAATTGGAATCTTGCAGCGTTCGGCATTCAGATGCGCTTGCAGTTCGAGACCGGACATTCCTGGCATACGGATATCGGCGATCAAGCAAGCGATCTGATGCTGTTGGCCGGACTTCAGGAATTCTTCCGCGGAGGCAAACGATTGCGCAGGAAGCTCGGCGCTTCGCAGTAGGCCTTGCAGTGCGCTGCGCATAGAATCATCGTCATCGACAATCGCTACCAACCTGCTTTTTCCCTGTGTGTCCATGATTGGAATCTAGCAGCGCTGCCAAAGTGGCGCAATTATACTTTCGTATGAGAGTCCGAACAGGGCACCTAAACTGAGGGGCACCTACAATCTAAGTGAAGTCGAGAAAGCTGCAGTTGAACCGGGAGGATTGCGAACTAACAAGGCGTGTTGCTCGACACTCGTGCGTCGGCATTAGGCTTACCTTTTTCCAGGTGGAAGCTCCAGTTTCGACGCCATTCTAACCAATTCTGCCAGCGACTGCGCCTCCATCTTCCGCATCACGTGGCCGCGATGAATCTTCACGGTGATCTCGCTGATCCCAAGCTCAAAAGCTATCTGCTTATTGAGCATACCCGAAACCACCAGGCCCATGACTTCGCGCTCCCGCTCGCTCAGGGTCTCGTAGCATTTTCGCAGCGCGGCAAAGTTACTCCGCTGACGGCGCGTCGCGCGGTCGCGATCCAAAGCCTGGTGGATCGCATTCAGCAAGTCCTCGTCTTCGAAGGGCTTAGTCAGAAACTCCACAGCACCCGATTTCATGGCCCTCACCGTCATCGGAATATCTCCATGACCGGTGATGAAAATGATGGGAATGTGGACTCCTGCATCAGCCAACTCGCGCTGCAAGTCGAGACCGTTGACTCCGGGAAGGCTCACATCCAGAACAAGGCAGCTTGGTCCGTCCGGTGGTTTGTTGCGCAGAAATTCTTCCGCTGTCCCAAAGGATGCGCAGCGTAACCTCGCCGATTTCAGCAGTCCTTGGATGGACGCACGCACACCGGCATCGTCATCAACGACGAACACAGTGGGAGCGTCTGCGGCCGTCATTCATGCGCCTCGGCCTTGGTGGGTAGACTGAAACAAAAGCTTGCGCCGCGCGTGGTGTTGTCGGCAGCCCACAAACGCCCGCCATGGGATTCAACGATGGAGCGGCTGATGCGAAGCCCCATGCCGGTTCCGTGAGGCTTGGTTGTAAAAAACGCATTGAAGATCTGTTCCGTCTGCTGTGCGGGAAGCCCTGTGCCGGTGTCACTGACCGTCACCAAAAGTTGCTCGTTTTCCGTTCGCTGCGACCTGATGGCGAGCTCCCGCGTCCCATCCGCGTCCTTCATCGCTTCGATGCCATTGATTATGAGGTTCATCAGCACCTGCTGCAATTGCACTCGGTCGGCCATGACCTGGGGAAGGTCTGCCGCGAGGTCCGTTGCAACCAATATGTTGAATCGCGTGGTCTCGCCGCGCAGAAGAACAGTCATCTCTTGAATAATCTCGTTTACATCCAGGAGCTCCCGTTGCGAAGTACCCTTCTTGAAGAGCTGGCGGATCCGGTTGATGGTCAACTCTCCCATGGTGGTCACCCGGGTGACGCGTGCGAGATCCGCCTGTAGCTGCCGCAATCTCTCGCGCTCCTGGTCCACGCGCTTGCGTTCGGTCACGTCGACCGATGTGCCCACATATTCAAGGAGATCACCGGACTGGTTGCGAACGGGATGCCCTGTCGAGCGAACGTACTTGATCGCTCCTCCTGGAAGAACGATTCGGAATTCGACGTCAAAGTGCGAGCCTTCATTCGGCCTTTCAAGAAAGACTGTCTTGCGCACCCTATCTCGGTCTCCTGGATGAACGCGCTCGTAAAACGCCCCGTCTGAAGGTATACCCCCTTCCGGATCGAATCCAAACAAGCGGTAATTTTCCTGTGACCAGTGGACACTCTGTCTGTCGGCTGCGTTCCATGCCCAACTGCCTGTAGTTGTCAGCCTCTGGGCTTCCGCTAAGTAACCCTCACTCCGGCGCAGGGCTTCGTCCGCTTGCTTACGTTCAGTAATGTCCATCGTACTGCCCACAAACTGCACTAAATCTCCTGACGCGCTCAAAATAGGATGGCCGACGGTGCGGATGTATTTGACAGTGCCGCCTGGAAGAAGGATTCGGGCTTCCACTTCGTAATCCGACCTTTCAGCAATTGCTCGATCGACCACTGCTTGCCACTTGGCACGATCCTCGGGATGAATACGCTGCACGCGTTCTTCCCAAGCCGACATGCCCTTGTCAGGATCGAAGCCATATATGCGATACCATTCCTCAGAGAGATGTGTGGCCTTTCCCCCCGCCACACGCCAGGCCCAACTCCCAGTGTGCGTGAGCCTCTGCGCTTCCGCCAAATACGCCTCGCTTTGTTGCAGCTTCTCTTCCTGTACTTGCAAGGTCCGGGTGGCGAATCGCTTATCGAC
>WNFR01000091.1_pt1 | contig 146508 bp, 153 predicted proteins | sample 5400221 | NCBI WGS metagenome assembly WNFR01 (sample SAMN13153357, study PRJNA577476) | soil metagenome | isolation source: 40 cm soil under Madrone tree | place: USA:California | collected 2016-06-14
ACGCTCTGTGCGCCGCGCGGGTTGGTGTTGATGACGACGCGAAAACCGTCGTCGGCGATGCCGCGTGCTCGCGCCGTGTCGCGCGCGAGAACGAGCATCTCGCCGAGGAGGTCGGCGGGCGCCTCGAGCAGTGACGTGACGCGCCGTTTGGGAACGACGAGCACGTGGATCGGCGCCTGCGGGTCGGCGGCGTCTATGACGAAGGCGCGCTCCGACTTCGCCAGCCAGCGTGTCGCGGGCATCGACTCGAAGGGGCTCGCTGCGGCGAGCGACTCCGCCTTCATCTGCGGCAACTTCCATTCCGCCGCCTTCCAGTAGAGCCATCCGAGCGGGTTCATCTCGCCGACGGCGAACGCAGCGACGGCGAGCAGTGTCGTTTTCCATCGAGTCACGGGCGCTCCTCCTCGACGGGCTCATGTAGCGTATTGCGGCGTCGCCGCCGACCTGCGATGCACCGCTGCATCGAAAGGAGAGCGTCGTGCGCGTCTTCGCGATCACCTGTGGCTGGCTCTCGTCGGACCTCGGGCTCATCCTCGACGGCGAGTCGGGAACCGTGCGGCTGCCGATTCCGGCGTACCTCATCGAGCACTCGCGCGGCACCGTGCTCTTCGATTCCGGGATGCATCCCGATCTGCAGCGCGATCCGCTCGGGCGGCTCGGTCCCGTCGTCGGGTCGCTGTTCGGCGTCGAGTTCACGCCCGGCGAGGAGATCGGCGCGCGTCTCACGACGCTCGGGATCGACCCGGCGTCGATCTGGTACCTCGTGAACTCGCATCTTCACTTCGATCACACCGGCGGCAACGCGCAGATTCCGAACGCGCGGCTCGTCGTGCAGCGACCGGAATGGGAGGCGGGCATGGATCCCGAGCGCGCGGCGCGCAACGCCTTCGATCGCCGCGATTACGATCTCGGCCACGACGTGCAGCTGCTCGACGGCGAGCACGATCTCTTCGGCGACGGTCGCGTCGTCTGCGTGCCGACGTACGGCCATACGCCGGGTCACCAGTCGTTGCGTGTGCGGCTCGACGACGGGTCGACGATCGTCCTCGCCGGCGACGCGTGCTACCTCCGCCGTACGCTCGAGCACTTCCACCTGCCGCGGTACGTCTACGATCGCGAGGCGATGCTCACCGTGTTGCGCCGCTTTCGTGAATGGCAGGGAGCCGGCGCGCGCATCCTCTTCGGCCACGACGCCGAGATCTGGGCGACGATCCCGCAGGCGCCGGCCGAGCTGCGGTGAAGGCGGCGTGCGCCGCCGCGTCAGATCGCCGTCGTGCCGCGGCGTCGCTCAGGCCGCCGGCACTTCGTAAATGCGGACGTCTTCGCCCCCGTAGACGAGAGGCAGCGCGAGCTCGCGCTCGACGCACAGATTCGGCGTCTCGCGAGTGATGACGTAGCGGACGCCGAGGTCGCGGAGCGCGGCGCGTCCTGCTGCCTGACCGAGCCCCGAGAACGTGGAATACTGCTGGATGGCGTGAATCACCGGCTGGTGATCCGTCCAGTCCTCCAGCCGTTTTGGCACCCGGCTCAGATATCCGCCGATCATCGGTTTGCGATGAATCGTGGCGTGCCATATCGGCCGGTAGAAGTCCCAGACGTCGAGGACGGCCCACTTGCCGGGATCGTTCGCCCACGCGCGCATCGGCGCGGGAACGGGATACGCCCAGGTGATCAGCGGGCGCGGGCGGTACTCGTACATGGCGAGCGAGAACGCGACGAGGACGGCGGCGATGCCCGCTGCGGATCGCGCTCCGGCGAGCGCTCTGACCCGCATCAGTCCGAAACCGGCGGCGACGGCGAGACCGAGGTACATCATGTAGCCGAAACGGACGGGAACGCCCATGAAATCGAGCTGCGGCAGCACGCGTTCCAGGTAGTAATACGGCATCGTGATGCTCGTGACCCGTCCGTCGAGGTGCAGAAACGGCCCGAGTGACAGCAGCGCGCCGACGACCGCGATGACGAGAAAGGTCCGTGCGTACGGCGACGTCGTCGCGCCGAGGATCGCCAACGCGAGCACGGCGAGCCCAACGTAGTTGGCGTTCTCGGTGGAGTTGCCGCTCCACCTGCGAAAATGCGCGCCGTAGTCCTGGCTCCAGCGTTGCGCCGCGTTCGGGTAGACGAACGAGTAGAGGTCGGCCGAGAACGTCTTCGCGTCGTGCGCGCCGGTGATCTCCTCCTGTTCGCGTGCCATGAGCATCGCCCCCAAGAGCGGTCCCGCGATCACGAGAAAGGTCGCGGCGAGCACGAGCGCGACGCGCAGCGAGCGACGCGAGAGGAGCGCCGTCGGTTGCGCCACGGCGGCGTACGCGACGAGGATCGGAGTGAACATGGCCGCGTACACCAGGTGATACCACGACGTCAGCGACGCGATCGCGAGGAACACGCCGCCGAGCACGCCGTCTCGTACGGACGCCGTCCCGCGCACGAGCCGGAGCACGTAGATCAGGTACAGCGGCAGCCATCCCATCGAGACCAGGTGCAGGTGACCTTGGAGATGCGCGAATTGGTAGGGCGTAGCGGTGAAGAGCACGCCGGTGAGAAACGACACGAGCGCGTCGCCCGTCAGCTCTCGCATCAGACAAAACATCCCGTAGACGCTGACGGAGAGCGCGAGCAGGATCGCCGTGTTGTAGATCGCGACATCCGGGACGATTCCCCAGAGCGGCAGCGTCAACAGCACGCCTGGGACGTCGAGCCGCTCGAAGATCAGGCTCGCACCGAACGGATGAAACACCCGATCCGTGAAGAACGGATTACGGAACGAGAGGAGCGCGTCGTGGATGCCGCGCATGCCCCAGAGCGTCTGGAACGGGTCGCCCATGTCGCCGCAGATCTTCGTCGTGAAGACGGTGACCAGCGGCCACGTGACCACGACGGCGGCGGCGACGGACAGCGCGACATACATCACTCCGGTACGACGGTCGTTCATCCGCGGGTAGTCTCGCGCACAGAGCGCTCGATGGGATCGACTGACGAACGCCATGCTGGTGGCGTCCGGCGACTCGGGCACCCGCGCTCGCTATCACACTCGCTGACGGCGATCGAGGTACGAGTCGTAGTTTGGCTCGTCGAGCAGCGCCGGCGGGGCCGCGCGCGGCGGGACGCTTGAGTTCGCGCACGCAGCCCGGTACCCACCCCGCATGGGGAACCGACGGCGATCGATCGCGAGGCGGGCGTGAAGACGCTCTGGGCGCCGTGGCGCATGGCGTACATCGCGGAGCCGCCGCCGGGCGGCTGCTTCTTCTGCGCCGCGCTCGCGAGCGACGACGACCGTGCCCATCTCGTCCTGGCGCGCGACGACCACGCGATCGTCATGCTGAACAAATATCCGTACGGCTCGGGGCACCTCCTCGTGGCGCCGCGGGCGCACGTCGGGCGCCCAGAAGATCTGCCGGACGCGATGTACGTCGGACTCGGCGCCATGGTGCGGCGCTCGGCGGTCGCGCTGCGTGCGGCGTTCATGCCCGAAGGGATGAACATCGGTATGAACGTCGGCCGCGTCGCCGGCGCCGGGGTCGCGGATCATTGCCACTGGCACCTCTTGCCGCGCTGGGGCGCCGACACGAATTTCATGCCGCTCATCGCCGAGGTGAGGGTGATGTCCGAGCACCTCGACGCGACGTACGATCGCTTGCGGCCGCACTTCGCGTGAGCGTCTCCAGTGCGTTCCGGCCGAAGCCGGAGGCGTCGGGCGCGGGCTTGAAGCCGCGTCACGCGGCGCAGATGAAATCACGCAGCTCATGTAGGCCGAGCGCCGCCATCGCGGCACGCACTTGCGCGCGCGCGGCGGCGCCGGCAACCGAGACGATGATCGGTCGCTGCGCTACGGCGGCGAGCGCCGTCGGCGCGATGACCGGCGCGCCATGGATGACGTTGCCGAGTCGTCCCGGGTGGACCTCGACGACATGCGACGGCCGCTTGCCGTGCGCCGCAAGCGCGCGATGGAGCGCCCGGCCGGTGTCGCCGTAGCCCCAGAGGACGTAGCGGTCGGTCGTCGCGAGGGCGCCGCCGGCGAGAAACGCGGCCTTGCAGGCGGTGAACCGGTCCTGCGCGTAGCGCGGATCGCGACGCGACAGGCGGTGCGCGCCGTCGCGCCAGCAGACGAGGCGGCGCGGCACGCTCGCGACGGCCGCGCCAGTCGCGAGCAGGCGCAGCAGGAGGTCGTAGTCCTCTGGCCAGCCGACGTCGCGGTAGCCGTGGCGTTCGAGCACCGCGCGGCGAATCGTGAGCGCGGGGTGCGCGACCGGGCACTCGACGTAGGCCTCCGTGCGAACGTGGTCCGCAGTCGCAATCGCGTTCAGCCAGCGCTCGTACGCGCGCCGGCCGTCGCGCAGCACGGCGCGCGGGAACAGCCGGACGCGGCAGCCGACGGCGGCGAGCGCGGGTTCGTCGTCGAGGAGGCGGCGCTGCGCGCGCAGACGATCGCGGTGCATGACGTCGTCGGCGTCCATGCGGGCGACGAGCGCGCCGCTGCAGCGCGCGAGACCCGTCTCCAGCGCGCCGACGATGCCTCGATGCGGCGCCGCAACGACCACGAGTCGCGGCTCGTCGCGTGCGAAGGCGCGGGCGCGGGCGAGCGTGTCGTCGGTCGACCCGTCGTCGACCAGCACGCATTCCCAGTCGCGCTCCCGCTGGCGAACGATGCTGCGCAGGCACGCGTCGAGCGTCGTCGCAGCGTTGAACGCGGGCAGCAGAATCGAGATTGTGGGCGGCATGGGTGCGATGGTCGGGCGCGCACAGCGGAGCGCATGCGCGGCGAGCATTCGCGGCGAGCATGCGCGGTACGCCCGCCTCGTTTACTCGGCGCAAAGCGGGCGCATATAATGCCGCGGATTCGTCGCCAAGAGGGAGGTCGCACAGGCATGGACGAGGCGCGCACGCTCGGGGAGCTGAAGGGGAGTGGGTATCGGGCAGCGCCCGTCCGCGAAGAGATGCGCCGCAACCTCCTCGGGATGCTGACGCACGGCGAGCGCATCCTCCCCGGCATCGTCGGCTACGACGAGACCGTCGTGCCCGACATCGAGAACGCGATTCTCTCCGGGCATCACATCGTCTTCCTCGGCGAGCGCGGCCAGGCGAAGTCGCGGATCATGCGCGGGCTCGTCGCGCTTCTCGACGAGCGCGTCCCGGCGGTCGCCGGCTGCGAGATCAACGACGACCCGTTCCATCCGATCTGCCGCGGCTGCCGCCGGCGCGCGCTCGACGAAGGAGACGCGCTGCCGCTCGCCTGGATCGGCCGCGATCATCGCTACGGCGAGAAGCTCGCGACCCCCGACGTCTCGATGGCGGACCTGATCGGCGAGATCGATCCGATCAAGGTCGCCGAGGGCCGCTATCTCGCCGACGAGGAGACGATCCACTACGGCCTCGTGCCGCGCACCCACCGCGGCATCTTCGCCATCAACGAGCTGCCGGACCTGACGGAAAAGGTCCAGGTCGGGCTCTTCAACTTGATGGAGGAGAAGGACGTCCAGATCAAAGGCTACAAGATCCGCCTGCCGCTCGACGTCGTGATCGTCGCCAGCGCCAACCCCGAGGACTACACGAGCCGCGGCCGCATCATCACGCCGCTGAAAGACCGCTTCGACGTCCAGATCCGTACCCACTACCCGACGAGCCTCGACGACGAGATCGCGATCATGGAGCAGGAGGTGCCGCCGCGCGACCGCGCCGGCCGCGAGCTGCGCGTGCCGGACTTCGTGAAGCAGCTGATCGCGCAGCTCACGATGGAAGCGCGCGGCTCGAACGAGATCAACCAGTCGTCGGGCGTGAGCGTGCGCGTCACGATCAACAACTACGAGAGCGTCATCGCCAATGCCGAGAAGCGCGCGGTGCGCTGCGGCGAGCGCGAGATCGTGCCGCGCATCACCGATCTGCATGCGGTGCTCGCGTCGACGGCGGGGAAGATCGAGCTCGAGTACGCCGGCGAGGAGAAGAAGGAAGGCGACCTGATCGACCGGCTCCTCGGCCGCGCGGTCATGAAGGTCTTCGACCGCGCGATCACGGTCGAGTCGTTGAAGAAGGTCATCGACTACTTCGAGGGCGGCGGCGGCGTCGAGGTCTCCGACCGCATGCCGGCGGTCGACTACCTCGAGGGGGTACGCGGGATTCCCGGGCTGCGCGAGGCGATCGTCGCGCTCGGGCCGTTCGAGAGCCCGGCGCTCGTCGCGGCGGCGACCGAGTTCATCCTCGAGGGGCTGCACGTGCACCAGAAGCTCAACAAAGACCGTCACGGAGGCCGGTTCACGTACCGCAGCTGAAATGCTGACCCACCGCTACACCCGTTGGGACGGGAGTCAGCGCCTCCGCCTCGACGCCGATCAGATCTTCGCGAAGCTCGGCGAATACCTGTCGTACACCGATGACCTCCGGCAGGCGCTCGACTGGCTGCTGCGCCACGGTCTCGAGCTCGAGGACGGCGTGCGCGTCGTCGGGCTCGACGAGGTCCTCGAGGAGCTGCGCGAGCAGATGCGGCGCCGCTATCACGAGTTCAACTTCGCGCATGCCCTCGACGACGTGCAGCGCAAGGTCGACGAGCTGCTCGACCTCGAGCGTGCCACGCTCGACGAGCGGCGTGGCGACCGACCCGAGCTCGACGACAAACGCGAGTGTATCGACCGCCTGCCGCGGCGGCTCTCGGACGCCATCGGGCGGCTGCGCGAGTACGAATTCGAGGACGTCGATGCCGCCGGCGACTTCCAGAACCTGCTCGAGGAGCTGGACAACGTTCGCCGACTCGAGGACTTCATTCGCCGCCACGGCGACCTGTTCCAGGGACCGAAGTCGCTCGATTACGAGCGCGCGCTCGAGTTGATCGACGAGATGGAGCGCTTGAAGCGCGTCGAGCAGCAGCTGCTCGCGGGAGCGATGCAGGGTATCGACGCCGAGGAGCTCGAGCGCCTCCTCGGGCCCGACGCGGCGCGCGACTTTCGCACATTACGCGAGATGATGGCGCTCCTCCACGAGTCCGGCTACCTCATGCAGCGCGGCGGCCACGCCACGCTGTCGCCGAAGGGCGTGCGGAAGATCGGCCAGCTCGCGCTGCGCGACATTTATCAGGGTCTGTTACGCGATCGTCCGGGCGGCCATGCGACCGACCTGCGCGGAGCCGCGACGCTCCGGCCCGAGGCGACGAAGCGTTTCCGCCACGGCGAGCCGCTGCATCTCGATCTCGTGGGGACGTTGAAGCAGGCGCTCGTCCGGCGCGCGACGACGCCGCTGCGATTGGTCCCCGACGACTTCCGCGTGTACGAGTGCGACGACGCGACCAGCACGTCGACGGTGCTGCTCCTCGACATGAGCTGGTCGATGAGCTGGGAAGGGCGCTTCGCCGCCGCCAAGAAAGTCGCGCTCGCGCTCGAGAGCCTGATTCGCTCGCGCTATCCGCGCGACTACTTCGCGATCGTCGGTTTCTTCACCCGCGCCGTGGAACTCAAGGCGCGCGATCTCCCCGAGGCGAGCTGGAACATGGGCGACCCGTTCACGAACTTGCAGGACGGGCTGCGGCTCGCCGGCGAGTTGCTCGCGCGCCATCAGAGCACGAACCAGCACGTGATCGTCATCACCGACGGCCAGCCGACCGCGTACTTCTCGCGCGGGCGGCTCTACTGTGAGTGGCCGCTCAGCTTCGGCGGCATCAGCATGCGCGCCGCGCAGGAGACGCTGAAGGAGGTGGAGCGGATCACGCGCATGGGGATCACGATCAACACGTTCATGCTCGACGACAGCCCGAGTCTCAGGGCGTTCGTCGAGAAGATGACACGCATCAACCGCGGCCGCGCCCTCTACACCCGTCCGGATCGCCTGGGCGAATACCTCCTCGTCGACTACATCGGCCACAAGCGGAAGAAGATCTGAGGCGCGGGCAGCCGTGGCGGCGGAGGGTGGGGTGAAGCTGACGCCGATGCTGGCGCAGTATCTGCGTCTCAAGGAGCGGCATCGGGACGCCATCCTGATGTTCCGTCTCGGCGACTTCTACGAGATGTTCTTCGAGGACGCCGAGCGGGCATCCGCGATCCTCGACATCACGCTCACCGCCCGCAACAAGCACGACGCGACGCCGATCCCGCTCTGCGGCGTGCCGTTCCACTCCGTCGAGCCGTACATCCAGAAGCTCCTCGGCGCGGGGCTCAAGGTCGCGATCTGCGAGCAGGTCGAGGACCCGCGCGCCGCGAAGGGCCTCGTCGACCGCGATGTCGTCCGCGTCATCACCCCCGGTACGATCGTCGAGGAGGAGAGCCTCGATCCGCGCACCGCGAGCTTTCTCGCCGTGCTCGGAACGGACGACCGCGGCTACGCGCTGGCGATCGCCGACATCTCGACGGGAGAGGTGCGCGTCGCCGAGTTCGGCGGCGATGCGGCCGCGGACGGCGCGCCGCACGACGATCTCGTCGAGGCCGTCGGCGAAGAGATCGCGCGCCTCGGCGTGAAGGAGCTCGTGCTCTCGGCCGCGGCGCAGCCGATCGTGGAGCGTCTGACGGCGCGTGCTCCCGGCGTCTTCCGCAGCCTCATTCCCGACGAGTGGTACGACGCCGGCGATGCGACGGCGTGGCTCGCCGGCGTCGGCGCCGCCGAGACCGTCGCCCGTCCCGGGGCGCTCGCCGCGCTCGGCGCGCTGCGCGCGTATTTGCGCGAGACCTATCGCGGGACGCTCGATCATCTGCGCCCCCCCGAGCTGTATCACCCGCGTGAGACCCTCGTCCTCGATCACGTGACGCGCACGAACCTCGCGCTCACCCACGGCGCATCGGGGGAGACGCGCGGGTCACTCCTCGCAGTGCTCGATCGGACGACGACGCCGATGGGCAGCCGCACCCTCCGGCGCTGGCTGCTCGCGCCGCTCACGAGCTGCGCCGCCATCGGGCGGCGGCTCGACGCCGTCGAGACGTTGGTTGAGCAGCCGGGTGTGCGCGCCGACGTGCGGGCGGGGCTCGCCGGCATGGGCGACGTCGAGCGTCTCGTCGGCCGCATCGGCACGGCGACGGCGACGCCGCGCGACATGGCGCGGCTCGCGGCCGCGCTCGAGCGCGTCGAGAATCTGCGCGCGCGGCTCGCGGACGCAACCGATCTCCTCGGCGAGGTCGGCGCGGCGCTCTCGCCACTTCCGGGGCTGCGGGCGCGGATCGCGGCTCTCCTCGTCGACGATCCGCCCGCGGCGCTGCGCGGCGGGCCGGTCGTGCGCGACGGGTTTCATCCGGAAGTCGACGAGCTGCGCGCGGCGGCGCGCGACGGTCGCGGCTGGGTCGCGGCCTTCGAGGCGCGCGAGCGGGCGCGGACCGGCATCGGGTCGCTGAAGATCCGCTACAACCGCGTCTTCGGCTACGCCATCGAGGTCACGAAGCCGAACCTCGCGCTCGTGCCGGCGGATTACGTCCGCAAGCAGACCCTCGCCGGCGCCGAGCGCTTCGTCACTCAGGAGCTGAAAGACCACGAGCGCCGGCTCCTCGGCGCCGAGGAGCGGTTGCGGCAGCTCGAGACCGAGCTCTTCGCGGCGCTCGTGACCGACGCACGCGGCGAGCAGCGCGCGCTCGCCGAGAACGCGCGTGCCCTCGGCGTCCTCGACACCGTCGCCGCGCTCGCCGAGTTGGCGCACGATCGCGGGTATATGCGCCCGGTCCTCGACCGCGGCGACGCCATCGTCATCCGCGACGGCCGCCATCCGATCGTCGAGACGGTGCGTGGCGCGGACCGGTTTGTACCGAACGACTGCGTCCTCGACGAGACGCAGCAGATCCTGCTCATCACCGGCCCGAACATGGCGGGCAAGTCGACCTATCTCCGCCAAGTCGCGCTCATCGTCGTCATGGCGCAGATGGGGAGCTTCGTGCCGGCGGTGGAGGCGCGCGTCGGTGTCGTGGACCGGATCTTCACCCGCGTCGGCGCCTCGGACGATCTCGCCGCCGGCGATTCGACGTTCATGGTGGAGATGCGGGAGACGGCGCACATCCTGCGCGAGCTGACCGACCGCAGCCTCGTCGTCCTCGACGAAATCGGGCGCGGGACGAGCACCTTCGACGGGATCGCGATCGCCTGGGCGGTCGCAGAGCATCTGCACGAGCGCGGCGCCGGCCCGAAGACGCTGTTCGCGACCCACTACTACGAGCTCACCGCGCTCGCCCGGGAAAAGGCGCGCATCCGCAACTACTCGGTTGCGGTGCGGGAGTGGCAGGGGGAGATCATTTTTCTCCGTCGCATCGTCCCGGGTCCGGCGAGCCGGAGCTATGGCATCGAGGTGGCGCGCCTCGCCGGCCTCCCGACCGCAGTGCTGGAGCGGGCGCGTGGCCTTCTCGCGGTCCTCGAGCGCGGCGAGATGCTCGCCGAAGACCGCCGGGCGACGACCACCGGATCCGAGGCCGGCGAGCCCCGCCAGCTCGGCCTTTTCGGGTCCCAGCTCTCGGCCGTCGAGCGCCGGCTCCGGGAGCTGGATGTTGCACGGATGACCCCGATCGATGCATTGAATGAGTTACATGGCCTGGTGGAGGCGGTGCGGGGTGGAGGCGACCATGCCCAGGAACGGAAATGCTGAGGTCGAGCAGGTGCATCAAGCGCGACGCGTGCTCGTGAGCGGTGCGCGCGCGGGTGGACGGCGCGCGAGCGCCGTGCTCATCGCGCTCGCGATGGTGGTCGCGATGGCGGCGCGGAGCGACGCGTCGTCGCCGTTTAAGCCGGCGCCGAAGCGGGGCGGGGCGGGAGCCGAACGGGTCGCCGCGCCCGCGGCCGACGCGGCGACGGTCGAGCGCGTCCGGTACTTCGCGGATGACCACTCGACACGGGTCGTCGTGCTGCTCTCGCGTACCGTCCCCTACGAGGTGACGGTCCTCCCGGGCGAGAAATCGCGCGGCAGCGAGCGGCGCGTGGTCGTCGACTTCTCGAACGCGAAGCTCGGCGCCGAGGCGCAGGCGCCGATCGGCGTCGAGGACGGACTTCTGAAGCAGATCCGCACCGGGCAGTTCACGGCGCGGACTGCCCGCGTCGTGCTCGATCTCGCCAGTGTCACCGGGCATCACGTCGAGGCGTTCGACGACCCGCCACGTATCGTCGTCGACATCGAGGGCAAGCCGACGAGCACGGCATCGTCGACGCGCGACACCGACCGCGACGCGGTCCACGCCGCGCCGCCACCGCCTTCGTCGCCGCCCGCAGCGGAGAGCGCCCGCGGTCCGGAGATCGAGCGCCCACACGACAACGCGGCCAGCGCGGAGACGTCGCCGCGCGCCCAGCGCGGCCAGTCGGATAAGCCGGGACAGGCGGTCGCGAGCGCGGAGCGCCGCCGGAGCGTCGAGGCGGACAAGCCGGGCCAGGACGTCGACACGGCGGAGCGCCGCCGCAACGGCGAGGCGCGCTCGCCGGAGCACGCGGAGAGTGCGCGCACGGCGGAGGACGTCGGCAGCGGTGCCGGGAGCGCGCGCGCCGACGGCAAACCGCGTCGCGAGGGCACGCCGCGCGCGGCGGGCGGCGAACACGCAGGCCCTCCGGCGGGCGCGAAGGACGCTGCGCGCCCAACGGCGCAGCGTGCTGCGGAGGACGCTGCGTCGGCGCCGCCGCCGGCACCGGTCCAAGAATCGGTGCCATCGGACGTCGGGCGCACGACGCGCCACGGCCACGAGGAGCGCGCGCCCGAGCGGACCGCGCGCGTGGAGCCGGCGCCGGCGCCGGAGCCACCGCGCGTGCCGCCGGCGCGGTCGACGCCGTGGCGGATCGTGCTCGATCCCGGCCACGGTGGCAACGATCCCGGCACGCACGGCTTCGACGGTGTCACCGAGAAGGATGTGACCTTGGCGATCGCCAAGCGCCTCAAGCGCCGGCTCGAGGAAGGCCTCGGCGCGCAGGTGCTTGTGACTCGCGACCGCGACGTCACGCGCTCACTCGCCCAGCGCACGGCGTTCGCCAACGCCAGCAATGCCGACGTCTTCGTCTCGATTCACGCCAACGCCGACGCGAGCGGCGAGCTGCACGGCATCGAGACCTACACGCTCAACAACACCGATGATCGCGCGGCGATCCGGCTCGCGAAGATGGAGAACGGACCCGGCGTGCGGACCGGGCGCGGCGATCTGTCGTTCATTCTGAGCGACATGGTGCAGTCGGGGAAGGAGGAGGAGTCGATCGCGCTCGCGAACCGACTGCAGCAGAGTCTCGTCTCACGGCTCCGGGGCCGCTATCCGGACGTGCGCGGCCTCGGGGTGAAGAAGGGCCCGTTCTACGTTCTGGTCGGCGCCTACATGCCGTGCGTGCTCGTCGAGACCTCGTTCTTGAGCCATCCCGTCGAGGGGCGGCGCCTGGCGTCGAGCGAGTATCAGAGTGAGATCGTCGAGGGTCTCTATCTCGGCATGGCGGAGTTCCTCGGCGATCAGCGCCTGGCGAAGACGCTCTGAGTCGCGCACAATCGGGTCCATGGCACTCGCGCAGCCGGTGATCGGCGCGCTTCCGGAGCTGCCCACCGTCGATCAGGGCGGCGGCGACTTGAGCGCGATCGCGAAGCAATATCTCGCCGACGTGCGCGGAGTCCTCGCCGACCGCCACCGCGCCGGCGCGAGCGGCAGCGCGGTCGTCGCCGCGTACACGGGTGCCGTCGATCGGCTGGTCGGGTTTCTGTTCAACTCGGCGACCGCGGAGTACACGCGACGCTCGGTGATGCTCGATCACCGTTGCACCGTCGCGGCGCAAGGCGGCTACGGCCGCTCGGAGCTCAACCCCGGCTCGGACATCGATCTGCTCGTCCTCTACCCGTGGAAGGTGAACGCCTACGTCGAGACGGTCGCCGAGCGCATCCTCTACGCGCTGTGGGACGCCGGCATGGTCGTCGGCCATGCGAGCCGGACCGTCGATGCGTGCACGCGGCTGGCGCATCAAGACCTGAAGGTGAAGACGGCACTCCTCGACGCGCGCTATCTCGCCGGCGACCGGGCGCTCTACGGCGACTTCGAGAAGGCGATGGAAGCGGACGTGCTGAAGAAGAATCCCGCGAAATTCTATCGCGAGAAGCTGGCGGAGAGCGCCGAGCGCCACGGCCGCTACGGCGACTCGGTCTACCTGCTGGAGCCGCAGTTGAAGGACGGCCCCGGCGGGCTGCGCGACATCCACACCGCGATGTGGCTCGCGAAGGTGAAGTACAAGGTGAAGAGCTTGCGCGAGCTGGTCGTGAAAGGCGTCATCAGCGACCGCGAGCGGCTCGAGATCGAGGCGTCGCAGGATTTCATCTTCCGGGTGCGGAACGCGCTCCACTTCCTGACCGGCACGCACCAAGACCAGCTGACGTTCGAGTTCCAGGATCACATCGCCGCCGAGCTCGGGTTTCGCGACGACGGGCGGCGGAACGCGGTCGTCGACTTCATGCGAACGTACTACGGCCACGCGACGACGGTCCGACGGTTCTCGGACACCGTGATCGAGCGCTGCACCGAGCGGTCGAACCCGTACCGCCTGATCGGGCGGGTGCGCGGCCGCGAGATCCGCGACGGCATCCTGATCCTCAATCGCACGATCTCGGCGAGCGGCGCCGAGGTCCTGCGGCGCACGCCCGCCAACATGGTGACGCTCTTCGGCGATGCGCAGCGCCACGGGGTGCAGCTCACCGAGGGTACGAAGCGCCTCATGCGCGAGCATCTCGACTTGATCGGCGAGGCCGAGCGGCACGATCCCGCGTTCACCGCTCCGTTCCGCGACATCCTCGCCTGGAAGCACGACGTGTGGGAGACGCTGCGGGAGATGCACAGCGTCGGCGTGCTCTGCCGGCTCTTCCCGGAGTTCGCCCGCGTCGACCGCCTCGTGCAGCGCGATCTGTACCACATCTTCACCGTCGACGAGCACTCGCTCATGGGCATCCGCGAGCTCGAGCGCCTGCGGCGCGGCGCGTACAAGCAACTGGCGCCGCTGCTCACCGACGTCATGCGCGAGGCCGACCGCGCAGAAATCCTGTTTCTCGCGATGCTGTTCCACGACGTCGGCAAGGGCCACGGCGAGGGTCACCCCGAGCGCGGCGCCAGATACATTCGCGGGATCGCCGAACGGCTGCGGTTGAACGAGGACGACGCCGCGCAGTGGGAGTACCTCGTCCGCCAGCATCTGTACATGTCGCACCTGGCGCAGCACCGCGACACCCACGACCCGCGCTTGATCAGCGAGTTCGCGCGCACGGTGGGCAGCCTCGAAAACCTGCAGCTCCTCTACGTATTGACGTTCGCCGACATGCGCGCCGTCGCGCCGAAGGTGTGGAACAACTGGCGCGACATGCTCCTCGGCGAGCTCTACATGCAGACGCGCGCCTTCTTCGAGCAGGGGCAGCTCGTCGAAGAGGAGGCCGGGGCGCATGCGGCGCGGATCCGTCAGCGCGTGCTCGCGAGCGTCGATCCGGCGCGACGGCCCGCGCTCGAGCGCTTCCTCGGGAGCATGCCCGACTCCTACGTCACGACGACGCAGGAGCCGCAGATCGTCGCCCACTTCGAGCTCATGAACCGGCTGCGCGAGGAGTGGAGCGTCCGCCCAGAAGCGGAGCATTCCGATCTTTTCGTGACGACGCTGCGGCACGTCGAGGAGTCGGAGTACAGCGAGTTCACGATCTGCACCCAGGACCGGCCCGGGCTCTTCGCGATGATCACCGGCGTCCTCACCGCGCACGGTATGAACATCGTCGGCGCCCGCATCACCACGTCGCGCGGCGGCATCGCCCTCGACAGCTTCCGCCTCGGGCACATCGACGCCCGCGAGATGGTCCTCGAGGACGCGCGCTGGGAGCGCGTGCAGCAGGTGCTCGGGAAGGTGCTGTGCCGCGAGCTCGACGTCGAGACCCTCGTCGCCTCGTCGCGGCGCCCGTCGATTCTCGAGCCGCCGGCGCGCGGCGACGTCACGACCGAGGTGATCGCCGACAACGAGGTCGCGGCGGACTACACGATCCTCGACGTGATCACCCGCGATCGCGTCGGCGTGCTCTTCACGATCACGCACACGCTCCACCGCCTCGGCCTCGTCATTCACTTGGCGAAGATCACGACCCAGGTGCACCAGGTATTCGATGTCTTCTACGTGACCGACACCGGCGGCGAGAAGATCACCGACGCCGATCAGTTGCAGCGTGTGCGCAGCGCGATCACCGAGCGGTTGGCCGCGCTCGACGGCAGCGGCGCGGCGGCGACGTGACGACGCTCGACGACTGGATCGACCGCTTTCTCGCCTTCGCCGCCGCCGAGCGCGGGTTCTCACCGCATACCGTCGCCGCGTACGGGCGCGACCTCGGACGGCTGGCGGCGTTCGCGGAGTCGCATGGCATCCGCGACGCGCGTGCGCTCGACGCGACCGCGCTGCAACGCTTCCTCGCCGACGAGCGTCGCCGCGGTCTCGCGCCGCGTAGCCAAGCGCGCGTCGCCGCGGCGCTCCGCAGCTTCGGCCGGTTTCTCGTCCTCGAGCGCGTCGTCGGCGTGTCCGCGGCCGCCGAGCTGCAGGTTCGTTCCGGCGTGCCCGCGCTGCCGCACGCGCCCGGACGCGAGGACATGCGTGCGCTCCTCGACGCGCCACCCGTCGATACCGCGCTCGGTCGCCGCGATCGCGCGATGCTCGAGCTGCTCTACGGCGCCGGCCTGCGCGTCTCCGAGCTCGTGCGCCTGCGTCCCACGAACGTCGACCTCGACGCGAACTGCGTCCGCCTGGTGGGCAAGGGCGCCCGCGAACGCGTCGTCCCACTCGGCCGGATCGCGCGCCAACGGCTCAGCGAGTACCAGGCGGATGCGCGCCCGACGCTCGTCGCCGGCGCCCGCGCCCGCTCCGAGCTCTTCGTCTCGCGCCGCGGCACGCCGCTCTCGCGGCAAATGGTGTGGAAGCTCCTGAAGCGCTACGTGCGAATGGCGTCGCTCGACCCACGCTTCTCCCCCCACAGCCTCCGCCACGCCTTCGCCACCCACCTCCTAGACGGCGGCGCCGACCTCCGCGCCGTCCAAGCCATGCTCGGCCACGCCGACGTCACGACGACGCAAATCTATACCCACGTTGCGCCAAAGCGTTTGCGAGAGGTCCACCGCCGCTACCACCCCCGCGACGCGCCGCGCCCGCCGCGCGACACACGTCGCACGCCCGAGCGCCCGCCGGGCGACACACGTCGCGCGCCCGATTGAATGCATCGAGCGCGCCACGGCGAGCGTCCGCCGCTGCGAGTTAGGAGGCGCCCCCGCTGCCGCACGCGCGATGCGCCGCGCACCGGGCGCAAGTAACGCGACGACGCAGCGGCGGCGGGCGAGAGCGGGGTGCGCGGCGCCGTAGAATTTGCAGAGCGAGCGTGGCCGTGCGCGCGAACGCCGACGCCCGCATGCGCCCGCGACGATTGCGCGTGCGCCGCCAACGTGCGCGCGTGCCGGCGCCGCGCACCCCGCTCTCGCCCGCCGCCGCGTCGCGACCGCGTTCTTCGGCGCGCCGTGCGCGGTGGATTTCATTGCGCGCACGGAAGGACCTTGTTAGGAACAGGTATGGAAAGCCCGACGCACGCGAGCGAGCTGATTCGCCAGCTCGCGCTGTGGTCGGTGCCGCTCTTGGCGGCGGTCATCTTTCACGAGGTTGCGCATGGGGTGGTGGCGCTGCGGTTGGGCGACGATACCGCGCAGCGGGCGGGGCGACTGACATTGAACCCGCTGCCGCACATCGATCCGATCGGCACCGTGCTGCTGCCGGCGCTCTTGCTCGTCGCCGGTGCACCCGTCTTCGGCTACGCCAAGCCCGTGCCGGTGAACTATGCCAGGCTGCGTGACCCGCGGCGCAGCATGGTGCTCGTCGCGCTCGCGGGTCCGCTCACGAATCTCGTCCTCGCGGCGACGAGCGCCTTCGTGCTGCGGCAGCTGCTCGCATATCTGGAGCCCCTCGCGCGCGGCGAGCGCCCCGCCGACGTCCACTTCGCGACCCTCGTGCTCGTGCCGCTGGCGACCATGGCCAAGATCAGCGTCCTCCTGAACGTCGTTCTCGCGGTGTTCAACCTGCTGCCGATTCCGCCGCTCGACGGCGGCCGCGTGTTGACCGGAATCCTACCGTACGCGTACGCGCGGCTCGTCGCGTCGCTCGAGCCGTTCGGGTTTCTCATCCTCATGGTATTGCTCATGACGCACTCCCTCGGCGCCGTGCTCGACGCGCCGGTGCGCTTCCTCCTGCAGGTGCTCCTGTGAGCGCGACGCCGATGCGCATCGTGAGCGGGATGCGACCGACCGGGCGGCTGCACCTCGGCCATTTGATCGGGACGCTGCACAACTGGAGGCGGCTGCAAGAGCGCGCCGACTGCTTCTTCTTCGTCGCCGACTGGCACGCGCTCACGACCGACTACGACCGCAGCGAGGGCGTCGCCGCGAACGTGCTCGAGATGGTGATCGACTGGCTCGCCGCCGGCATCGATCCGGCGCGCGCGACGATCTTCGTCCAGTCGGCGGTGCCCGAGCACGCGGAGCTGCATCTCTTGCTCTCCATGATCACGCCGGTCGGCTGGCTCGAGCGCGTGCCGACGTACAAAGAGATGCAGCAGCAGCTCGAGGATCGCGATCTCTCGACGTACGGCTTTCTCGGCTATCCGGTGCTGCAGGCGGCCGACATCCTGATGTATCGCGCGACCGGGGTTCCCGTCGGTGCCGATCAGGTGCCGCACGTCGAGCTGACGCGCGAGATCGCGCGCCGGTTCAATCATCTCTTCGGCGACACGTTCGTCGAGCCGCAAGCGCTGCTCACCGAGATGCCGCGCGTGCCCGGTCTCGACGGCCGCAAGATGAGCAAGAGCTACGGCAACGCCGTGTACCTGGCGGACTCGGCGGCGGAGGTGAAAGCAAAGCTCTCGCGCATGATGACGGACCCGCGCCGCGCCCGTCGGCACGATCCGGGCGATCCCGACGATTGCCCGGCGTACAACCTGCACCGCGTCTACTGCACGCCGGAGGAGCTGGCGTACACCGCGCACGGCTGCCGGACCGCGGGCATCGGCTGCCTCGAGTGCAAGCAGATCATGATCGCGCGCGCCGAGGAGGAGCTGGCGCCGATTCGCGAGCGCCGCGCGCGACTCGCGGAGCGTCTGGACGACGTCCGCGATCTCCTCGCCGGCGGCACCGCGCGCGCCCGCGCCGCGGCGGCGGAAATGATGACGGTCGTGCGCGAGCGCGTCGGGCTGAGAGGGGGCGTATGAGCTATCAAGTGAAGCTCGAGGTGTTCGAGGGCCCGCTGGATCTCTTGTTGCACCTCATCAAGAAAGAAGAGGTCGACGTCTACGACATCCCGGTCGCGCGCATCACCGATCAGTACCTCAAGTACCTGGAGCTGATGCGTGACATGAATCTCGACGTCGCCGGCGAATATCTCGTGATGGCGGCGACGCTGACGCACATCAAGTCGCGCATGCTCCTGCCGCCGTCGGAGACCGACGCCGAGGAGCCGGACGAAGATCCACGCGCAGATCTCGTCCAGCAGCTGCTGGAATATCAGCGCTATCGCGAGGCCGCGCTCGCCCTCGGCACGCGCGCCCTCCTGTTGCGCGACGTCTTTCGCCGCGAGCCGGAGACGGCGAGCCGTGACAATGGCGAGGGGGTTCACTTGCGCGACGTAACGTTAGCCGATCTCCTCGAGGCTTTTCGCGAAGTGCTCGAGCGCGCGACGCGCGAGAGCTTCCACGAGATCGTGCACGAGGAGATCTCGATCGCCGAGTGCGTCCAGGTGATCCTCGGCCGGCTCGAGATCGACGGTGCGCTCCGCTTCCGCGACCTCTTCGCGGGTGCGCCGACGCGGCGGCGGCTGGTCGCGACGTTTCTCGCGCTGCTCGAGCTGGTGAGGGCGCAAGCCGTGCGTGCCTGTCAGGAAGAGGAATGCGGCGAGATTCTGCTCCTGCCCGGGCCCGTGGCCGGCGAGCACGTGGTGGAGGAGGACGGCCATGGCCAACGATGACGACGTCGTGGAGGAGAGCGTCACCGGTAACGGTGCGGCGGCGTCCGCGGCGGACGAGCGGCTCCTCGGCATTCTCGAGAGCGTGCTCTTCGCGGCGGGCGAGCCGCTCTCGCTCGTGCGCCTCGCGGAGATCGTCCCGGGGCCGAGCCGCGCCGAGCTGCGCGCCGCACTCGGCGAGCTGACCGCGCGCGGCGAGCGGGAGCGCCGCGGCGTCCGGCTCGTCGAGGTGGCGAACGGCTATCAGTTCCGCACCGACCCGGCGTACGCGGAATGGGTGCGGCGCCTCTTTCAGCAGAAGCCGTGGCGCCTCACACGCGCGACCCTCGAGACGTTGGCGATCGTCGCCTACAAGCAGCCGATCACACGTGCCGAGATCGAGGCGATCCGCGGCGTCGACGTCGACGGCGTGCTCGCCTCGCTGCTCTCCCGGAAGTTGGTGAAGATCGTCGGCCGCAAGGACGTCATCGGCCGTCCGCTCCTCTATGGAACGACCCGGCAATTCCTCGAGGTGTTCGGGTTGCGGGATCTCGCCGGCCTCCCGGCGCTGACGGAGGTCGTGGTGGCGGCGCCCGAGGCCGTCGGCGCCGGTGCGGCGGCGACCGACGCGACGTGGAGCGGCGATGACAGCGGAAGCGAAGACGACGGGGATCCGACTGCAGAAGTGGCTGGCGGACGCGGGGGTCTGCTCGCGACGGGCGGCGGAGACGCTGATCCGGCAGGGCCGGGTGACGCTGAACGGCCGCAGCGTGACGGAGCTCGGCACCCGCGCGACGGCGCGTGATCGCATCGCCGTCGACGGCAAGCCGGTCACGCGCGGACGCGAGCCGCTCTACGTCCTGCTCCACAAGCCGGCCGGCGTCGTCACGACGTTGCACGACCCCGAAGGCCGGCCGACGGTGCGCGCGCTGCTGCCGCGCGCGCTACCGCGCGTGTTTCCCGTCGGTCGTCTCGACGTGCAATCGACGGGGCTGCTCCTGCTGACGAACGACGGCGAGCTGGCGGCACGTCTCCTCCACCCCCGGCACCACGTGCCGCGCACGTACCGGGTGAAGGTGCGCGGCCGACCGGACGAGCGGGCGCTCGCGCGCTTGCGTCGCGGCGTCCGCCTCGCCGATGGCAGAAGTGCCCCGGCGGCGGCGACGGTCGAGAAGGAGCTGCCGACGAAGACGTGGTTGCGCATCGTCGTACACGAGGGGCGCACGCACTTCGTACGCCGGCTCTGCGATGCGATTGGGCACGGGGCGGAGAAGCTGCAACGCGTCGCCCTCGGCCCGCTCACGCTCGGCCGACTGGAGCTCGGTGCCGCGCGCCCGCTCACCTCGGCAGAGGTCGCGGCGCTGCGACGCGCGGTCGGCCTCACACACGGATCGCGACACGAGGGGACACGAGCGATCCCGACGCGCGCGACCAAGCGGCGACGTCGCCGCTGACGCGCTGCGATAGTCCACGGCAAACGCGAGTCGTCGCGACGGCGTGGCGCGGCACATGCGCCGCGCCCGTCACATTTCCCGCCCTCGTGTCCACGTTTGAACACGACGCGGGTCGTCGTCGCCGCCGAAATTCCACGCGTTGCGACGCGCGCGCGGTGGCACGAATCGTGGTGCATGCGGCCGCGAACCGCGACCGCGCAATGACGCGCCGCCCTGGCGTCGAGCCCTCAAATTCATTCGAGGTGGAATTGCAAACGATGACGAGTCTTCCTACAAGAAGGTCGGTGGGGTCGGAGGAGTGGAGATGAGTGACCGCAAGAGCAAAGCGTCACTGACCGCGACCGCGGCGACCGAGCGTGGCACCTTTCACGTCTCGGGCACGCTCAGCCCCTACGACGTCGAAAATCTGTACGAGCAGTTCGCCAACCTCGGCCGGTCGGAGCGCGGCGATGTCCGCGTCGACGTGCAGCTCGCAGACACCGTCGCCAACAGCCCCGAGTTGCGTGCGTTCACGCGGCGCATGAAACGGCTCCGCCGTCACGGCGTGACGGTGCATTTCTATGCGGCTCGCGGTCGCAAGCGCCCGCCCACCGGGTGATGATGTGTCATCCGCGCCGGACGCGTCGCGTTGACACCTCGTACGGCAGCCGCTAGGTAACCGAGATCGCGCTCAGGCGCGCTCGTCGCGGGGTGGAGCAGTCTGGTAGCTCGTCGGGCTCATAACCCGAAGGTCGGAGGTTCAAATCCTCCCCCCGCAACTTCCCGACAATCGTAGCGCCGTCCGTCCGGCGCACCCGTCACTGAGGAGCGGCGAGGTCCGGAGGCTGTTCCGGGTCTCGCCGCCCTTCGTTCGGTGCCGCGGGCGATGAGTCGGCGCGTCGCGCACTTCGGGCGCCCGTCGCCGTTACGATGATGCGTCCGTCGCGATCTCGCGACGCGGCATCGTTTGCGATCGGCGTTTGAGCGGCGTTCCGCGCTCGACGATCAGCTGCCGGTGCGCGTCGTTGTAGGAGAAGCAGGTGTTGCGCATGCCGGGAACGGCCTGCAGCACGCCCGCATGGCGCGCGGTGGGAACGTCCTCGCCCTCGCGCACCTCGCGCGGCAAGTTCCCGAAGAAACGCACGAAGTGCAGCTGGTATGCCGCCTGCGCGAGTTCCACGACGAGCTCCGAGACGCGATGACAGCCGGCGCTGCCGCCGACCGCCGTACGCGCGGCTTGCGTGAAGCCGCGCGCGACGCGCATCCCGACGAGCTTCTGCATGTTCGGATGCGTCAGGTTGCAGACCGTCGTGAACGGGCCGTTGCGCACCTCGGAGCGCGCCGCGACGATCTCGAGGGCAGGATAGACGATCTCGACCTCGGCATGGACGTCGTGCACCTCGTCGAGGAGAAACGCCTCGATGAGAAAGCGGTCCTCGGTGAGCGGATAGATGTTCACCTCTTTGGTGCGGTGATAGATCGCAGTAATCTCGAGCATGGCGCGACGATAGCCGCCGAGCGGAGCTGTTTAAAGCGATCGCGTGCGATGGCGGTGGCGGACGCAGCCGCGCAGCATGCGGTTTGAACCGAGCGGCGCGCTCGTATAGCAGCGTTCGACGCATGGCACACCAGTACATCTTCACGATGAAGGATCTGCGGAAGGTGTATCCGCCCGACCGCGAGGTCCTGCGCGGCATCTGGCTGTCCTTTTTCCCCGGCGCGAAGATCGGCGTCCTCGGCGCGAACGGGGCCGGCAAGAGCACGCTCCTCCGCGTCATGGCGGGTATCGAGCGCGAGTTTTCTGGCGAGGCGTTTCCCGCCGAGGGGACGACGACCGGGTACCTGCCGCAGGAGCCGCAGCTCGATCCGGCGAAGGACGTCCTCGCCAACGTCATGGAAGGCGTCGCCGAGACGCGCGCGCTCCTCGCGCGCTTCGAGGAGGTGAGCGCGGCGCTCGGAGAGCCGATGGACGACGACGCGATGGAGAAGCTTCTCGCCGAGCAGGCGGCACTGCAGGACCGCATCGACGCCGCGAATGCGTGGGAGCTCGAGCGTACGGTGGAGATCGCGATGGATGCGCTGCGCGTGCCGCCGGGAGACGCGGCGGTCGCGACACTATCGGGCGGCGAGCGGCGTCGCGTCGCGCTCTGCCGGCTGCTCCTGCGCGCGCCGGATCTCTTGCTGCTCGACGAGCCGACGAACCACCTCGACACGGAGTCGGTCGCGTGGCTCGAACGCCACCTGCAGGAGTATCGCGGCACGGTCGTCGCAATCACCCACGACCGCTACTTCCTCGACAACGTCGCCGGCTGGATCCTCGAGCTCGACCGCGGCGCCGGTATCCCGTGGGAGGGGAACTACTCCTCATGGCTCGAGCAGAAGGAGCGCCGGCTCGCGGCCGAGGAGAAGCAGGAGTCGGCGCGACGCCGCACGCTCGCGCGCGAGCTGGAGTGGGTACGCATGGCGCCGCGCGCGCGGCACGCGAAGAGCAAGGCGCGGCTGTCGGCGTACGAGGCGCTCCTCGGAACCGAGGGCGAGCAGCGGCGCGAGAGCGTCGAGATCGCGATCCCTGCCGGTCCGCGCCTCGGCGATCTCGTCGTCGAGGCACGGGGGCTCCGCAAAGGCTACGGCGACCAGCTGTTGATCGACGATCTCTCGTTCGCCTTGCCGCCCGGCGGCATCGTCGGCGTGATCGGCCCGAACGGCGCCGGCAAGACGACGCTCTTTCGCATGATCACCGGCGCCGAGCAGCCTGACGGCGGCACACTGCGCATCGGCGAGACCGTGCAGCTCGCGTACGTGGACCAATCGCGCGACGCGCTGGTGCCGACGAAGACCGTGTGGGAGGAGATCAGTGACGGCGCCGAGCAGCTGAAGGTCGGCCGGCGCGAGATCGCGTCACGCGCGTACGTCGCGTCGTTCAACTTCAAGGGCAGCGATCAACAGAAGCGCGTCGGCGACCTCTCGGGCGGCGAGCGCAACCGGGTGCATCTCGCGAAGCTCCTGAAGCGCGGCGGCAATCTCCTCCTGCTCGACGAGCCGACCAACGACCTCGACGTCGACACGCTCCGCGCGCTCGAGGACGCCCTCGTGCAGTTCGCCGGCTGCGCGGTCGTGATCAGCCACGATCGCTGGTTTCTCGACCGCGTCGCGACTCACATGCTCGCCTTCGAGGGAGACAGCAAGGTCGTGTGGTTCGAGGGCAACTATGCCGAGTACGACACCGATCGGCGCCGTCGTCTCGGCGCGGAGGCCGAGCGCCCGCACCGCATCCGCTACAAGCGCCTCGCGCGCTGAATCTACGAGGCGCGCAGCGACGCCGGGCTCGCCGCGGCGTCGGCGCAGGGCGGTGGGGCGCCGCCACTCGCGGTCGCGAAGCCGTCGCGCAGGAGGCCGCAGCGTGCGTCGTCGGCGTCGAGGAGGTCGCATGTCCGCGCCTCGCAGAGCGCCACGCAGAACGTGAACGCGAGCCCGTCGAATGCGTCGCACATCCCGGCGCGCTCGTCCAAGGACACGGGCGGCTCCGGCGCTGGAATGATCAGTGCCGGCGCGGCAGGAACGTTCGCGGACATGACCACGGCTGAGGCGAATACGATGGCGAGTGCGCGGCGCATGGCGATGGCACTCAGCAAGCGTCATGCCGGTTCGCTCCGCGATCTGCGTTGACGTTGCGAAGAACGAGGTGTTACGCTGACGGCATCTGTCAGGTTTGTGTCACGCGCGTTCCCGGAGGTCCCACCATGCGCCGCCTCATTTCGCTCGTCATCTTCTGTTGCATCGTGATCGCCCCGCGCGCCGGCGGTGCAGCCAGCATCTATCGCTGGCGAGACGCGACGGGCACGTTGCACTTCTCGAACCGCGAGGAAGTCATCCCGAGCGGCGCAGCGGAAGTCACGCTGCCGCCGTTGCCTGAGCCTGCGGCAATCGCGCCGGCACGCGGCACGGTCGTCCCGCCGTCGCGGCGCGCAACGATGGTCGCAACGCCGGCGCCACCGCGGCCGCCGGCGTCGCGACGTGTCGCCGAATGTGGCGAGGCGGATGCGGGCGCCGTCGCCGACGCCGTCGCGACGCGGCTCGGACGACGCGAGCTCGACGGCCTGACGTTGTTCGTCGGCGGGGTGCCGATCGCGCACGGCGACGACACGGAGATCGTCCTCAAAGGTGCCGATGTGGGCGGCCAGGCGCTGCGCGGTCCCGTGGAGCAGGCGGCGATCGCGTTTCCGGCGGGCTCGCGTTGCCCGACGCGGCCGCCGCTCGAGCGCTACGTGATCGCCAGCGAACGCCGGACGCCGTCGCGGCGACTCTGCGACGACTACCGGCGCGCGTTCGCGGAGGTCGGCGTCGCGGTGAGCCGCGACCATGGGATCGCACTCGCGTTTCACGACATCGCCGCCGAGTTCGTGCGCGTTGCGGCGCGCGGCTACGCGGCGGGCGGCCGCGGCGACGTCGCCGTGACGGTGCCCGGGGCGCTGAACCAGGTGGCGTACGTCTCGGAGGAGCGGGTGGCGCTCCCGCCGTGGCTCGTCGAGGCGCACATCGCGCAGACGGGCGAGCTCGGCGGTGAGACGTCGCGCCTCGTCGACGAGCTCACCGTCGCGCTCGAGGAGATCGACGGGGCGGCGCGACGAAGCGGTTGCTGGTGAGGGTCAGCCTCTTAGTTCCAGACGCCGAGATTGGTCGAGCGCAACGTCTTGCTGCACTCCGGACACGGGATGTCCTGCGCCAGACCCTCCAGCAGTGTGAGCTGTCCCTGACACTCTTTGCAACGGTGCATATCGAGTTTCGCAGAGAGATCGACGACCGATAGCCGCTTGCACGCCGGGCAGACGCCGAGCCCGCCCCAAAAGCGCGTGCGGCCTTCCTTGCCCCATCCGACCCGCAAATTCTCCGTCGTGAAGCCGCAGCTGCGGCAGCTGAATTCGACGATCGAGCCCATGACCCCTCCCAGCGACGTTCGAGTGAGCGCAACCGTATGCGGCGGCGTTTCGCGCGTCAAGGAACAGCTGCTGCGCCGCGCCGCGAAATCCCGGCGGTCGACAATGTCACGGCGTGCATGGTAATGATGTAGCTGTAGTGTCCCTCCGCGGTGCCGGTTCATTGCAGGCTATGGGCGGTCCGGTGCACGCGAACGACACGGAAGGAGCCTCGTGGCACGAGACGATCTGATTCAAATCCAAGGGCGAGTGGTGGAGGCCCTCGCCGGCGGGCATTTTCGCGTTCAAGGAGATCAAGGGCATTCGTTCCTCGCCCGGATCAGCGGCCGGCTTCGCCGGTTTCACATCAAGGTCGTGCCCGGTGACCGCGTGACGGTTGCCGTTTCCCCATACGACCTGTCACACGGCTTCATCGTTTATCGCGGGAGCTGAGCGCACGCGGTAGCGCGCCGGTCGCCGCGCGCCCGTCGGGCGCGACCGGCGCTCGCGTTTGCGTGCCGGCCGACGCTCCGCCAACATCAGAGCCGCACCGTCCATGGATGCGATCGACGTCATCAAGCGCCGGTTGAAGGAGGAGCGCGTACCCGACGCGCCCGATCCCGACGACATTGGCGCGAAGAAGAAGCGTCCGCGCGAAGTCGCATTCATGGACGTGAATCTTTGCTTTCCGTGCGGCAAGTGTCCGGAGTTCTGTCCGGTGCAGTGCATCGAGTACCTCGCACCCGGATCGGTCCCGAACCGTGGCGTGCAGCCGGTGCAAGACCGGTTTCAGGAGTGCATCGGCTGCTACATCTGCGTCGAGGTGTGCGCGCTCCTCACCGACTACGACGCGGTCAGAATGTACGACACGACGCTCGTCGAGGACGTCCTCGGCGTGAAGATCGGCGACACGAAGCCCGACGAGTACATGCCGGCGCAGCCGTACGAGGAGTACTTCTCGGAAGGCGGCACGTGCCGGCACCTCGGGAAGGGTTCGCGGATTCGTGAGAAGATGACGGCGGAAGAGCGCGCGATCCTGAACGCGGCGCGCTGAGCGCGGCCGACGTTTCGGCGCCGACAACGGTGCCGCTAGCGCTCCTCGACGGCGCCGGACTCGTGCTCCTCGACCATGCGGCGGAGCTTCTCGAGCGCGCGCCGCACCGTGACGGTATACCGTTGCTTCGTCCAGCTGTCCTTCGTCCGCATGCGGAGCCATCCGAGCTTCACGGCGTCCGGCTTGTTGCCCATCTCGCCGGTCGCCGCTTCGACGGCGGCCTGTTCGTCACGCTCGAGTGCGTCGATGAATTCGCGCTTCACGCGACCGAGCAGCTCTCGTCGTAGATCGATTTTCGGTTCCGACATGATGCCGACGAACGCAGATTCAAACCGTTAGTGATTCGAGCTCGACACTCTCGAGGGCGACGAGCAACGGACTGAGGGTCTGCTTGAGCCGCCGTCGCACCGCGGAGACCGACCAATCCATTTGCCGACACACCGACGGGAAGCTGAGCACATGCGTCTCGGGATCGCTGAAGAAGTAGCGGACCGCCGTGTCACGTTGGCGCACGTCGGCGCTGCGAAGATCGTCGAACGCGGTGCTCACGACGGCGATCATGAGATGCTCGATACCGCTCATTTTCTGGAGCGGTCGGCGTGCCTCGAGAGCGGGGGGAAATGGGGGAATGGAGCTACGACCCATGACGTCCTGCCTCCTCAGCGAACCGTAGCCACTTCCTGCATCGCGCTTGGTCGACTGCGTCGTCGTCGATGTACGAGGATACTGTAACGGGGCGTTACTATGCGCCTAGCGATCCACGTAGTCAAACAACATCTTTTTTTGTTTGACATTCAGACGACCCGCGCCTATTTGGGGCGCGAAGTCACCTCGCCCAGCTGCCGCGGTGGTCTAACCGTCCATCGCGCAGTGGGTTTTTTGCGTTTGGAGGACCGATGGGTACCAAGTTGTACGTGGGGAATCTGCCGTTCGCGGTGACCTCGCAGGAACTCGCGGAGCTGTTCGCTCAAGCGGGTGAGGTCGTGTCGGCCAACATCATTACGGACCGATTTTCGGGGCAGTCGCGCGGCTTCGGGTTCGTCGAGATGAGTACCGACGACGCCGCGCAAAAGGCGATCAATCAGTTCAACGACTATCAAATGAAAGGCCGCGGCCTCAAAGTGAACGAGGCAAAGCCGCGCGAAAATCGGGGCGGCGGTGGCGGTGGCGGCGGCGACCGTGGTGACCGTGGCGACCGCGGTGGCGGCGGACGGCGCTGGTAGCGCGTCCTTTTCCCTTCGCGCCCGCTGATCTTCGGAATCCCCACGATCCCACCGGCGACGAATTCGCCGACCTGTAAGTCTCATCCCACAACACATATTGCACCAAGATGGACCACTCGTGGACAGGAGGAGGACGGAACCATGCTGCGTTGGTTTCAACGTCCCAAGCTCGAGGCGAGCTTCACGGCGACGCACGCGCTCAGTGACGAATTCGCACGGACGATCGAGGTCGCCGGCGACCTCACGATACGCAACGACGGCAGTGACACGGATCTGCACGACATCGAGATGATCGTGATCGCCGGGTTCCGACGGATTCCCCTCGAGGTGCCCGGGGAATGGCGCGCCCGCCCCGTTGCGAGCGGCGCGGCCGCGGCCGGGGCGGTGCGCTGGTCGTTGACGCTCGACGCCCCGTTGCGTGCCGAGACCGGCGAGCTCTACGTCAGCGCCCGCGACCACAAGCGCAAGAAGTGGGAGTGGCGGCTGCCGTTCGTGTTCGAGCGCCGCTGACGTCCGAGGGATGTCAGGTCGGTAGGTGCGCGGCGATGAGCGGCAACACGACGAGCAGCTGGATGGCGTCGAACGTGCCGTGGGCGATGGCGCAGATCGCGATGTCCTCCGTGCGCTGGTATGCGCGCCCGAGCACCAACCCGATCACGAGCACGCCCAGGCCCATCGTCGGCGATCCGTAGTTCATGTGACTCAACGCAAACCAGAGCGTGGCGAGCACGATCCCGACGCGCGCCTGGACGAACGCGCGGAAGAACGCCTCCTCGACGACCATCGCGGTGACGATGAGTCCGAGGCGCAACGTCAGCGGCCGGCGCGCCATCCACACTATCAGCTGCGCGAATCCCGGATGGGGGGCGAGGGTGCCGGCGCGGGTGACGATGCCGAGCGCGATCATGGCCGTCAGTGTCAGCATCCACCCGAGGATGCCGACGCGCATCCCTTCGACGATGCGCTGCAGCCAGCGGCCCGTCGGCAGCTTCAAGAACGAGCGCAGCGAGGTGCGCGTGCGCAGCGCGAACCAGAGCGCCAAGAACGAGGCGAGCACGGCTTGTCCGGCGAAGAGCGCGCCGACACCCATCGTCTCGACGTCGACGGGCGCACCGCGCCAGTACGCCGCGATCGGCAGCGCCACTGTGAGGACGAACACGATCGCGAGGAGGCCGTACGCGCACAAGGCACGCCAGCGCGTGGCGAACTCCGTACCGAGGCCGCCGATCATCGTCGGCGCGGTTGCCCGGTGCCACCGGCGATGCGAAGATTCACCGCCGACGCGCCACGTGCGCGCGCCGCGTCGCGCAAGGAGAAAACGGCATGCTGAAGATCGGTGACGTGGTCGTGACGACGTCGCATCCCGGTCCGTTCACGATCGTCGACATCCAAGGCGACGTGCTGACGATCGAGACGGCGCAGGGACTGCGGAAAGTCGTGCGCTCGGCGAACGTCCGCCAACTCGACAAGGCGAAGCCGGCGTCGTCCTGACGGCACCCTCGCGTGCACCGTGGCGACGCCGGCTCGCGTAGCCGTCGGCCGCTCGTCGTGCGGCCCGTGTCGCGGAGCGATTACTTCTTCACGCCGAGTACGGACTGCTTGAAGCTCTTCGCGACGGTGAATCCAACCTTCTTGCGCGCGGGGATCTTGATCGCCTCGCCCGTCTGCGGATTGCGACCCATGCGCGCCTTCATCGAGCGCAGCCGCCAGCCACCGAGATCGGGGATTTTCACCGTGTCGCCCTTCTTGATGGCTTTGCGGACCGTGTCGACGAGCGCCAACACCACTGCCTCCGCTTGCTTCTTGGAGATGCCGGTGTCCTCCGCCAACTTCCCAACCAACTGTGTCTTCGTCATGTGCACTCCCCTCGTGGTTTGGTGAAAACGAGGCGCAAACTAAGGCAGTCATCGGCAACGTGTCAAGCAGAGAAGGGCGCGGGAAGCCGCGAACGACGCGCTCCCGCGCGATGTCGACGCGTGGCGCGCGCGCGGGTCAGGCGCTCGCGGCGAGCGCTGCCCGCGGGGCGCGGGTCGCACGTGCGCCGGCGAGAAAGTCGAACAGCAGGCGATTGAAGCGGGCGGGCTGCTCGAGATTGGGGCTGTGCGCGCAGTCGTCGAACACGACGAGCTCGGCGTCGGCGATCCCGGCGACGAGTCGTTCCGCGAGCGCAACCGGCGTAATCGGGTCGCTGCGTCCCCACACGATCAATGTCGGCGCCGCGATGCTCGCGAGCCGATCGTCGAGGTACTCGGCGCCGTAGACGAGCTGGCGCAAAATCTCGGCGCGATTGGCGAATTCGCGCCGACAGGTGCGCACCACGTCACGGAGGACGAAGCGCGGGAGCCGCGGCGGCCGCCGGAAATTCGCCGCGATGAGATCGCGCGCGTCGTCGGCGGTCTCGGGAAGCAGGACGCGTTGCAACGACAGATCGGGATCGAACCGCAGCCCGGCGGCGTCGACGACAACCAGTCGCGCCACGAGCTCGGGATGCTCCGCGGCGAAGGCGAGACTGATCCAGCCACCCATCGAGTGGCCGACGAGACGGACGCGCTCGTACCCGAGGCGGGTGAGCATCTCGTGCAGGCACGCGACCTGGAACGTGATCGTGCGCTCGTCGCCAATGCGATCCGAGGCGCCGAAGCCTGGAAGATCGGGGGCGACGACGGTGAAGCGCCGGCACGCCGCCGGCAGCTGTTGGTTCCAATTGATGCTCGCCTCGGTCCCGAAGCCGTGCACGAAGACGACGGGATCGCCACGACCGCCGCGCCACACGCGGACGCGCGCCCGCGTGAGCTGCAGCCGCTGCGAGCGCATCCCCGCGAGCCGAAGACGCGCTCCGACGACGTGCCGAAAGAGCTCGGTCGGCCGGAGATAGCCGTAACCGCCGACACCGGCGACGCCGGCGAGCAACAGCGAAGCATCCACCAGACGAGTGTGGCGCGCGGAGGCGCCGCGCGCAAGTCGCCCATCACGCACCGGTCATGTCCGCGCATTGACGGTGCACCACGCCGCCGCTAGAGGACGCCAATGAACATTCTCTGTCCGTGGTGCGGTTGCCCCATCACCGTCGATCGGGGCATTCGCCACCACGGTATCGTCTCTTGCTGTCGCGGCTGTGTAACGTGGACCGCATGCGAGTTTCCGGGTTGCGCACGCCCGCCGCGCGCCGCACGCCCACCCGACGTCAGCTTGCCGGAGTCCCGCAACCGCATCGCGCCGACGGACAATCGATGACGCCCCCGCTCGCTGCGCTCGCGATGGGCGTTGCACCCCGGAGTGAATCCGGGGTGCTCCCGATGACGCCCCCGGTCGCTGCGCTCGCGATGGGCGTTGCGCTCCGGAGTGAATCCGGGGTGCTCCCGATGACGGCCCGCTGACCGTGCTCGCGCAATATGGCCTGTGTCGTGGACGCGACTGGGTCGAGTTGCGAGCCAGACGAGTGTTCCGGTGGGACTGGGTCGAGTTGCGAGCGAGACGAGGCGCGAGGGAAGCGAGCCCTCGTCAAGCGAGGACAAGCAGCGCAGGCGTAACAGCGCTACGCCGAGCAGCGGAGCGACTGAGCAACGAAGTATCGCGAAGCAAATCGGCCCAGTCCCCGCTTTGCGTGCTCCGGTCATCCACTATAGAAGTGGCGGCATGGCGGGCGAGGTGACGCGCGAGCAGTTTCTCGTCGCGGGACGTCGCCCGGGCGAGGACGAGAGTTCCGCCGTCGCACGCTCCCTCGGCGACAGCTTCGCCGTCACGCGCGTCAACGATGCGATCGCCTGGGCGCGCAAGTACTCCTTCTTCAGCTATCCGTTCGTGACCGCGTGTTGCGGCATGGAGTTCATGTCGGTATCGGGGGCGCGGTTCGATCTCGATCGGTTCGGGCTGTCGCTACCGCGCTTCACGCCGCGCCAAGCCGATCTGCTGATGGTCGTCGGCACGATCACGCACCGGCAGGCGCCGATCCTGCTGCGGATCTACGAACAGATGGCGGAGCCGAAGTGGGTGATGTCATTCGGCGCGTGCACGAGCTCGGGCGGGCCGTACAACAACTACGCGGTCGTGCAAGGAATCGATACGATCATTCCCGTCGACATCTACGTGCCGGGCTGTCCGCCGCATCCGGAAGCGGTCATCGACGGGCTCCTGAAGCTGCAAGAGCGTGTGCAGCACGAGCGGCCCGGCGCGCCGTATCATGGCCGCCACGGTAGCGGTCGACCTCTGTAGAGCTGGGCCGGGATGGCGAAGATCACCGTCGATGGGACGGTCATCGAGGTGCCGGACGGCAGCATGCTGCTGCCGGCGCTCCTCGATCACGGTGTGCAGGTCCCGCACTACTGCTTTCATCCGAAGCTCTCGATCGACGGCAGCTGCCGCATGTGCCTCGTCAAGGTCGAGGGCGTGCCGAAGCTGACGATCTCGTGTAACACCCCCGTACGGGATGGCATGGTCGTCGACAGCCGCGGTCCCGAGGTCGCGAAAGCCCGCCAGGGAGTGCTCGAGCTGCTGCTCGTCAATCACCCGCTCGATTGCCCGATCTGCGACCAAGCGGGCGAGTGCTATCTGCAAGACTACGCGTTCGAGTACGGTACGCGCGAGGCGCGGACGCAGGAGCCGCGACGCAAGCTCCTGAAGCGCGTCGACATCGGCCCGCGCGTCGTCCTCGATCAGGAGCGCTGCATCCTCTGCCGCCGCTGCGTGCGCTTCTGCCGCGAGATCTCCGAGACCGCCGAGCTCGCCGTCTTCAACATGGGCGACCGCTCGGTCATCGACACCTTCCCCGGCGAGGCGCTCACCAACGATTACTCGATCTGCACCGCGGACATCTGTCCGGTCGGCGCGCTCCTCAGCAAGGACTTCCACCACAAGATGCGCGTCTGGTTCATCGACGAGACGGAGAGCATCTGCCCGAGCTGCGCCAACGGCTGCAACATCAAGATCGGCACCGCCCGGCGTGAGATCCAGCGTCTGCTGCCGCGTCGCAACGACGCGGTGAACGAGACCTGGATGTGCGACTACGGCAGGCTGCGCTACGGCTTCGTGAACGACGATCGTGTGCGCGTGCCGACGGTCGGGCGCGGCACGCCGGCGATCACCGCGACGTGGGACGACGCGCTCGACGAAGCCGCGCGACGTCTCGGCGCGCTCGCGCGAACGGACGGCCGCGCGCTCGCCGCGATCGTGTCGCCGCACCTCACCAACGAGGAGCTCTTCGTCTTCGGACAGCTCGTCGCGGGTGGCCTGCGGACCGCGCAACGCGACGCCGCGATTCCGCTCGGCCCCGCGGACGACTACCTCATCAAGGCGGAGAAGGCCGCGAACGGCCGTGGCGCGCGCGATCTCGGGCTCGCCGCGAGATCGGGCGAGCTCGATCTCGTCGCCATACGCGCCGGCGTCGAGGCGGGGACGATCCGCGGGCTGCTCGTCACCGGGACCGACGTCTGGGAGCTCTGGGGGGAGCGCGCCGATATCTTCGAGCGCCTCGAAACGCTCGTCGTGGTCGCCGCGAACGCCCATCCGCTCCTCGGGCTCGCCGATGTCGTCCTGCCGGGACTGACGTTCGCCGACAAGGACGGGACGTTCACCAACCACGCCGGCCGCGTGCAGCGCATCCGACGTGCGCTCGATCCGGGCGAGCAGCCGAGCGACGGCGACGTCTTCCTCGCGCTCGGTCGCCGGCTCGGGATGGAGATTCCGCCGGGACCGTTCGAGCCGGCCGCCGTGCTGCGCGAGATCGCCGCGAGCGTGCCGGCGTACCGCGACGTGACGTGGGACGCGGTCGGCGGCCTCGGTGTCCCGACCGTCGAGGCGTGATGGCGAGCCGAGTCGTCACCGTCGAGCGCCCGCCGCGCCTGCGCGCCGTCGACACCATGGGGCCGCTCCTCATCGTCCGCGGGCTCCTCGTGACGGCGCGCCACTTCTTCCGCAACCTCTTCGCGTTCATGCGCGGCCGGCGGACGATCGCGACGATCCTCTATCCCGAGGAGAAGATGGCGTGGTCGCCGGCGATGCGCGGCATGCCCGTCCTCGTGCAGATGGAGAACGGGAAAGAGCGCTGCGTCGCGTGCGGGCTCTGCGAGTGGGCCTGCCCGGTCGACTGCATCACGATCTACCCGGCGGAGACCGCCGACGAGATCGAGCGCTATCCCGAGATCTTCGACATCGACATGTCGCGCTGCATGTTCTGCGGCTTCTGCGAGGAGGCGTGCCCCGAGGAGGCGATCGTGATGAGCCAGCGGGTCGCGATTGCGACGACCGAGTGGCGCGGCAGCCTGTGGCACAAGCGTGATCTCCTCGTTCCGGTCCACGATCTCGAGCCACGCCTGCGGTACATCCGCCGCGGCTACGATCGTCCGGGCGTTCCGGCCCCGGCCCAGACGGCCGAGCGCCTCGAGAAGCGATGAGCGACGGCGAGCAAGCGCCGAGCGCGGCGCCGGCCGCGGAACCAGCGGTTCTCGCGCGGCTCCGCGCGCGCTTTCCCGACGCGATCGTCGGGACGCACGCGTATCGTGGCGACGCCACGGCCGAGATCACGCCCGCGGCGCTCGTCGACGTCTGCGCGTTTCTGCGCGACGACCCGGGGCTGCGGTTCGATTTTCTCGCCGACGTGACCGCCGTCGACTACCTCGGCAGCGTGCCGCGGTTCGAGCTCGTGTATCACCTGCGCTCGATCGCGCAGGGCCACCGTGTGCGGGTGAAGACGCGGGTTTCCGAGGAGAGCCCACGCGTCGCCTCGGTGACGTCGGTGTGGCGCGGCGCGAATTGGCTCGAGCGCGAGACCTACGACATGTACGGCATCGTCTTCGAGGGGCACCCCGACTTGCGCCGCATCTACCTGTACGAGGAGTTCCAGGGATACCCGCTGCGCAAGGACTATCCGAAGGAGAAGCGCCAACCGCTCGTCACCGTCCGCGACGTCGCGCCGGAGCAGGGCGAGCGGACCGCGGCGCGCGAGCAGCAGCGATATGGACGCTGGCCCGACTAACCCGTCCCTCACCGACGATCTCCACACGCAACCGATGGAGATCCAGATGGGGCCGTCGCACCCGTCGACGCACGGGACGGTGAAGATCACCTTGAAGCTCGACGGCGAGCGTATCCTCGATTCCCAGGTCGAGGTCGGGTACCTGCACCGCGGCTTCGAGAAGGAGTGCGAGAGCGGCGAGTGGTATCAGGCGATCCCGTACACGGATCGGCTGAACTACGCGAGCCCGATGATCAACAACGTCGGCTATTGCCTCGCCGCCGAGAAGCTCTTCGGGATCGAAGCGCCGCCGCGGGCGCAGTACCTCCGTACCATCGCCTGCGAGCTGTCGCGCATGGCCGATCACTTCACCTGCATCGGCGCGAGCGCGCTCGAGCTCGCGGCGCTGACGCCGTTTCTCTACTGCGTCCAGGCGCGCGAACAGATCTACGATCTCCACGAGTCCCTTTGCGGCGCGCGCGTGACGACCAACTACGTCCGCATCGGCGGCCTGCACAGCGACCTGCAGCCGGGATTCGCGGAGCTTTGCCGCGAAAAGGTCGCGGCGGCGCTCACGCTCTTCGGCGACGTCGACGAGCTCTTGACGAAGAACCCGATCTTCCGCGAGCGCATGGAAGGTACCGGCACGCTTCCCGCCGACGCCCTGATCGCCTACGGCGTCACCGGGCCGCTCTTGCGTGCCGCGGGTGTCGACTTCGACGTCCGGCGTGCCGAGCCTTACCTCGTCTACGATCGACTCGATTTCGACGTGCCCGTCGGGTCGCGCGGCGACAACTACGATCGCTACCTCGTGCGCTTCGAGGAGCTGCGCCAGAGCGCACGGATCATCGAGCAGGCGCTGCGCGATCTTCCCGACGGGCCAGTCGACGTCGACGATCCGCGGTTTCGCTGGCCCGCGAAGGGTAAGGTCTTCAACCGCATGGAGGAGCTGATCGACCAGTTCAAGCTCGTGACCGAGGGCATGCGACCGCCCGCGGGCGAGGTCTACCAGGCGGTCGAGGGCGCGAACGGCGAGCTCGGGTTCTATCTCGTCAGCAACGGCACCGGGAAGCCGTGGAAGTGCCGCTGCCGGGCGCCGAGCTTCAGCAACACGCAGGCGCTCCGCGACATGATCCAGGGCGCGCTGCTCGCGGACGTCGTGCCGACGTTCGACATGGTCAACATGATCGGCGGCGAGTGCGACCGATGAGCGCGGTCGTCAGCGGCACGTCGGTGCTGTCCGAGCGTGTGCAGGACGCGATCCGCGCCGAGGTGCAGAAATACCCGCAGCCGCGCTCGGCGCTGCTGATCGCGCTCCATCTCGTCCAGGGCGAGGTCGGATACGTCCCGCTCGAGGCGCAGCGCGAGCTCGCTGCGCTGCTCGGGATTCGGCCGATCGAGGTGCGCGAGGTCGTCACCTTCTATCCAATGTACCACCAGCACCCGGTCGGCCGCCGCAACGTGCAGGTGTGCGTCAACATCGCCTGCGCGCTCGCCGGGGCGCGGCAGGTGATCCGCGCGCTCGAGCAGCGCTTCGGCATCGCCGTCGGCGAACGCACGCCCGACGGCGGGTACTCCCTCGAAGAGGTGCAGTGCCTCGGGTCGTGCGGGACGGCGGTCTGCGTCCAAGTGAACAACGACCCATTCATCGAGAACGTCCGGCCCGACGCCGTCGACGATCTCGTGAAGAGGATCGGCTGATGGCGGTCGAGCGCTATCTGCTCCCGCCCGACGGCGCCGATTGGCGCGCGCTCGCCGCGTACCGGCGAGCGGGTGGCTACGAGGCGGCGACCCGGGCGCTGCGCGAGATGACGACGGAGGCGGTCGTCGAGGAGGTGAAGGCGTCTGGGCTCCGCGGCCGCGGCGGGGCGGGATTCAGCACCGGACAGAAGTGGAGCTTCATGCCGAAGCCCGGCGGTCCGACGCCGAGCTATCTCGCGTGCAACGCCGACGAGAGCGAGCCCGGCACGTTCAAGGACCGTCAGATCATGGAGCGGAACCCGCACCTCTTTCTCGAGGGGCTCATCATCGCCGGGTACGCGATCAACGCGCGCGCCGCCTACGTCTACATCCGCGGCGAGTACGTGACGCCATTCCGCGTCCTGTCGGACGCGATCGCCGAGCTGCGCGCAGCGGGTCTCCTCGGGAAAGGCCTTTTCGGCACCGACCGCGAGTACGACATCCATCTCATGCGCGGCGCGGGCGCGTACATCTGCGGCGAGGAGACCGGCATGATCGAGTCGGCCGAGGGGCGGAAGGGACAGCCGCGCAAGCGGCCGCCGTTCCCGGCCGTGTATGGCCTCTGGGGCTGCCCGACGACCGTCAACAACGTCGAGACGGTGTCGCACGTGCCGTGGATCATCAAGCGCGGCGCCGCATGGTTCAAGACGATCGGCACCCCGACGAGCACCGGCAACACGCTTTTCGGCGTGAGCGGCCACGTGAACCGCCCGGGCGTGTACGAGCTTCCGCTCGGCACGAAGCTGCGCGAGATCATCGACGTTCATGCCGGCGGTGTGCGTGGTGGACGCGCACTGAAGGCGATCATCCCCGGCGGCGTCTCGATGCCCGTCCTCTCGGCGGAGCAAGTCGACGTCGCGATGGATCACGAATCGCTGAAACAGGCGGGGACGCTCCTCGGCACCGGCGGTATCATCGTCATGGACGACACCGCGTGCATGGTGCGCGCGGCGCTCGTGATCGCGCGTTTCTTCCGTCACGAAACCTGCGGCCAGTGTACGCAATGCCGCGAGGGAACCGCCTGGTTGTACAAGCTCTTACAGCGCATCGAGGCGGGGCAGGGGAGCGCCGCCGATCTGCGGACGATCGAGTCCGTCGGCGGCTACATGGAAGGCCAGACGATCTGTGCGCTCTCCGACGCCGCGGCATGGGCGGCGACGGGATTTCTGCGCCGATTCCGCGCCGAGTTCGAGGCCCACGTCCACGAGGGCCGTTGCCCGCTCCCGGAGAGCTTCGAGCCGTGAGCTCCGCGGGGCAGCCGATCCGGCGCAACATGATCGTGCAGCGCTGGGGCACGCCGGCCGCGACGGTCGGCAGCGTCAACGAGCCGCGCGAGCGATCGGAAAACGGCGTCGCGTTCAACGAGAAGTGGCTGTACCGTGTGCCAGGGCACGGGGCGGAACCGGGCTACGAGCGGATCATCTATTGGCTGCGGTACGACTTCGTCGCGTCGTTCGTCATCAGGCCCGATGGCAGCGTCGCGCGCGAGGAGCCGCGCACGATGCTCGCGGGTGTGCGTGACCGGCTCTATTTACCGCCGAGCGTCGCGCATGCGGACGCGTGACACATGTCATACGGAGTACGCGGCGGCGCGCGCACGATGACTCGTCGCGTCGCGAGCGTTCACGGAAGATAAAGATCGACTCTCACCTCATGTGGTAATTGACCCTCACTACTGTGTGGTCGTAAGGTCACCCCTTCGACACTTCCACCGCTCCCGTGTGAGGGTCCCATGTTGCAGGCGCGGATCATCTCGACGCGCGGCTCGCTGTACTTCGCGGCCGAAGCCACGCCCTACGACCTCGAGAACCTCCGCACGCACATTCGCGATCTGCAGACGACGAAGCCGAGCGACGTGCGACTGGAGCTGAGTCTCGATCGTCGCGCCGCCGACGACGCGAAGTCGATGCAGATGTCGGCGTGGCTACGCCGACTCGCGGCGGACGGCGTGCAAGTCAGCGTGTGTACCTCCGCGGATCTCGCCGGCCGCGGGTTATCCAGACAGTCGCACGCGCGGCGCTGAGCTCGGGCGTGCGGCGCGCCGAGCCGCGCCTGCCGGTCACTTGCGGCGTCTCCGCCCGCGCGAGCGGTGATACCGGTCGAGCCCTTCGTTCAGGAGCGCGAGGATCACTTCGCGTTTCTTTGCTTTGAGGTCCTTGGCCAGGCGATCGATTCTGCTCGTCAGCTCCTTCGGGACGTATAGGGCGAGGAGCTTCGTTTCACTTTCCTTTTCTCGTCCGTACAAGTCTTCGAGTCGAAGATTGGCGTTCATCGAGGCCTCCTCGCACCGCATCCGACGAGAGGAATCAAACGCGGAATCTACACTCGTATGTAGCGGTGCGCGTAATGGTAGACAAGCGTACCTGCGTACACGTCGTGCGTGCGTCCATTCGCTATCTCCCGCACGTGTTTCCGTGACGCGAAGCCGACGAACGAAAATGCAACGTTCCCGATACGTCGCGGCGTCAGCGCTCGAGTTGGATGGTTCCGCGTGCGTGGTCGACGGAATAGCGGCGGAATTGATTGAGGAAGCTCAAGCCGATGATGCCGACCAGCGGCGGCTCGACGGCGTCCATCACGACTGCCTCGACGCCGCCGAGACGCGCGTCCTCGATTTGGATCGAGTCGAGGCGGACCAGATCGGCCTCGACCTCGCCGTTGGCGGTCGCCACCGCCACGGTCGCCCCGACGACGGGCTTCATGCCGAGCCGTGCCGCCGTTTTGCGGGTGAGTACGCAGTAGGACGAGCCGGTATCGATCAGCATCGGTCCGCGCAGCACGTCGTTCAGCGTGCCGTCGACGATGAGATGATTCGTGCCGCCCGAGAGTGGGATGCGGTGGCGCGATGCTCCGCCGGGGGCGAGCGCTGCGCCCGGGTGTGCGCCCGCCGCCTGGGCGACGTCGCCGACCGCACGCGCGCCGTGCCATCCGAACTGCGCCCGGGCCGATGACCCGAGCACGAGAATCAGGACGGTACCCAGCGCCCGCAGGAACCGGCGCAGGCGCTGCTCACGCTCCCGCGGCGACACTGACGCGGTGTTGCTCGAGAAGAATCTTGACCTTCCGCACCAGGTCCGCGCCGCTGAAAGGCTTCGTGATGTAGTACTCGGCGCCCATGGCGATCCCTTTTTCTACGTCGTCTTGCGTGGACTTCGCGGTCAGGAAGATGACCGGCACGTGCCGCGTACGCTGCTGGCTCTTCATGAACTTGAAGACTTCGTAGCCGTCGACCTCGGGCATCATGATGTCGAGAATCACCAGATCGACGTCCGAATGGCCGAGGAACTGCATCGCCTCCCGTCCACCGAGGCACTTCGTCGGACGCATGCCTTCGATGCGCAGTCGCGTCTCGACGAGCTCTGCGATCATCGGATGGTCCTCGACGATCAGAACCCGGGTGCCGCCCTCGCCATTCAGGTCTCGGTGCGATTCCATCGTTCGCCTCGTTGGTTGAAGGTGTGCGTCGTGCTCAGCCATCTGATCCTCAGTGCGCGCCCATTAGGGTCGCGATGTCCGCGCTCGTCGCGTCTTGCATCAGCATCACCACGGCGGCGACGCCGATCAGGATCACGGCGGCCACGATCGCGTACTCGGTGAGCGCGTGGCCGCGCATCTGGTCGATACGATCCATCACGAGATCCCGTACTTTTCGAGCTTCCGGTAGAGCGTCCGCCGGCTGAGGCCGAGCAGGCGCGCAGCCTCCATACGTTTGCCGCCCGCCGCTTCCAGCGCTTTGCGGATCTGGTCGCGCTCGGCGGCTTGGATCGTGAGGTCGAACTCGGGCGCGAGCGCCAGCGGTGCCGCCGGGACGGCCGCGAGCGCCGCGGTCTCGGGTGCGGCGCTGAAAAACTGCACCGGCAGATGCTCGGGCAAGATCACCGGCCCGTGGGCGACGATCAACGCGCGCTCGATCACGTTCAAGAGCTCGCGGATGTTCCCCGGCCACGCGTAGCTGCGGAACACTTGCAGCACCGGTTCGGAGATCTCGGTGACCTCCTTCTGCAGCCGCTTCGACAAGCGCGTGAGGAAATGCGCGCACAACAATTCGACGTCCTCGAGACGCCGCCGGAGCGGCGGCAACGTGATCGCGCCGACGTTCAAGCGGTAGTAGAGGTCCTCGCGAAACTCGCCTTTCTCGACCATCGCGGCGAGATCGCGGTTCGTCGCCGCGATCACGCGAATGTCGATGCGGATCGCCTCGGGCGAGCCGACGCGCTTGATCTCGCGATTCTCGATGACACGGAGGAGCTTCGCTTGCACCGCGGGGGAAAGCTCGCCGATCTCGTCGAGAAAGATGCTGCCGCCGTGCGCCGCCTCGAAGAGTCCCTTGCGGTCGCGGTCGGCGCCGGTGAACGCGCCGCGCACGTGGCCGAAGAGCTCGCTCTCGAGCAGCGTCGGCGCGAGCGTCGTGCAATTGCAGGTGACGAGCGGACGGTCCTTCAGCGGGCTGAGCTCGTGCAGCGCGTGCGCGACGAGCTCCTTCCCGGTGCCGCTCTCGCCGGTGATGAGCGCCGTGGTGGGGTAGCGGGCGAGCCGCTCGATGAACGAGAAGATCTCGAGCATCTCCTGGCTGCGCGCCACCATGCCGTGAAACTCGACGCGTCCTTGCAGTCGCTGGTGGAGAATGCGGTTCTCGGTGCTGAGCCGCTTGCGCTCGAAGACGACGTCGAGAATGCGCTCGAGACGACGAAAGTCGATCGGCTTCTCGATGTAGTCGGTGGCGCCCGCCTGGATCGCCTCGACGGCGTCCTTCACGGACGAATAGGCGGTCATCAGGACTAGCTGCACGTCGGGATCGTGCTCCTTGATGTGGTGCAGCAGCTCGATGCCGCTCATCCCGGGCATGCGGACGTCGGAGAGGATGAGATCGACAGGGGCTTCGGCGAGCGCACCGATCGCCGCGTCCGCGCTCTCGGCGGTCGTGACCGTGAAGTCGCGCTCGCTCAGGAAGAGCTGCAGGATGCGCCGGATGTCCGGGTCGTCCTCGACCACGAGCACCCGATGTCTGTCGTGCACGCCCATGTTCCTCCCCGATGCTGACGCATCACGCGCAACAAGTGCGCGATCGGGACGAGCGTCGGCCGATCGCGGTTGTGCTCCGCGTGTGCGGTAGAGAGCGGGTTCGCAAGACGCATGCCAGGCGGTGAGTTAGCCTGACACACACCGCTGCCGATCGCCGGGCGCGAAAGCGGAGGGTTTTTTGGCCGCGGCTCGTGATCGGCGCGATACGGTGTCGCCGCTTCTACGTCGACGGCGTCAAACGCGTGACGAGCGTGCGCGTTCTCGTCGCCGCACGACCGGCAAACGCGGCCGATCCCGCCTCCCGGTGGGGCACGCTCCTTGCTGCTTCGCATCGCGCCCGGAGCCCCGGAGCATTGATGGCCGTCCCACATTCGACTCCCGGCGCTTCCGTCGCGCTCGACTCCTCCGCCGGAGGCGGCGACGTCGGCGTCGATGCGACGGCGGCGCTGCGCTGGATCCCGGGCACCTCGCTCGTCGCACTCGCGCCGCTGCTGCTCTCGGCGCCGCGCGTCGTTGCGATCGCCGTCTGTGCGGCGCTCGCCGTCGCGCTCGCGACGCTGCTCGGATGGCGTCGCCGCGACGGGGCGCGTGCGACGGTTCGGAGCGACGCGCATGTCCCAGCCGGGACCGCCGTGAACGGCGCCCTCGAGGTCGGGCCGGAGCTGTCGTGGGCGCTCGCCGTCGCCTCTGATGCGATCGTCGTCACCGATCCGCGCGGCATGATCACGCACGCGAGCGCGCAAGCGTCGGCGATTCTCGGCCCATCGGTGCGGCGCGGCGAGACGTTCCCGCCGCGGCTCGGATGTGCCGCCGTCGCCGACAGCGACGCGTTCGTGCGCGCCGTCCGCCAGCTGTACACCACGCCGCCGGCGACGGAGCGCGGCGAGATCAGCGCCGTGGACGACGAGCGGTTGCGCGTCTACGAATGGAGGAGCGAGCCGGTACGAAATGCCGCGGGGGTCATCGTCGGCCGCGGGTTTCTGCTCTTGGACCGCACGCAGGAACGCGAGCTGGAGATGGTGCGGCGCGAGTTCTTGTCGACGGTCTCACACGAGCTACGCACGCCGCTCACCTCGGTCAAGGGATCGCTGCAGCTCGTCCTCGGCAAGGCGGCGACCCTATCGACGATCGAGCGCGAGCTCCTGGTGATCAGCCTGAAGAACACCGACCGGCTGATCCGCCTCATCAACGACATTCTCGACATTTCACAGTTCGAGCTCGGAAAAATGGATCTGACGTTCGCGTCCGTCGCGCCGGGGTCGCTGATCGAGGAGGCGATCGCGGGCCTGCGCGCGTACGCGGCCGGACGCGACATCGCGATCGGCTGCGAGCTCGATCCCGATCTGCCGCTCATCGCCGGCGATCGCGACCGCTTGATCCAGGTGCTGACGAACCTGGTGTCGAACGCGGTGAAGTTCTCCCCGATGGGCGGCCGCGTGCTGGTGCGCGCGACGTGCAACGCCGACGAGCTCGCGATCGCCGTCCGCGACTGGGGCGTCGGCATCCGGGCGAGCGACCACGGACGTCTCTTCCAGCGCTTCCAACGTCTCCACGCCGCCCGCAGCGAGGAGCCGGGCACCGGCCTCGGTCTCGCGATCTCGAAAGCGATCGTCGACCGCCACGGCGGACGGATCACGGTCGAGAGCGAGGAGGATCTCGGCTCGACGTTCACGGTGGTGCTGCCGCTCGCCGTCGCGGCGGCGACGGTGGCGAAATCCGCCGACGGCGCCGAGGCAGGGGCGGCGCGACGCCCCACGGTCCTCTTGATCGACGACGACGCCGATTTCGGCACCGTGATCGAGGTATCGCTGGGGGCGAGCTACCGGCTGCTGCGCGTCGAGCGCGGCGTGCAGGCGCTCGACGTCGCGCGTGTCGAGCGGCCCGATCTCGTGCTGCTCGACGTCGTCCTGCCCGATCTGAGCGGCTACGACGTGCTCCGGATCCTGCAGCACAGCGAGGCGACGCGCGCGATTCCGGTCGTGATGCTGACGGTGCAACCCGAGCGCATGCTGGCGCGTGGTCTCGGCGCCGTCGACGTCGTCGCGAAGCCGGTCGACGTCGAGAGCTTGCGGGCCGCGGTCGAGCGCGCGCTGCGAGCGCGCCGCGACGGGACGTCGTTGCGAATCGCCGTCGGGCCCTTGTCATCGCGGGCGCCGGCGTCGCTGCGCGCGGCCCTCGAGGCCGGCGGGCACGCCGTATTCACGGCGGCCGACAGGTGGGAACTCGTGCGCTGCGCCGCCGAGCACGATGCGGACGTCGCGATCGTCGAGGCGGTGCGCGACGTTGACGGTGACGGCGCGGTCGCGTTCCTACGCGGCCATGCGACGACGCGCCGGCTCCCCGTCGTCCTGCTCGCCGCGGAGACGGCGGGAACGCTCGCCGCCGGCTGTACGCCGGTGGCCGCCGGGGTGGCGGATGCCGAAATCGTCCGCGTCGTCGAGGACGCGGTCGGGCGGGCGCGCGTACGTCGCCCCAGCGCCGAGATCGGCTGAATCCGGACGGGCGGCTCAGGGAAACCGGTCGTGCGCGACGCGGCTCAGCGCGACGCGGCGCCGCGCTTCTTCATGAGCGACTGAATCGCGCGCCACGCCAGCTTGCTCGGCGTCGCGTGGCCGTTCTCCCACCGGTTGACGGTCGACACCGTCACCGCGATCGCATGCGCGAACTCTTCCTGGGTGAGGCGGAGGCGCGCGCGCAGCTCGCGGATCGATTGCGAGCCGGCGGGATTCCCGCTCGACGCTGCCTCGGGGTCGCGGTCCATGGTTCTCCGTCCTCCGCTCGGGCTCATGTGCCGCCGTGTATACCACGGCGGGTGCTATGGCAGGCAGCAACCCGCGTGCCACGCCAGGCGCATTGCGGGTGTGGCCTCGTTTCCTGCTCGACGACCGGCGAAGCGACGGGACGATGCCGAGCTGCCATCGCCGTAACACCGCCCGCCGACCGTCATTGCCTTGCAGCGGTCCGTTTCGTATCGTCGATCACATGCGGTTTCGCACAGAAGGAGGACGCCCATGATCAGATTGCGAACGCTGGTAGTGCTCGGCGCTGCGGTGACGACGATTGCCGCCGCGACGTTTGCGCGAGCCGCGAGCACCCCCGAGGACACGGTTCGCCAGTATCTGAAGGCGATGCAGGACCAAAAATACGATCAGGCGTACAAGCAGATCTCGAAGGCCATGGCCGGGGGCAAGGACGCCGAGGCGTGGGCAAAGGAGCAGAAGTACATGATGCAGACGGCGGACGTGAAGATCTTCAAGTTCGACGTCTACCAGGCCAAGGTCGAAGGGGAGACCGCGAAAGTCCCGAACATTTTGAGCTCCCAAGACAAATTTTTGAACCAGCTCGGCGCCGACGAGTACGAGCTGTACACGCTCGTAAAGGAGAGCGGCGACTGGAAGATCGACCAGCAGGAGCAGGTCGACAAGTCCGATCAAGCCAAATGGTTCACCAAAAAGGCGAGCTGAGCGCTCATGGGCCGATTTGCGTCGCCATACTTCGTTGCTCGGTCGCCGGGATGCTCGACGTAGCGCCGCTACGTCTGCGCTCCCGGCTCCCTCGCGCCTCGTCTGGCTCGCAACTCGACCCATGAGCTCGCAAGCTCGCAAATGCCCGGCGGGCGGCTCGCTTTCGGGGCTAGCTGTTGACTCTCACGGTTTTCCGTTGCAGTAGGACCCCTGGTCCGCCGGCGGTTCGGTCTCACTTCCCTTCAGGAGGCGCGTACATGCGAACGATGCGATGGGCACCCCTCGTGCTCTTCTCGGTGGCGATGGGGATCACGGCAGGATGCCACCCGGAGGTCGAGCTACCGCCGCTTCCCGAGGCGAAGATCTCGATCATCGGCGACCGCTTCTTCGACGTGAAAGCGCTCTCGCCGGAACGCGCGCTCATCATCGGCTATCGCGGGAAGATCCTCGAGACGCCGGATTCGGGTCGTACCTGGAACATCATCCAGGCGCCGACCGACCGTGCGCTCTACAGCATCCGCTTCGCCGACGCGCAAAACGGCTGGATCTGCGGACAAGCCGGGTTGATTCTGGCGACGAAAGACGGCGGCAAGACGTGGACGGAGCAGAAGAGCAACACCGACCTGTATCTCTTCGCGATCTATCCGGTGAGCGCGACGCACGTGGTCGCGGCCGGTGACAAGTCGACGCTCGTCGAGACGACCGACGGCGGCGCGACGTGGAAGCCGCGCAAAGTGGCGCAGTCGAGCGAAGGCGTGAGCGAGGACATCGCGCTCGCGGTGCAGGATCCGATCTTCTACGACATCGAGTTCGCGGACGACAAGAACGGTTGGATCGTCGGCGAGTTCGGAACCATCCGCCACACGAGCGACGGCGGCGCGACCTGGACCGAGCAGCAAAAGACCCTGCTCGGCGGCGGCATCGTCGACATGTTCGACCTGCCGACGCTCTTCGGCGTCCACTTCGTCAACAATCAAGAGGGCGTCGCGGTCGGTCTCGAAGGCAAGATCGCGCACACGCACGACGGCGGGAACACCTGGGCGTTCGACAAGGTCGACGAGGCGGTCGCGATCGAGGATCCGCTCTACTCGCCGTTCATGTTCCCGGACGGCCGTGCGTGGGCGGTCGGCTCCGGCGGCGAAGTGGTGAACAAAGATGCGGGCAACGCGCCGTGGCATCGCGCGAAGCTCGGGATGCGGCTCTTCACCTGGCTCCGCAGCGTCGACTTCTTCGATCAGAACAACGGCTGGATCGTCGGCGGCTTCGGCACCATTCTCAAGACCAAGGACGGCGGCAAGACCTGGACACCGAGCCTCGCCTGATCCTCGCCGCGCCGACGGCGGCGATCGCGCCGTCCGCGCGGCCGTATTTCCCATCGCGATCGAATTGATCGCGCCGCGTCGTTTCCCTACCATGGGCGAGCGATGCGGATCCTCGGCGGCGCGCGACGCGAATGTGGTACGCCGCTGGTACGCGCGGCAGCCGCGCTCGGGAGGGCGCTGGTCGTGGCGACGCTTGCCGCGATCGTCGCCGGGTGCGCGCTGGCGACGCTGCGGCCCGCGGCCGTCGACCGTGACTTCTTTCCGCTGGCGCCGAACTCGCAGTGGGAGTACGCCGTCAGCCGGTACGGTGGGGCCGAGCGGTTCCGCTTCGTCGCGACGGTGCGCCCCGACGATTTTCACACCGCCGACGGCCGTGCGTGTCCGATCGTCGACGAGCGGTACGGCGACACGCGCGAGCGCTTCCCGATCGTCTACTGCACCGAGAGCGGCTTTCTCCACCGCATCATGTCGCTCGAGTACCGCGGCGAGACGCTGCAAGACAACGGATTCCGCTCCGGCGAGCTCAAGTTTTTGCCGACCGATCTACGCCACGCCGACACCTGGGAAGGGATCACGAACGCGTATCGGCTTCCCGACGGCTCGGGGTTCGAGGTGCAGCAGCTGCACCGCGTCCTGCCCGGCGCCGAGCGCGTCGTCGTGCCCGCCGGCGTGTTTGCGCGCTGCGTGCGCGTCGAGACGACCGCGATCCACTCCGCGGTCGACGACCACGGCGCGCACACGGGACCGCGCGTGACGTACTACTATTCCGACTGGTACGCGCCGGGCGTCGGACTGGTGAAGACGGAGCAGCGCAACACGGATGCGGCCGTGGTGGCGACGATCGAGCTCGTGCACTACGTCCGCGGCGCGCGGTCGTCGTCGTGATCGCCGTCGAGGGGCTCGTGAAGGACTTCGGCCGCACGCGCGCGGTCGCCGGCGTCAGCTTCCACGTCGCGGCCGGCGAGATCATGGGTCTCCTCGGACCGAACGGCTCGGGGAAGACGACGATCATGCGCATCCTGACCGGATTCTTTCCGCCGACAGCCGGGAACGTCGCCATCGACGGCCTCGACGTCGAGCGCCATCCCCTCGCCGTGCGCGAGCGCATCGGCTACCTGCCGGAGAACGTCGTCCTCTATCCGGACCTCACCGTCGCGCGCTTCCTGCGCTTCTGCGCCGAGGTGAAAGGCGTGCCCGCGAGCGCGCGGCGCGCCCGTCTCGACGAGGTGATCGCCGCGTGCGGTCTCACGGAGGTCGCGGGCAAGCTGATCGGCAAGCTCTCGAAGGGCTACCGCCAGCGTGTCGGCATCGCACAGGCCATCGTCCACCGCCCGCGCGTGCTCATCCTCGACGAGCCGACGGTCGGCCTCGACCCGCGGCAGATCATCGAGATCCGCACGCTCATCACATCGCTCGCCGGCTCGACGACGGTACTACTCAGCACGCACATCCTGCCCGAGGTGAGCATGACCTGCGGGCGGGTGATCATCATCGATTACGGCCGCATCATCGCCGAGGACACCGCGCTCGGTCTGACGCAGCGCGTGCGCGGCTCCGACGAGACGCGCGTGCGCGTCGTCGGACCTCGCCCGGAAGTGCTGGCGGCGCTCGCGACCGTGACCGGCGTCAACGAGCTGCGCGAGGAGGCAGCGACCGACGGTGCGGTCACCGTCGTCGCGCGGTCGACACGCGGCGACGACGTGCGGCGCGACATCGCGGCGCTGGTCGTCGGACGCGGCTGGGGGCTCGTCGAGATGCGGCCGCTCGCGATGAGTCTCGAGGACCTGTTCGTGCGCCTCGTCCGCGACGATCGGGACGCCGCCGCGTGAGGACGCTCGCGCTCGTCCGCAAGGAGCTGGCGTCGTACTTCGCCGGCCCGCTCGTCTACGTCGTGATCGGCGCGTTTCTCTGCGCGACGGGCCTGCAGTTCTACACCACGCTCAATAGCTACGTGACGATCGGTTTCGGCCTCAACATCCTCGACCATTTTTGGGAGGAGTTCTTCGTCAACGACATCGCGTTCTATCTCCTGATCGTGGTGCCGCTCTTCACGATGCGGCTCATCGCCGAGGAGCGGCGTCTCGGCACGATCGAGCTGCTGTACACGTACCCACTGCGCGACCGCGAGATCATGGTCGCGAAGTTCGCGGCGTGTCTCGTCGTGTTTCTGCTGTTCGTCGCCGGGACGCTCCTCTATCCGGCGATCGTGTACGCGATTCAGCCGTTCGATCCGCGGCCGTTCCTCGCGCGCTATCTCGGCACGGTCCTCTTTCTCGCGAGCTGCATCGCCTGCGGGCTCTTCATCTCGTCACTGACCGAGAGCCAGGTGATCGCGTCGTCGTGTACGTTCGTCGCGCTCCTCCTCTTCTGGATCCTCACCTGGAACGAGGCGGCGGTGAGCACGTCGCTCGTGACCGTGCTGAGCCAGGTGTCGACGTTCGACCACTTCCACGCCTTCGCCACCGGCGTCATCGACGCGAAGGATTGCCTCTACTTCGTGTTTTTCATCGCGCTATTTCTCTTCCTGACGTTGCGGTCCATGGAGTCGCGGCAGTGGCGGGGCCGGCGCTGAGGCGCGGCGCCCGGCGCCTGCCGGCGCTCGTCGTCGGCACGATCGGCCTCATCGGCTGCGCGGGATTGGTGCTGCTGCTCACGTATCGCCATACGCTGCGCATCGACCTCACGCCCGAGCGCACGTACACGCTGTCGCCGCACGCGCAGCGCATCCTCGGCGGCCTCGACCGCGAGGTGCGCGTCACCGCGTTCGTGCGCAGCGCCGATCCGCGCACGCCGTTTTTGAAAGATCTCCTCTGGCGGGTGGTGAACGCGTCGCGCCGCGTCCATTACGACTTCGTCGATCTGAACCGATCGCCGGCGCTGGCACGCCAGTACGGCATCGAGCGCTACGGGGCACTGGTCGTCGAGAGCGACGGCCACCGTCGCGACATCTCGAACCCGTCGGAGGGGACGCTGGTGAGCGCCGTGCTCGCGGTCACGCGGCCCTCGCAACGCGTCGCGTACTTCTTGACGGGCCACGGCGAGCACGCGCCGACCGACAGCGACCGCAAGCTCGGGTGCTCGAGCGCGGCCCGCGCCCTCGAGGAGGACCTCTTCGTGGTGCGCGAGCTGCCGCTCGTCGGCCCCGACGGCGTGCCGGCGGACGCGACCGCGGTCGTGGTCGCGGGGCCGCGCAAAGACTTGCTGCCGGACGAAGCGAAGAGGCTCGACGCCTATCTCGATCGCGGCGGGGCGTTGCTCTTGCTCGTCGATCCGGAGAGCCCGCCGTCGTTCGCGGCGATCGCCGCCCGTCGCGGTATCACGCCGCTCGACGCGGTGGTGGTCGATCCGGAGCGCCGGCTGGCGGCCGGCGAAGGCGTCACGATCCTGGTCTCCGGCCTGACGTCGTCCTTTCTCGTGAGCGGCACGCTCGAGGCGCCGCCTGTCTTCTCGCGCGCGCGGCCGCTGGAGCTCGCCACCGGCAGCGGTCCGACCGCGATCGGATTCCTCCACAGCGGCGCCGCGAGCTACGCCGTCCCCGCCGGCCAGCCGCTCGACGCAGCCACCGGCCCCGGACGGGCGCAAATCGTCGGGGCGGCGGTCGTCATGCCGACCCGGGACGGCGCCAAGCCCGGGCGGCTCATCGTCCTCGGCGACGCCGACTTCGCGACCAACGCGTTCGTCGACTATCTCGGCAACCGCGATCTGCTGGTGAACTCCGTCAACTGGCTCGCCCGTGAGGAGTCGTTGATCGCGGCCCGCGCGCAGCAAAAGGAGGCGGGACGGGAGCAGTTCTTCGTCACCGAGACGCAGGGGCGGATGGCGTTCTGGCTCGCCGCGGTCGTGCAGCCCGCGATCTTCTTCGCGTTCGCGATCTACGTCTTCGTCCGCAGGCGGCTCGCGTGAGCTGGCGCGCCGTCGGCGTCATCTACGCCGTCTTCGCGCTGCTGGCGGCGTTCGTGCTGCGCTTCGAGCGCGAACCCGCCGTCGAGCCGCCAACGCCGGACGCGGCGCCCGCACGCTCGCTCCTCGGGGTCGAGCCGAGCACCGTCCGCGCGGTCACCTTCCTGCGCGGCGGGGCCCGCGTCCGCGCCGAGCGCGGCGACGGCCGCTGGCGCGTGGTCGAGCCGGCGGGAGCGGCCGTTCCCTCCGACCTCGTCGACGCCGCAGTCGCGACGCTCACCGCCGGGCAGGTGTCGGAGGTCGTCGCCGACGACGCACGCGGCGCCGGTCTCTCGGCCTTCGGACTCGGGACGCCGAGCTCGACGATCGTCGTGACGACGGAAGGCGAGGGCGGAAGCCGGGAGGTGACCGTTCTCTTCGGCGACCCGAACCCGACGCGGACCGCCGTCTACGCGCGGCTCGCCGGCGATCCGCGCGCGTATCTCGTCGGCTTGAACGTGCGGTACTACGAGGACCTGATCTTCGAGGCCGCCGCATCGCGACCGGGCTGATCCTCGTCCGGCGCGCTGCGCAGCGGCGCCCGCGCGCCGGCGCCGCCGTCGTCGGTGCCGCGACGGAGACGAGCGCCCGTGGCGTCGGCGCCGCCGCGACCGAGATCCGCGCCGTCCGTCTCGCCGGCGGCACGCGGCAGGCGCGCGAAGCGCCCGAGGAACAGCGTACGCCCCTCGGCGCGGTACTTCCGGGCGAACGCGGTGTCGAGCCCGGGATGGTCGTCGCCGACGGGCAGTGCGGCGAACTCGCCGCTCTCGCGGATCACCGCCTCGATCGTCGCCATGTAGTCGCCGACGTCGGTCGCGACGGAGAGCTCGCCGCCGTCGACGAGCGTCCGTGCGACGAGGCGTACGAACGCCGGCGAGAAGATACGACGGCGTACATGGCGGCGCTTCGGCCAGGGATCGGGAAAGTACACGTGGTACGCGCCCAACGACGCCGCCGGGACCATGGCGAGAACGCAGGTTGCGTCTGCGCGCAACGTTCGCACGTTCCCGAGGCCGAGCCGCGCCACGCGCGCGGCGAGGCGCTCCGCCTTGCGGGGCGCGTGCTCGATGCCCAGCAGGTTGCCCCGCGGCGCCGCGATCGCACGGGTCAGGAGAAACGAGCCGTCGCCGCTGCCGATCTCGATCTCGACCGGCGCGTCGTTGCCGAAGATCGCGCGCCAAAAAGCCTGACCCTGCGGAAGATCGGCGGCGGGCGCGGCGCTCATCGCGCGTACGGCGAGCGTTGCGGGCGCAGCACGATCTCCGCACAGGCCGCCGTCGAGCCGGTGCGGAGCGCGAACAGGACCGCGTCGGCGACGTCGTCGGGGCGCAGCATGCGCGCGCGGTCGAGACGACGATTCGGCGGAATCAGTGCCGTGTCGACGAAGCCCGGCGAGACCACGGCGACGCGAATGCCGAGCTCGCGTACCTCCTCGAAGAGCGACTGCGCGAATCCGCGGATCCCGAACTTCGCGGCGCAGTACGCCGCCGCGCCGGCGCTGCCGCTCATCCCGGCGATCGACGCGATGAAGACGATCGCCGGCTGGCGCCGACGGCGCAGCTCGGGGAGCAGCCGGTGCGTGAGCAGCATCGGCGCGCGCAGGTTCAGGCGCAGCGTCGCGTCGACGCTCGCGATGGGCGCGCGCGCGAAGTCGCCGTGAGGCGGCGCGCCACCGGCGTTGTGGACGAGGATGTCGAGCCCGCCGAGCGCCGCGCGTACCCGGTCGACGAGCCCGGCGACCGCGTCGTCGTCCGTCAGGTCGGCGGCGAGCGCGTGCGCGTTGCCGCCGGCGCGCGTGATCTCGCCGACGACCGCGTCGAGCTCGTGAACGGTCCGCGCCGTCACCGCGATCGTCGCGCCCGCGCGCGCGAGCGCCAGGGCGATCGCGCGACCGATGCCGCGGCCGCCGCCGGTGACGAGGGCGGTGCGCGCGTGAAGTGGACCGTCGCCCGTCACGACGGCGTTGCGTCTAGCACAGGGGGTGAGTACACTCCACGGCCTTCGTCACGCCCACACGCGCCGTTCGACAGAGGAGGAGCCGATGAAAGCCGCCGTATTGCATAATTTCCACGAGCCGCTCCGGGTGGAAGCCGTCGATCTGATGGAGCCGCAAGCGGGCGAGGTCCGTGTGAAGCTGGCGGCGAGCGGCGTCTGTCACAGCGACCTGCACGTCGTGAAGGGCGACCTGCCGATGCCGACGCCGCTCATCCTCGGCCACGAGGGCGCGGGCATCGTCGACGCGGTCGGCCCGGGCGTGACGACGGTCCAGAAGGGCGATCACGTCGTGTTGTCGTGGGTCCCGTACTGCGGGAAGTGCTTCTTTTGCGGCCGCGGGGACTTCCATCTCTGCGAGGTCGCGGCGCAGGGTGCCTTCATGGGCGGGATGTACGACGGCAGCACGCGGTTCTCCTTGAACGGGACCGCCGTGCACCATTTTGCCGGCGTGTCGTCCTTCAGCGAGTACACGGTCGTCGCCGAGCACGGCGCGATTCCGATCCGCAAGGACGCCCCGCTCGACGCCGCGTGTCTCGTCGGCTGCGGCGTGATGACCGGCGTTGGGGCCGTCATCAACACCGCGAAGGTGGAGGCGGGTGCGTCGATGGTCGTCTTCGGGGCGGGCGGCGTCGGGCTGAACGTCATTCAAGGCGGCGCCCTCGTCGGCGCCGAGAAGATCATCGCGGTCGATCTCGTCGAGTCGAAGCTGAGGATGGCCGAGGAGTTCGGCGCTACGCATGTGGTCAATGCCGCGAAAGGCGACGCCGTCGATCAGGTGCGCGCGCTCACCGGCGGCCGCGGCGTCGACTACGCGTTCGAGGTGATCGGCAGCCCCGCCGTCGTGCTGCAAGCGTTCATGAGTCTCCGCCGCGGTGGCAGGGTGATCGTCGTCGGCGTCCCGCCGCTCACCGCGCAGATCTCCGTCCCCGGCTTTTCGCTGCCGCTCGAGGAGAAGGGAATCATCGGCTCCTGCTACGGCTCGGCGAAGATGCGCACCGACATGCCGCGCCTCGTCGATCTCTTCATGGCGAAGAAGCTCAAGATCGACGAGCTGATCAGCAAGCGCATCGGCCTCGGCGACGTGAACCACGCGTTCGAGCAGATGGAGAAGGGCGAGGTCGCCCGCAGCGTCGTCGTGTTTGATTGATCAGCTGGCGGCGCGGTGGTGGGACGGGCCGTCGGGGTGCGCCAGGGCGGTGTGCGCGGTCGGGGCGACTTTCCAGACGGCGTGATTGCGGCCGCGGAGGACGTCGAGGCGGCCGAGGACGCGCGCGGTCACCTCGAGGAGCACGGCCACGCCGCAGGTAACGATGCTCGGACCACGCGGCGCGCGGAGACGGCGGGCGGCGAGCCTCACGAGGCGGCGCGTCGGCAGAGTCGCGACGCGATATCCGGTCTGCGCCCGCAACGTGTAATGGCCGGCGGCGTTGCGCCGCCGTTGCGACAGATATTCCCCGAGCGTGTCGGGACCGCGATTCACGACGATCGCTTCCGGCACGTACCTGAGCGTGTGGCCGGCGGCCGTGACCATCGCCTCGATCGTCGCCTCGTCGAGGACGCTCTCCGGCGGCAGACGCGGGACGAGCGCCGCGCGCACCGCGATCGCCTCTCCAAGCTTCGGGGCGACCGTCGCCACGTCGTGATGGAGCTCCCACAGGAGGGTATCGATACGACCCATGAGCGTCCGCGCGTCGTTGCTCGGTACCGGCCGGCCGCCGCACATGCCGACGTTGGGGTCGGCAGCGAGCGCCCGCAAAACGGTATCGAGGAACCCGGGACTCAGCAGCACGTCGGCGCTGGCGATCAATAGCACGTCGGCGTCGGGGTCGCGGATCTCGAGGTAGCGATCGACGGCCGCCGCCTTTCCCGCGCGCACCGGCTCGGTGACGAGCCGGACGCGGGCGTCGTGACGCGCGACCTCGGCGACGCGCGCCGCCGTCGCGTCGGTACAGCCGCTCGCGACGACGACGACCTCGCTCACGATGCCGAGCGGGGTCTGCTGCGCGAGGAGCGACGCCAACATGTGCGCCACGTTCCGCTCCTCGTTGTACGCAGGGACGACGGTGCTCACGCGGTACTGCTCCCCCTCGTGCACCTCCCCCGCCGTCATGGTGTCAGAGTATATGGAGCGGTGCGTCGCTCGGACAAGCCGCCGCCCGCCGATGGACGAGGGAGCGCGGGGATTACTGCGGGCGCCGCGTCCAGCGCGAGCCGAACGCGGGCGAAATCGATGGCGCGCTCACCCGCGCGGTAACTTCAGCACCCGCTCGCCGATGATGTTGCGCTGCACCTCGGAGGTGCCGCCACCGATCGTGAACGCGCGCACGGCGAGGATGCGCCGCAGCCACTTCGTCGTCTCGTCGCCGGCGCCGCTGCGGCGGTCGATCAGTCCTGCCTCGCCGATGAGCTCGCTCGCGAGCTCGACGATGCGGAGGTTCAGCTCGGTGCCGAAGAGCTTCGCGACCGACGCCTCGGGACCCGGCGGCTCGCCGCGGATCCGGCGTGTGACTTGGCGATATTGCGTGTAGCGGAGCGCCGCGGCCTCGGTCGCGAGCCGCGCCAGGCGCTCGCGCACGTAGCCGTCCTCGATCGCGGGACGACCGTGCAACGTGCGGCGCCGCGCCAACGTCGTGAGCTCGCGGATGAGGCGGTCGAAGGAGTACACGGCGCCGAGGCCGACGCGCTCGAACTGGAGCGTCGTCATCGCGACTTGCCAGCCTTCGTTCTCGCGGCCGACGAGGTTCGCCTTCGGGACGCGCACGTCCTCGAAGAACACCTCGTTGAACTCGGCGTCGCCGGTGATCTGTACGAGCGGCCGCACGGTGATCCCCGGGCTGCGCATGTCGACCAGCAGATACGAGATGCCGAGGTGCTTTCGTGCCGTCGGGTCGGTGCGGCAGAGGAGGATGCACCAGTGGGCGCGGTGGGCGAGGCTCGTCCACACCTTCTGCCCGTTCACGACGTAGTCGTCGCCGTCGGCGACGGCGCGCGTCTGCAGCGCGGCGAGATCGGAGCCGGCGTTCGGCTCCGAGTAGCCTTGGCACCAGATCTCCTCGGCCGAGAGCATCGTCGGGATGAAGCGGCGCTTCTGCGCCTCGGTGCCCCACTGCATGAGCGTCGGGCCGACCATCATGATGCCGATCGGGTTGATCGGGGCAGGAGCGTTGGTGCGGCCCATCTCCTCGGCGTAGACGAGCTGCTGGAGGAGCGTCGCGCCGCGGCCACCGTACTCGCGCGGCCAGTGGATGCCGACCCACTTGCCGGCGTGCATCGCCCGGTGCCACGCGAGGAGCTTCTCGAAGCGCGCGTCGGGGTCCTGCTCCTCGTCGAGCTCGCCCGGCGCGAAGTGGCGCGGCAGGTGCTCGGCGAGCCAGGCGCGCAACTCGGCCCGGAAGGCTTCCTCCTCCGGCGAGTAGCGGAAGTCCATGCTGGCCGGAGCGGGTGCCCGCTCAGTCGCTCTTCACGCGCGACAGGTAGGTGCCGCCGTCGGTGTCGACGCGAATCAGGTCGCCGGTCTCGACGAAGTTCGGCACCGGCACGACGAGCCCGGTCTCGGTCGTCGCCGGCTTCAACACATTGGTCACCGTCGCGGTCTTGAGCCCCGGGGCCGTGTCGGTGACGCGGAGATCGACCGTCTTCGGCGCTGTCACGCCGATCGGCTGCCCCTCGTACCAGTCGACGGTCACGCGCGTGTTCGGCAGCAGATAGGAGACGACGTCGCCGAGCATCTGACGGTCGAGGTGGGTCTGCTCGAACGACTCCGTATTCATGAAGTGGAAGTCGTCGCCGTCGGCGTACAAGAACTCCATCTGCTGCTGATCGAGACTGACGCGGTCGACCTTGTCTTCCGAGCGGAACCGGTTCTCGGTCTGCGTTCCCGAGCGCACGCCGCGCATCTTCGTCTGCACCATGCCGCGCCAGTTGCCCGGCGTGACGTGGGTGACGGCCGTGATGCGATACAGATCGTTCTGGTAGTTGATCAGCATGCCGACGCGGAGCTGCGTTGCGGGAATCAGCATCGCGTCGGGCTCAGGCGAGGATCGCCGCGAGGTGCTCGGCGAGACGCGGCGCGGTCGGCGTCGGCTTCACGAACTTGTCGACGACGGCGCGCGTGCCCTGGATGCGCAGGCGCGTGAAGATGTTGTCGAACGTGCGCTCGAGATCGGCGCCGAGCGCCTCGCGCACCGACGTCGGCAGGTCCCACATCTGGCGCTTGAACGGCCCGAGCGCCTGCTTGCGCGTCTTGTAGTAGAACTGCTGGTCCGACATGCCCGGCTTGCGCTCGTCGGCGTGGGCTTTCGCGAGGTGTGCGTACATCGCGTCGCGCAGCTCCCTCGGGAACTGCGGGTGATCGTAGATCAGATTCTGAAAGCCGGTCGCGAGGTGGATTTCGGCGGTCTCGACCTCGGGGAACTTGCCGAACAGGTCCTCGGGCAAGGTCGATGCGCCGTGCTGGACCGCGCCGGCCATACCGTATTCTTTGCGGGCGATGATCGAGAGCTCGCGTAGTGTATCGAAGTCGACGGCGACCTTGGCAACCGTGCCGTCGGGAAGCGGAATGCCGCCGTGCGAGGTGCCGGTCTGGACGCTGATCTTGCTGATGCCCTCGGAGCCGGGTGCGATCTCGTCGAGGTGCGTGCGGTACCCGCGCATGTAGGCGCGCAGCTCTTCGACCGTGCTGTTCTTGCCGCCGACCTCACCGATCTCGCCGCCGATCGAGATCTTCACGCCTGCCGGCGCATGCTTGTGGACGTGCGCCGTCAGCTCGGCGGCGATACGGCAGTTGTCTACCTGCTGCTCGTCGAGCGTCGGGCGCTCGAGCACGACGAGCGTCGAGCTGTCGATGTCGATGTTGAGAAAGCCGGCGGCGAGCGCCTCCTCGATGAGCGCGCGGAGCGCGGCAAGCTCCTTCTCGCGGTCGCCCTTGTAATAGGCCGACGCGCTCACTTGGAAGTGATCGCCTTGAATGAAGAGCGGGCCGCGAAAGTCCTCGCGGATGGCGGCGGCGATCACCGCTGCGGAGTATTCGGGCGGCCGTTGCTCGGTGTAGCGGATCTCGGAGCGTGCGATCTCGAAGACGACCGCCGACGCGTCGCGCTTCTTCGCCGCGCGGCACGCCGCGCGCGCGACGTCGTAGGTGAGCGTCCGAATGTTGATCGCCGGCACCGTGAACCCGCCGCATTCTCCGCGGCCGCGCGCCCTATAGAGCGGCAGAATCGACGCCGACGTGATGCCGACCGCTTCACCCGCCTTGCGCAGGAGCCAGCGACCGGCATCGCGGACCTCGGCTTTCTCGGCGAAGATCGCGTGGCGCGCGAGCGCCTCCGCGACATTCGTCCGCAGGCGTGCCGGATCCTTGACGGTCACCGCGCCCGTGCGATCGATCTGCACGACGCCCTGAATCGTGCTCCGTAGGCTCTGCTCGTCGAACATGGGGTCCTCCTGAAGGGATTGACACGCGCGGGGCGCGACGACGCGCACTATAAACGTCGCCCGCGCGGGTCGGCAAGTCGGCATTCCATTTCGCCCCCGTGCGCGCGGCCGCTGCGCGGCCGTCTCGTTAGGGTGCGGCGGCGCCGGCGGGGATCGCGAGCGCGACCCAGACGATCCACGCGGCGAGGGCGAGGTTGACGATCGAGCCGGCGCGCATGCGCCGCACCATGCTCGCGAGCCGCTCCGGCGGTACCGGATCGCCCCACTCCACGGCGCGGACGATCCGATGGGCGAGGCCGAACGCGACGTACGTCACGCCGTTGATGAAGAAGAACGCGAGGACGAGCTTCAGCGTGAGCGGCTCGCCGATACGGGTAAAGAACTCGCCCCGCAACCGGGCCTTGTACGCGGTCAGACTGAAGGCGCCCGTCATCACGAGCACGCCGAGAACGCCGATCAACAGCGGGTTCAAACGCTGCAGCATGGCGGCGAGCAGGCGCAAGCGCTCCTCGTGCGACTCGATGCGCTCGACGGCGGGCAGCATCACCAGCACGAATGCCAACGTCGCGCCGAAATAGGCAGCGAGGCTGGTCAGATGCAGCCAGAGCGTCAATTTATTCATTTCGCCCCCGTGCGCGCGGCCGTGCTCCGATGGGCGTCGCGGCACGAAGCGAATTCGCGCCGCTCCCGCCGCTCGCTGCGCGGTGCTCGCGTTGCCGTAGTGGCCGCGACAGGAAGCGTCACCTTGACTTGGCAAATCGGGCCACGATAGGTCTTTCGCATACCGGAGACGCCGCCGACGAGCGATTCGGCACGGCCGCGGCGGCGGCGGATTATGCGTGCGACCGGAAAAGCGGTCAATCCGCCACCCCGCGCATGATCGCTCCGTCGCTGCTATGATGGATGGCTGGACGGCTTCCGATAGAGGTGCGATGCGAGACATGCTGCATCCCGACGACAAGACGTTCCGCGAAGGGATCGCCGGCCACGCCGGCCGCGTCGATCAATTCCGCGCCGGTACGATCACGCCCGAAGAGTTTCGCCCGATGCGGCTCAGCTACGGGCTGTATTACCAGCTCGACCACACGAGTCACATGCAACGGATCAAGATTCCGGGCGGCATGCTGACGGCGGCCCAGATGAACCGCCTGAACGACGTCGCCGACCGCTGCGGCCGCGGCGTCGCGCACGTCACCACGCGCCAAGACATCCAGATCCATTGGGTGCCGCTCGAGGACGTGCGCTCGATCTACGAGCAGCTGCACGAGGTCGGCATCACGACGCGCGGCGCCTGCTCGGACAGCATCCGCAACGTCACCGCGTGCCCGCACAGCGGCCTCCTCGCGATCGAGCCGTTCGACGTCGGCCCGTACGCGGAGCTGATCAACGACTACTTCCTCTTCAATCCGCTGAATCTCACGTTGCCGCGCAAGTTCAAGATCGCGATCAGCAACTGTCCGCGCGACTGCGCGCAAGGTGCGATCAACGACATCGGATTCTACGCGCACGTCCGCGGCGAGGGCGGCCGCAGCGAGCACGGCTTCGCGGTCCACGTCGCCGGCGGCCTCGGCGCGCAGGCGTTTCTCGCCAAGCGCATCCGCGACTTCGTGCCGGCCGACGACATCCTCATCTTCTGCGAGGCGATCGTGCGCCTGCAGCATCGTCTCGGCGAGCGCAAGAACCGCAACCGCGCGCGCATGAAGTATCTCATGAAGAAGCTCGGCGAGGCGCGCTTCGGCGCGGCGCTCGACGCCGAGATCGCGCGTGTCGAGGCGACACGCGGCGACGACCTCCGCCGCGAGACACGGGCGTACGTCGCGGCCTACCGCGTGCCCGCGCCCCGCACCGCTGCGGCGCCCGCCGTCGCGACGAACGGCGGACCCGGGTACGCCCTCTGGCGCGCCACGAACGTCGCCGCGCAGCGGGACGCGGGATACTTCTGCGTCACCGTCACCGTGCCGCTCGGCGATTACACCAGCGCGCAAGGGCGCGCGCTCGCCGCACTATCGGAGCAGCTCGGCAACGGCACGTTGCGCACCACGAACGAGCAGAACGTCGTCCTGCCGTTCGTGAGCGGCGCGTCGCTGCCGGCGCTCTACCACCGGCTGGAGGAGATCGGGCTCGCCGAGCCATGCGCGAACCACCTGAGCGACGTCGTCTCGTGCCCAGGTGCCGACTACTGCAGTCTCGCGATCACGCGCTCCATGGGCATGGCGGAGCGTATTCGCGATCATCTCGGCGTCGTCGGCCTCGCGGCGGCGGAGCTCGGCGAGCTGCGCGTGAAGATCAGCGGTTGCCCGAATTCCTGCGGCCAACATCACGTCGGCGACATCGGGCTCACGGGTCTGCTCATCAAGGGAACGGACGGCGTGGAGCGCCCGCACTACTCGATCCTCGTCGGCGGCGCCGTCGGCGAGGAGGGCGCGAGTTTCGGCCAGCGTCTCGCCGGCCGCTACCCGGAGGAGCTCGCGCCGCAGGCGATCGTCGCCGTCGCGCACTGCTATCAAGCGGAGCGCAACCCTGGTGAGTCGTTCGCGCACTTCGTGCGCCGTGTCGGGCTCGAGCGTCTGAGCGCAGCCGCGCACGCGGCGGTGCACGACGGCGTCCGGTGAGCGACGGCGCCAGTCGCGACGACGGCGACATTCCCGCGGACGATCCCCGCGCCCGGTTTTACGTCGGCACGATCGTGCGGCTGCATCCCGGCAGTCGAAGCGGCGTCGTGCGCACGGGCAGCGGCCGCGAGGTCCCGTTCGTCGTGATGGGCGTCCGGTTTCTCGGTGACGGCAGCTTCGGCGCGCTGCGCGAGGGGATGCAAGTCGGGTTCGACGTCGGATGGACGTCACGCGGCGTGCGCGTCACGACGATTCGGATCCTCGACTGAAGGCCTCGCCGCGTGACCGCCGGAGTCGACGCTACAGCGGGAGCGACGTCCGGTAGAGGAGGAAGCGGCCGAGGAACTCGCCGACGACGCTCGTGAGCACTGCGACGTAGAAGAGACCGGTCGCCGCCATCGTCTGCGGGATCTGCAAGGTGCGCCAGATCATCCATGCGAGGCCGAGCGCCGGCAGCGGTCCGAGGCCGAGGCGCGTCCACAGGAGCGCGCGGTGCTCGTGCCAGAGATCGCCGAGCGCCGCCGCGGTCGCGCTGCCGCCGCCGAGATGGAGGAGCACGAGCGACAGCATCAAGGTGACGAGTTGAACGACGAGGCTCGTGCGGTAGAGACGCCACACGCGCACGAACGGCGCGAGCGGCATGCCGACGTCGATGAGATACCAATGGCCGAGCAGCATCCCGCTCGCGGTCGCGCCGAGGAGGAGCGCCGAGACGAGGAAGCTCAGCGGATAGAGCCCGCTCTCGAGCGACCACCCGGGAGCCGGCGAGAAGCCGATCGCGCTCACGATCAGCGCCAGCGCGCCCGCCGTGAGCGTCGCGAGATACGCGCGCGCGCGGCGGCGGTACGGATCGCCCCAGAGCGATGCGACGTAGACCGCCGCGGCGAGGGCGAAGACGGTCCACAGCGCGGCTTCTGCCGCATGCGCGCCGCCGGGCCGGTGCGGCCGCCACAACAACGAGAGTTCCCCGACGCTGATGCAGAGGCCGCTCGCGAGAAACACCGCGCCACTCGACTTGTAGAAGCCTCGCTCGATATCGTGGAACGGAAGTCGCCCGAGGGCGAAGAAGCCGCCGACGGCGAGCTGTCCGAAGACCAGGAGGAAGCAGTGTGCGAACGCCGCCACGTCGCGCGATGGTAAACGAGCGCGGTCGATCCGACAACGAAGCGACCTTCCGGTGACCCAGTTCCGACCGAGTAGATCCACCCGGCACCGACCCGGCATGGACCGCCGCGGTGGCATGGTGCGCGGAACCGGTGTCTTGCGGCATGCGGCGGTGGCGCTCGCGGTCGCGCTCGCCGCCTGTCGCGCGCCGGTCCCCGACGAGGTCGAGATGCAGGTACGCAACGTCGGTTTCGATCAGGCGTCGGGATCGCCGGTGGTGATCTTGCACTCGCCGAGCGAGCAGCGGTTGCTGCCGATTTGGGTCGGGCCGGCGGAGGCGCAGTCGATCGCGATGCAGATGCAGAAGGTGACGCCGCCACGGCCGCTCACGCACGACCTCATGAAGCAGATCCTCGACGGCACCGGTGTGGCCCTCCGTCGGGTGCGCATCACGGCGCTCGAATCGCAGACGTTCTTCGCGAAGCTCGTCCTCGAACAATCGGGCCGCGAGATCGAGGTCGATAGTCGGCCGAGCGATGCGATCGCGCTCGCGCTGCGCGCGCCGTGTCCGATCTTCGTGAGCCGTGCGCTGCTCGCCAGCGACGCGGCGATCACGCTCCACGGCGAAGGGGGGGCGGGCGTCGCGAAGCTGTGGGGCATCACCGTCCAGGACCTCGAGCCGGCGGTGGCGGAGTCGCTCGGCAGCGCGAACGTCGCCGGCGTGCTGGTGTCCGACGCGGGCGCGGCGGGCGTCGCCGACGGACTACGCCGCGGCGACGTCATCGTCCGCGTCGACGAGACGGCGGTGCCGGACGTCGCGACGTTGCGGGCGCTCGCGGAGGCGCGCCGCGACGTGGCGCACCGTCTCGAGGTGCGCCGTGGCCAGACACGCGTCATCGTGCGTCTGACCGCGACTGGCGCGGTTGAAAAGTAACAGACCCTATAATACACCTCGCGGTTTAGATGGAGGACCGGGCGCGGATCCTGGAGGATCGAGTCGAGGACCTGACGCGCGCGATTGCTCAGACGATCAACGACGCGGTGTTGCCGGAGCGGCCGGCGATCCGCGCCGAGCTCAAAGAGTTCGCGATCAACCTACTGCAGGAGTCGGTCATCGCTCCCGAGCCGGTCGCCGTGGCGACCGTCGGGAGCGAGAAGGCGTTCAATCCACTCGCGATGGGCATCCCCCTCTTGTTCGCGGGTGGGGTGCTGATCTTTCTCTTTCCACCGGTGGGCATGATGCTGTTCGCGGGCTCGGTGGTGATGATCGGATGGGGACTCGTGGTGTCGGTGGTGAGACGACGGTAACCGGGGAAGCGCGACTCGATCGTTCGGGCAGGGTACGGTTGATTCGCTCTCCGGTCCCTCCAAGATTGCAGCAGCGACACAGCGGAGACGTAGCGGTATGGCGAAGGCCGAGAAGCAGGTCACGGAAGCCGATCTGAAGGCGCTCGAGGAGCGACGCCGCGCCGAACAGGTGCGCGAGCGCGCGAAGCGCGAGCGCGAAAAGGCCCAGCTCGGCACGCTCTGGTCGCGGCGCGACTTCATGGGCCGCCTCGGCTGGGGAGTCTTCGGTGTCTTCACCGGCATCACGCTCCTCGGCTTCATGCGCTCGGCGTTCCCGCGTGTGCTCTTCCAGCCACCGACGACCTTCAAGGCCGGGTTCCCGAAAGACTTCACGGTCGGCGAGATCAGCGAGAAGTTCAAGAAGGAGTTCCGCGTCTGGATCATTCGCACCGAAGAGGGGTTCTACGCGCTCTTCGCCAAGTGCACGCACCTCGGCTGCACACCGCGCTGGCTCGCGGCCGAGACCAAATTCAAGTGTCCGTGTCACGGCAGCGGTTTCTACAAGACCGGGATCAACTTCGAGGGACCGGCGCCGCGACCGCTCGAGCGGCTCCGCATCACGCTCGCGGAGGACGGCCAGATCGTCATCGACAAGGGCGTGAAGTATCTCTACGAAAAGGGCGACTGGACGAAACCGGGCGCCTTTCTCAAGTACACCGCCTAGGGAGCCTCACATGGCGTGGGAAGACATCAAGCGACAGATCACCGAGTCGGACGTCTGGCAGTCGATGTTCCGGCACGGCTACGAGGACACGCCCCGCAACCGCATCCTCATGGTGTCGGGCAACGTGTGGCTGCATCTCCATCCGTCGAAAGTGCGCCGGCACGCGGTGCGGATGCGCTTCACCTGGTGCATGGGCGGCATCACGTTCCTGATGTTCCTCGTGACGACCGTCACCGGCGTCTATCTCATGTTTTACTACCGGCCCACGGCCGAATACGCGTACGCCGACATGAAGTATCTCGAGTTCGACATGCCCTTCGGGATGCTCATGCGGAACATGCATCGCTGGGCGGCGCACGCGATGGTGATCGCCGTCTGGCTGCACATGTTCCGGGTGTTCCTCACCGGCTCCTACAAGCCGCCGCGTGAATTCAACTGGGTCGTCGGCGTCATTCTTCTCGTGCTGACGCTGCTCCTCAGCTTCACCGGCTATCTCCTGCCGTGGGACCAGCTGTCGATCTGGGCGGTGACCGTCGGCTCGAACATGGCGCGCGCGACACCGTTCCTGGGCCATGAAGGTCCGGGGCACGAGCTCATGGGGGTGAACCCGATCTACGACGCGCGTGCGTTTCTCTTCGGGGGCGGCGAGATCGGCCCGCACACGCTGCTCCGCTTCTACATCCTGCACTGCATCTTCTTCCCGCTGATCACCAGCCTCTTCCTCGCCGTACACTTCTGGCGCATTCGCCGCGACGGCTTTTCGGGTCCGCCGCTCTGAGGAATCGACGATGCGCGTGCTCGTCCTGCCGATCGCGTTCGGCATCATTATCTGGCTGCTGTACCTGGCCGCGAAGCCGCGAGGAGAGTGACGATGGCGGAAGAAGGAGCCGCACTGCGCGCCGTTCCGAGCGGCGCCGCCGCGAAGCAGATCGAGGTGCCGATCCGCAAGGCCGTCGGCCCCGGCGACGACAAGATTCACACCTGGCCGCATCTCGTCCGCGCCGAGTTCATCTGCGCGATCCTGGTGATGGTGGTGCTGATCGTGTGGTCGCTGCTGTCGGATGCGCCGCTCGAGGAGCCGGCGAACCCGACGAAGACGCCCAATCCGTCGAAGGCCCCGTGGTACTTCCTCGGCCTCCAGGAGATGCTCGTCTTCTTCGACCCGTGGCACGCGGGTGTCGTGCTGCCGAGCTTCATCATCATCGGCTTGATGGTGCTGCCGTTCCTCGACATCAATCCGAAGGGGAACGGCTACTACTGCTTCAACGACCGCAAGTACGAGATCATGACCTTCTTCCTCGGCTTCCACATCCTGTGGGTGTCGCTGATCATCATCGGCACGTTCCTGCGCGGCCCGGGATGGAACTGGTTCTGGTTCTGGGAGCCGTGGGACGTCCACAAGGTCGAGGCGCTGACGTCGGTGAACCTGCCGTACATGCTCGGCGTACGGAATCACGCTCGATTTTCTCGTCGGCGGCGCATTGGTGATCGGTTTCTTCGTCGGCGGCGCGGGGCTCATGTACTGGTGGATCGTCCGCCTCAAAGGGCGTGAGTTCATGCGACGGTGGGGCGCGGTGCGTTTCGGGATCGTCGTTTTCCTCTTTCTCAACATGTGGGCCGTCGTTCTGAAGATGCTGATGCGTCACCTCTTCGCGATCAAGTACATTTGGGTGACGCCGTGGGTGAACATCTGACGGCGTGGGTGGGGTGGTCTTCTATTTTGCCAAGCTGCTCGAGCTGATCGGGTTTGCGCACGTGGGGTACGCGCTCTTCATCGGGCTCACGCAGGAGAACTCCATGGGTCCGGAAATGAACCTCCTGATGCTCGGTGCGCTCTTTTTCGTGCTCGGACGGCTGCTCGAGCGCAAGGCGGCGACGTGAAGGATCGACATGGCGCGGCGTGATACCGAGATCGACGAGGAGAAGAAGTCCCGCAGCGTGCTGTTCCTGCTGTCGGCGGTCGCGCTCCTCGTGACGGGCATCTGGGCGGTGTGGAACGACAACATCTCGCGCCGCCCGTGGAAGCTCTTCCAGTACGAGTTCCACAACCTCGAGTACCAGCGCGCGCAGGACGCGCTCGCGGCCGAGCAAGCACGGCTCGAGGCTGATCCACAATACCAGGATCTGCAAAAGCAGCTCGCCGCCGCGCGCAAGAGTCTCACGGAGGGCGAGACCGCGAAGCAGATCGCCGATCGCCAGGCGCAGCTCGCCGCCCTCGACAAGCGCTTCAACGTCGCCGACCTGAATCTGCGCTTCGTCAAGAGCGAGCTCGAGGAGGCGTGGTACGAGCTCGACCACGCGCGTGAGAACGGCCAGCCCGAGGAGCCGCGACGCGCGCGCATCGACAAGCTCGAGGCGACGCGCGTCGAGCGCAAGAAGGTCTTCGACGACCTGACGCACGAGAAGGAGCGGCTCGACAGCGAGATCCGGGAGCTGCAGGCGGGCGTGAAGACGGTCGAGGACAAGATCACCGAGGTCGCCGCCGAGCGCACGAAGCTCGAGCAGAAGGTCGACGGCATGGTCGTCCTCCACCTCGGGCCGATCAAGATGCTGCAAGTGCCGCGGATCGAGCAGACGGTCATCGAGGAGTACGACCGCAACGCCTACAATCAGCCGATCGCGCGCGTCGATCGCTGCGTGTCGTGCCACACCGGCATCAACAAACCAGGCTTCGAGGATCAGCCGAACCCGTTCAAGACCCATCCCGATCGCGAGACGCTCCTCGCCAAGCATCCGCCCGACAAGTTCGGCTGCACGCCGTGCCACGACGGCCAAGGCGCGAGCGTGAACAGCGTCGCGCAGGCGCACGGCGACGTGCCGTTCTGGGAGCATCCGCTGCTGCGCGGCGAGAAGGTGCAGGCGCGCTGCAACAAGTGCCACATGGACGTCGCCGACATCAGCCACACCGAGCACATCGCCGCCGGCCAGAAGCTCTTCGAGAACCTCGGCTGCGCCGGCTGTCATCTCGTCGAGGGCCTCGAGGACCTGTCGAAGGTCGGACCCTATCTGCGGCGCATCGGCGCCAAGGTCGACCCGTCGTGGCTCACGCGCTGGGTGACGAACCCGCATCTCTTCCGTCCCAGCACGAAGATGCCGAACTTCCTCTTCACGCCGGAGCAGGGGACCGCGGTCGCCGCGTATCTCCTGAAGGCGTCGGCCAAGGAATCCGCGGAGTGGCTCGCGCAGTATCCCGCACCGGCAGGCGTCGACCCGAAGAACACCGCGCTCGTCACGCGCGGCCGCGAGATCACCGAGCAGATCGGGTGCAAGGGCTGTCACGCGTTCGCGCCCGGCGAGCACGGCCCGCGTCTCGGTGCAGGCGTCGATCAACCGGCATCGGCGGCGCCGGCCGGCGGTGCGGGCGATACGAATAGTGCGTCAGCAGGGAGCGTCCAGACGATCAGCGCGACCGCCGCCGGTGCCAACGGTGACGGGTCGGCGGCGCATGCCAACGCCACCGCGACGGCCGCCGGCGCGACCGGCGCGGAGGCGCAAGAGGGTGCCTTCCGCAGCAGCAAGGACATCGCGCCGAACCTCGCCAACGTCGCCGAGAAGACGAACGGCCGCTGGATCTTCCAGTGGCTGAAGAACCCGCGGCACTTCTCGCCGGTGTCGCGGATGCCGAGTCTCCGCCTCTCCGACGAGGAGGTGGCGGCGGTGACGTCGTATCTGCTCACGCTCGGTACGCCCAAACCGGAGCCGGCGGAGCGGCTCGCTGCGCTCGCCAAGCCCGAGACGATCGCCGACGGCGAGAAGCTCGTCCGCAAGTACGGCTGCGCGGGGTGTCACGACATCCCGGGCATGGAGAACGAGTCCCGCATCGGCGTCGAGCTCTCGACCTTCGGCGGCAAGACCGTCGAGGAGCTCTTCTTCGGCGATCGTTACGACATCCCGCGCACCTGGGACGACTGGACGCGCAACAAGATTCGCACACCGCGCACGTACGCGACCGAGCGCATCGAGCAGGTGATGCCGCAGTTCGATCTGCCCGACGACGACATCAAGGAGCTGAAGGTCTTCTTGACGAGCCGCAGCGAGCACGTCGTCCCGGTGAAGTATCGCTACAAGCCGAACGACGTCGCGCAAAAGCAGATCGTCGACGGCGAGCGGCTGATCACGAAATACAACTGCACCGGATGCCACCAGATCGAGGGCAAGGGCGGCTTCATTCGCGCCTTCTATCAAGACAACCTGTCGTTGGCGCCGCCCGCGTTCTACGGCGAAGGCGCGAAGGTGCAGCCCGATTGGCTCTTCGGCTTCTTGAAGAGCCCGGTACCGATCCGTCCCTGGCTGAAGCTGCGCATGCCGACCTTCAACCTTTCCGACGACGAGGCGAAGACGATCGTCGATTACTTCGCGGCGCGCGCGCACAACGAGGCGCCCTTCGTCTACGTCGACACGAACGCCATCGCGCCGGAGAACGTCGCTGCCGCGAAACAGCTCATGTCGCCGGACTACTTCAATTGTTTCTCGTGCCACGTGCAGGGCGACAAGAACCCCGAGGGACCCCCGGAGGGCTGGGCGCCGAATCTCGCGATGGCGAAGCATCGCTTGAATCCGGACTGGATCCTCCAGTGGATTCACGATCCGCAGAAGCTCTCGCCGGGGACCAAGATGCCGTCGTTCTATCCCGGTGGCCCCGACGACATCCTCGGCGGTGACGAGGAGAAGCAGATCCGCGCGATCCGCGATTACCTGATGGTGCTCGGAACGCCGGCGGCCGACCGCGTCGGCACCCAGGTGGCGCAAACGGCGGGCGGTGCGCCGGCGCAGGCCGCGCATTGAGCACAAGGCTGGGCGCGACACAGGCGCGCGAGACGTGTTGGAGAGTGGCGATCACGCCAACAACAAAGGAGACGATCATGCATAGAGCGATGTTGGGTGCGGTGGCGCTGCTGGCGGCATCGGTGCTCGCGGCGCAGACTTCGGCGTACGAGGGCGTCGACGCCGTCGCCGATGGCGGCTCGATCAGCGGCGAGGTGAAGTATCAAGGCGATCCTCCGGCGCCCGCGAAGGTCCCGGTGACGAAGGACAACGAGGTCTGCGGCAAGGAGAAGGAATCGCCGGATCTGATCGTCGGCGCCGACAAGGGCATCGCCAACGTCGTCGTCCGCATCACCAACATCCAGAAGGGGAAGAAGCTCACGCCCGGAACGGCGACCTTCGACCAGAAAGGCTGCGAGTACAATCCGCACGTCCTGGCGTTCGCCGCCGGCTCGACCGTCAGCATCCTGAACAGCGACGGCATTCTCCACAACGTCCACACCACGTCGACCGCGAACCCGTCGTTCAACCAGGCGCAGCCGAAGTTCAAGAAGACGATCGAGGCGAAGATCGAGAAGCCGGAGTTTCCGATCAAGGTCCAGTGCGACGCACACGGCTGGATGCACGCGTGGTGGGTCTCCGAGGATCACCCGTACTACGCCGTCACCGACGCGAAGGGCGCCTTCAAGATCGCCGACGTGCCACCCGGCGATTACGAGGTCGAGTTCTGGCACGAGACCCTCGGCAAGCAGACGCAGAAGGTGTCCGTGAAGGCGAAGGAGGACGCCAAGGTCAACGTGCAGATGGCGAAGAAGTAACGCGGCTCCGTCGGCGCGCTCGAGCGCGGCGCCGACGTCGACTCTCTGCGGGCGTCGCGATCCACGGGTCGCGGCGCCCGTCGCGTTTCTAACGCACTCGCACAGAGAAGAGCGCGGCGTCGCGGGCCGGGCGGCGGGGAGCGCCTCGCTGCCTCAGCAGATCTAGCGGGTCGCGGCCGCGTGGGGATCCTTCCGAACGGAGCGGCGTCTTCCGCCTCTGTACGATCTATTCGGCTGCGAGGCGCTCCCCGCCGCCCGGCACGTGGCGTCGCGCGTTCTTCTCCGTGCGCGGGGCGTCGCGTTGCTGCGCGCGCTGCGCGCGCGGGCGCGTTGGGGCGCCGCCCCGGGTTGTCGCGTCGGCCGCGCGTACGAACCGTCGCGTTGGCCGACGCAAGTCGTCGCACACCGGGTGTGTGTTCAGTCGTCGTCGGTGGCGCGGTCGACCGCGAGCTCGAGCCAGCCGGTGGGGGCGTTCGGGATGCGGCAGAGTGCGAAGACCGTCTCGACGACGGTGCCTGCTGGACCCGGGCGGCGGACGGGAATCGGGCGGTCGAGCGTCGCGTCGAGATCGGCGGCGCCCTGGCCGTCGATGCGGATGCGTATCGTGGCGTCGCGGAGGTGGACGTCGGCGACGCCGCGCAGCGGTGCCGATTGCGATCCGTTCCACGCGGTGCCGTCGATCTCGAAGCGGAACGCGGTGGCGAACGGGCGCGCCGGGTCGCCGGCGACTTCGGTCACCGTGTGGGAGCGCAGGTCGAGGTCGCCGCGCGGCGTGCCGGGCAAGACGAGGCGGATGTTGGGACGCGGTGCGGCTGCGGGGAGTCCTTCGCTCGCGGCTCCCGAGGCGTCGAGACGGTGGCTTGCATCGCCGAGGCGGACGATGCCGCGCACGGTGCCGAAGCGGACGGCGCCGGGTGCGAGGTGAGTGCGGGGCGCCGTCGGCGTGAGGCGCAGATGGACGTCGGCGTCTATGAGCGTGCCGGCGGCGAGGCCGCGCTCGAGATCGGTGAAGGGGGTGAGCACGGGAAACGCGAGCATCGGCCCTGCGAAACGCACCTCGAGGGCGTCGTCATCGTCGGCTTCGATGCGCAGGGCGGGGACGTGGAGCGACGGCCCGCGCTCGACGAGCTCGCCGGTGAAGAGCGCGAGGCGCTCGGCGGCGTCGGTGATGAGCAAGCGTCCGGCCGTCGCTCCGGCGGGTCCGGCGTCGATGCTGCCGAACACGGCGACGGGACCGCTCGCTACCTGCATGCCGACACGGGTCGTCGGCTTGCCGCCGCACCCGAGCACAGGGAACGTGAGCGTCGTCTCGGCGCGACGATCGAGCGTTGCAGCGTGCGTGTCATCACCGGCGAGCGGGACGACCGCTGCGGTCGGCGACTCGGTGAGCACGTCGACGAGCGTTTCGACGAACGCGGTGCGCTGCGGTCCGCGCCAACGCAGCGGAATTCCGAGCTCGAGCTGCACCGCCTCGACCCGCTCGGCGAGCGTGGCGAGGCGCCGCAGCAGCGGCTCTGGGTCATCGGCATGGCGCGCCGTCAAGAGCTGCATCACGTTGCTCGCGTGCGCCGCCGGGTAGCGCGCGCCGATGGTCACCAGCACGCCGCGCACGTGGGCGCGCCGCTGCAGGAGACGCAAGCGATCGCGGAGAAATGCTTGCGACACCGTGGCATGGCCGCGAGCCGCGGGTCGGCAGACGCCGTGCTCCTCCACGAGCCCGACGCCGAGGTCACAGACGCATTGGACGACGTTCCAGCCATGGACGGCGAGCAGGGTGGCGCCACCGTGCGCCGCGACCATCTCCTCGAGCGTCGCGGCGAGGAACTCGAGCAGCCACGGCGCGCGCTCGCGTACCTGCTGGGTACGGTTCAGGTCGAGCTCGTTCCGATCGCGGCTCTCGTTGACGATCCACGTCGCATCGCAGGCGGTCCCGAGCTCGCGCGTCACGTCGGCGGTGTGAAGATCGTTGACGTTGTCGCGGCCGGGACGGCGCGGCAGCGTGCGGCGCGCGCCGTGCGGCGCGAACAGCAGCAGCGGCGCCGTGCCGCGGCGGACCTCGATCCAGCTCGGGACGACCGACGTCGGCGCCGTCGGGTGCTCTCGCTCACGCTCGTTCATCGCGTGCGTGGAATGCGCATGCCTGCGGTTCTAGCGGCTCGGAGGGGTGCTGTCATCGGCACGTAATGGCGGCGTAACGCACACCCGATCGAACGCGCGAGGATTTCATCTCGTGGCGGAGCGACGTAGAGTAGCCGCGTGATCGTGTCGAGACCCTCCCCTTCGCGTCCGGGGCCACCCGTCGCATGAAGGTGGCCGCCATCGACATCGGGAGCAACTCGATCCACATGGTGGTTGCTCGGATCGACGCCCACGGCCACTTCACGCTGCTCGATCGCGCCAAGGAGATGGTGCGCCTCGGCAAAGGGTCGCTCGCCGCCCGCGCCCTGTCACGTGACGCGATGCAAGCCGGGATGCAGACGCTCGCGACCTTCAAGCGTCTCGCTGATACGCAGCAGGCGGACCGCGTCGTCGCCGTCGCGACCAGCGCCGTCCGCGAGGCAAAGAACGGCGGCGACTTCATCGCCCAGATCGGCCGCGAGCTCGGCATTCACGTCGATCTGATCACCGGCCGCGAGGAGGCCCGCCTCATCCACCTCGCGGTGACGAACGCCCTCGACTTGCGTGAGGGGTGGACGGCGCTCGTCGACATCGGCGGCGGCAGCGTCGAGCTCGGCCTCGCCGACCGCGGCGTGGTCAAGGTGCAGGAAAGCCTGAAGCTCGGCGTTCTGCGCCTCGCCGAGCGCTTCCTCGCGCACGAGCCGCCGACGCGCGACGAGGTCGAGGCGCTCGAGGAGTACCTCGATCGTCAGCTCGCGGCGTTCTTCAAGCGTGCCCGCGGCATCGAGGTCGCGCGCCTCGTCGCGACGTCCGGAACGGTGCTGAACCTCGCGGCGATCGCGCTCCAGATGGACGGCGGCGCCGCGCCCGAGCGGCTGCACGGGGTGACGCTGCGCGCGAAGGACATTCAGCGGGTGCGAAAGCTCGTCGTGCGCAGCGACCGCGACGAGCGCCAGCGCCTCCCCGGCCTCGACCGCCGCCGCGTCGACACGATCGTGCCGGGCGCGATTTTGCTCGATCACGTCATGCGCCGGCTCGAGCTGCCGGAGCTCGTCACCTGCGAGTGGGCGCTGCGCGAGGGCGTGCTGCTCGACTTCATGCGTCGCCACGGCCGTGAGATCGAGGAAAACGAGACGATCGCCGACCCGCGCCGGCGCAGCGTGTTGCATCTCGGCAGGCGGCTCAACTTCGAGGAGGGGCACAGCCAACAAGTCGCGCGGCTTGCGGTCGCGCTCTTCGACCAGACTGCGGAGCGCCACGGGCTCGGACCGCGCGAGCGCGAGTGGCTCGAGTACGCGGCGCTCCTCCACGACGTCGGCAATCACATTGCGCACGGGCGGCATCACAGGCATTCCTACTATTTGATCGTGCACGGGGAGCTCTTGGGATTCGACCCGAAGGAGATCTGTCTCATCGCGGCGCTCGCGCGCTACCATCGCAAGGCGGGGCCGAAAGAGGACGACGAGGAGCTCGCCACGCTGACGGACGGCATGCGCGCCGCTGTGCCGCCGCTGGCGGCGCTCTTGCGGGTCGCCGACGCGCTCGACCGCAGCCATTTCGGCGTCGTGCGCGAGGTCACCGTCGGGGGGCGCGGCAAGGACGTCAAGATCGGCGTGCGCACTGCCGGTAACGACGCGGAGCTCGAGCTCTGGGCGGCAGGCCGCAAGGCCGACATCTTCGAGCAGGTCTTCGACGTGCACGTGAGCTTGCAGGTGGAGGAGTGACGGAATGAACGGCCTGTCGGTGCGGCATCCATATCCAGGGAAGCTGATCATCGTCGAGGGCATCGACGGCTCGGGCAAGTCGACGCAGATCTCACTGCTGCACCGCTGGCTGCTCGCCCTCGGGCACAAGGTGTTCTTCACCGAGTGGAACTCGTCGGAGCTCGTGCGTCGCGCCGTCCGTCGCGGCAAGAAGAAGGACCTCCTCACGCCGACGACGTTCAGCATTCTGCACGCCGTCGACTTCGCCGATCGCCTCACCTACAAGATCATCCCACCGCTGAAGGCGGGCATGACCGTGCTCGCCGATCGCTACGTGTACACCGCGTTCGGCCGCGACGTCGCGCGTGGCGTCGACAGCGAGTGGGTCCGCAACGTGTACAGCTTCGCGCCGAAGCCGGATCTGGCGCTCTATTTCCGCGTGCCCATCGAGGTATCGTTACAGCGCATCTTGATCGGCCGGACCAAGCTCAAGTACCACGAGGCCGGCATGGATCTCGGGCTCAGCCGCGATCCGGCGGAGAGCTTTCGCTTGTTCCAAAGCCAAGTGCTGGTGATCTACGACGAGTTGGTGCGGGAGTTCGGCCTCGACGTCGTCGACGCGACCGCCGACATCAACCAGCAGCAGCAGCAGGTCCGGCAGTTGGTCGCGGACGTTCTCGGGCTGGCGAAGGGGGAGCGGGATGCACGACGCGGATAAGCACTTCTACGGAAACGGCCTCCCGTACCTGAAGGTCGGTCCGCTGAAGGGCAGCCTGATCGTCATCGAGGGCACGGACGGCGTCGGCCGCTCGACGCAGATCGAGGCGTTGACGCGCTGGCTCGAGGTTCAAGGGTACGGCGTCGTGAACACCGGGTGGACGCGATCGCCGCTGTTGTCGGAGACGATCAACGAGGCGAAGGAGGGCCACGAGCTGAACGTCACGACGTTCAGCTTGCTCTACGTCGCCGATTTCGCCGATCGCCTGGAGAACCAGATCATCCCCGCGCTCCGTGCCGGGTTCATCGTGCTCGCCGACCGCTACATGTACACCGCGTTCGCGCGCAACGCCGTCATGGGCGCCGACGCGCAATGGACGCGCAAGCTCTTCGGCTTCGCGGTCGTACCCGACCTCGTCCTCTACCTCCGCATCGACGTGCGCCGGCTGATTCCGCGCGTCCTCGAATCGAAGGGGATGGACTACTGGGAGTCGGGCATGCACTTGAAGCTCGGCGGCGACATCTTCGACTCGTTCCGCCGTTATCAGGCACGGATTCTCCGCGAGTACGACGCGATCGCCGCGGAGGTCGGATTCGTCACCGTCGACGCGTGCCGGCCCGTCGACGCGATCCAGCAAGATCTGCGGTCGCACATCGCGCGCTATCTCGCCGGCGAGCGGCCCGCACGGCGCCGCGCGACGGCCGGCGTCCGCCGGCAGTCGGCGGCGACGCTGCGGACGGCGGCGCGCGCCAAGATGCGGTGAGCGGTGCGAGCCGCGCCGCCGGTCTCCTCATCGCCATCGCCGTCGCGCTCGCGTGCGCGGGGTGCACGCGCCGCGATGCCGGCGCGCACCAACGTGAACCACCCGGGTACACATTCGCGGCGAGTGACGGCGGGGACGCGCATCTGCGCGGAAACCACGGCGCACCCGCGGAGACCGACGTCTCGGTGGTCGCGCTCGGCGGCGTCGCGGCCGGCGACCATTGCGATGACATCCACGCCGCCGACGTCGGGCGGACGCTGCTCAGCTGCCTGGGCTTACCCGATGTCGGGCGCCTCGATCATGGCCCGGTTCCGACTGGATCCCAGGGGCGCGTCCTGCGCGGACTCTGCAAAACGGCAATTGCTACCGCAGTCCCGACGCCGTAACGATCTCGTAATGTCCGTGTCACGTGATTCCCACGTCGATGTTGGATAATCAGGCCCGGATGGCGGGGGCGGAGAAAAAGAAGATTCTCGTCGTCGAGGACGAGAAGGACATCCGCGAGCTGGTTCGGTACAACCTGGAGCAGGAGGGTTTCAGCGTCCTCGAGGCGGAGGAGGGCGAGTTCGCATTGGCGCTCGTCCAGCGCGAGCGGCCGGCGCTCGTCATCCTCGACATCATGCTGCCGGGCATGTCGGGGCTGGAGATCTGCCGCGCCATCCGACTCGGTGACGAGACCGCCCGGCTGCCGATCCTGATGCTCACCGCGAAGGCGGCCGAGGTCGACAAGGTCGTAGGCCTCGAGATGGGCGCCGACGACTACGTCACGAAGCCGTTCAGCCCGCGCGAGCTGATCGCGCGGGTCCGCGCCGTCCTGCGGCGTGCGCTCGGGCCGGAGCTCGACCGCCCGCACGAAATCTACCAACGTGGCCGTCTCCGCATCGATTTCGACACCTACCAAGTGTACCTCGACGATCGCGAGGTCGAGCTCAGTCTCCGCGAATTCGAGCTCTTGGCGTTCTTCGTCCGCCACCCGAACCGCGTCTTCGAGCGCGCGCAGCTCCTCGACATGGTCTGGGGGCGGGACACGTACGTCGAGCCGCGAACGGTCGACGTACACGTGCGGCGCCTGCGCATGCGCATCGAACGCGACGACGCTCATCCCGAGCTGATCGTCACGTTGCGCGGTGTCGGCTACAAGTTCAACGATGCCGCGCTCGACGTCTAGACTCGCGGTCTACCTCCTCGTACCGTACCTCGTCACGGTGCCGCCGCTCTTGCTGGTGGCTTACCTGGTCATCCGCCACGCAGTCGAGTCGACGGCGACGCCGATGGCCGGCGCTGCGGCGATTCAGCAAGCCCGCAGCATCGCCGCACACGTGCCGCCGCGGCTCGAAGGGCGCCCGCTCGAAGACTGGTGCCGCGATCAGGTGCGCGGCAGCGCCACGCGCCTCACGATCATCGACGCGACCGGCGTCGTCCTGTGCGACAGCGAAGCGGACCCGGAACAGATGGAGAACCACCTCGACCGTCCCGAGGTGCAAGCGGCGCTCGCGAGGGGCGAGGGTCTCGACCGGCGGACGAGCGCCACCGTACATCGCCCGCTGCTGTATGCCGCGATTCGCGTCGGTGACGGCGCCGACCTGCAGTTCGTGCGCGTTGCGACGCCGGCGGCATTCGTCGCCGGTCCCGATCGCCAGCTGGGAACGATCGTGCTCCTCGGCGTCATCGCCAGCATCCTCGCGGGGTTCCTACCGGCGCTCTACGTCGCCAACACGATCGGCGGGCGCCTGGGGCACATGGTCCGGTTTTCGCGCAGCGTCGCCGGGGGCGACTTCTCCCCGCGGCTCGCGATCATGCGCCGCGACCAGCTCGGCCTCCTCGAGAGCAATCTGAACGAGATGAGCGGGCGCCTGCGGGCGTCGTTTCTCGAGCTACGTGAGGAGAGCGAGAAAGTCGGCGGCATCTTGCGGGCGATGGTCGAAGGCGTGGTCGTCGTGTCGGCCGGCGGCGAGGTGGTGCTCATCAACCGCCGCGCCGAGGACATCTTCGGCCTCGACACGGGTCCCGACTACCGTGGCCGCCATCTCGTCGAGATGTGTCGCGACCCCGAGCTCCAGGATCTCTTGCGCTCGCTCGCGAAGTGGAACGGGACGGAGCCGGCGGTCTGCGAGATCGCGCTGGCGGATCCGGACCGGCGGGTGCTCGCGGTCAGCGTGTCGCCGATCCGTGATCCGAGCTCGGCGATGGCGACGGCGTTCGTCATGGTCTTTCACGACATCACGGACTTGAAGAAGCTCGAGACCATGCGGCGCGATTTCGTCGCCAACGTCTCGCACGAGCTGCGCACACCGCTCACCGCGATCCGCGGCTACGCCGAGACGCTGCTCACCGGCGCCCTCGAGGACCGCGAACGCGCGCGGCAGTTCCTGTCGGTGATCGATCGCCACTCGGAGCGTCTGAGCCGGCTCATCGACGATCTCCTGACGCTCTCCGATCTCGAGCTCGGGAAAACCTCGCTCAAGAAGGAGCCGGTGCATCTCGAGACACTGGTCGAAGAGGTCGTCGAGGTACTGCGCGAGAAAGCGCGGCGCGGCGGCGTCGCGCTCGAGACTCACATCCCGCCCGAGCTGCCGCTCGTGCTCGGCGACGCCGACCGCTTGCAGCAGGTGCTGATCAACTTGACCGACAACGCGATCAAGTACAGCGCCAGCGGTGGCCGGGTGCGGATCAGCGCCGCTGCGGGATCGGACGGCCCGACGCCGACGGTGGAGGTGAGCGTCGAGGACAAAGGCATCGGCATTCCGGCGACCGACCTGCCGCGGCTCACGGAGCGCTTCTACCGCGTCGACAAAGCGCGCTCGCGCGAGCTCGGCGGCACCGGTCTCGGCCTCGCGATCGTCAAGCACATCGTGCAGGCGCACGGCGGCAAGCTCGAGATTCGCAGCGCTCTGAACGTCGGCACGACCGTGAAGTTCTCGGTGCCCGGATGGTCGCGCCAGACGCGCGCGATGGGCGCGTGAGGCTGCCGACCTGAGCAGGTCCGCGGGCGTCCGTCTTCGGAAGGCGTTGACGGACTTCGGGAACGTTTACGGCCGTGGTGCGTCCTTGTACTGGACGGCGTGCGCGAGCTTCCCGGCCTTCGAGCTCGTGTAGGGACGACTCAGCTTCGCGAACTCGCCGTCGATCTCCCGCGCTCCGGCGTTCAATGCGGTGATCTTGCTGAGCTCGAGCGTCGTCGCGACGTGGCACCTGAGCGCGAGCTCCGCCTGGAACGGATCCGCGAGGGCATCCACGTTGCCCGTCGCCGAAGGAACACAGATCCCCGAGCTCTCGACGTCGAAGCTCTGCGCCAGCAGGTCGCCGATGCGCGGCACGCCGATCGCGAGCGCGCGCTCGGCACGGTACAGCGCCGCCTGCTGGACGCACGTCGCGATCTCGGCGGCCGACGCGAGCGACACGCCCGCGTTCTGCGTACAGCTCTCGGCGATGGTGTCGAACCCGAACACCGCGGTCGACCGCAAGACAGACAGCGGCACGCGCGCTTCGCCGCAGAGCGCGAGTCTCGCGGACCGGATGACTGCCGCCTTGCACGTCGAAGAGGGCGCGCTCTATTGCGCGGGCACGGTCGCGCTCGGCGGCGATGAGTTCGGCTTCGCGCCCCCGGACAAGCTCACTGCGAAATGCGAAGCGAGTGTCGCGAAGGCCGTGCGGAAGCTCGCCGGGTGCACGAGCAAGTGCGAGATCGCGCAAGCGGACGACGCTCTCAAGACGATGTCGTCCGACAAGCTCGCGTGCGAGGTCGGCCTCCCGAAGTCGTGCCGGCAGAAATACGACGCGACGAGCGCCAGGCTCGAGGCCGCCGAGGGTTGTCCCGGGTGCCTCGCGTCTCCTGCACGGGCCGCGGTTGCGGATGCGGCGCGAAGGCTTCTCGATCAGCTGCAGCCCCAGATCTACTGCGCGGGTACGACGCCGCTTCCGTAGGCGCGGTGTTGGCGTTGCGGATCCACGCGCAACATCGCGTTAACTCAGGCCCGCAACGGAAAATCAACATTGCCGTAACCGATCCGTAACATCGAGCCTCCATAACGGTGCGGCGTAGCGATTTCACGAACAACGACGACGATCGTCGGCGAAATCACAGAGGGGGGACCAGCATGGGTAAACGGGTATTGGCATTCGTTGCCATCGCCGTCACGCTGTGCAGCGCAACCGTCTCGCGTGCGCGCGACTTGGGCGACATCCTCGTCGAGAAGGGTCTCATCACGCCGGAGGAGCTTCGCCAGGCGCGCGAGGAGGACAAGCAGAAGGTGGCAGCCGAGGAGTCGCGGCGGGAGATGATCGTCGCGAAGCTGCCGAAGTGGTTGGACATGATCCAGCCGTTCGGCGACCTACGTGTTCGGCATGAGGGCTTCTACGAGGACGGTCTCGACGCGCGCAATCGCTTTCGGTTTCGCGCGCGCGTTGGGTTGAACATCACGCCCAGTGACGAGGTCTCCGCGACGTTCCGCCTCGCCAGCGGCGATCCGAACGACCCGATCTCAGCGAATCAGACGTTCAACGGCACCTTCACGAAAAAGTCGGTCAACTTCGACCAGGGCTTCTTGACGCTGCGTCCAGGCAAGTCGGTCGGCCTCGAGCCGGGGTGGGTATGGATGACGCTCGGTAAGTTCGGCGTCAACGCCTACCGCGTGTCGGAGCTCGTCTGGGACGACGACCTCACGCCGGAGGGCGCGACCGAGACGGTCGCCTTGGTCGATCAGCGCGACGGGTTCCTGCGCGGTCTCAAGGTGAACGCGTTCCAGTGGATCGTCGACGAGGTGTCGAACAGGGTCGACCCGAACATGGTGGGTGGGCAGATCGTCAGCGACATGGCGGTCAACGACGACGTGAAGATGACGGTCGGCTTCGCCGACTACGATTACGAGAATCTCAACCAGGTGGCGCGGAAGTTCCTCGAGAAGACCAGCAGCTCGTTCAACAATAGCCTCGCCAACAGCAATCGCCTCGAGCACTTCAGCGATGGCAAGATCAGCGGGTATCGCTCCGACTTCAACCTCATCGAGGCGAACGGCGAGGTGAACTTCGCCGACGTCTTCGGCGTAGTGCCAGCGGGGTTGTTCGGCGACCTCGTCTACAACACCCAGGCGTCGGGGAGAAATCTCGGCCTCGCCGTCGGCGCCGGCATCGGCAAGAGCGGGCGCGATTGGTATCACGACAATCTCAAGGCCGTAGGTGATTGGGCGTTCTCGTACACCTACGAGTGGGTCGAGCAGGACGCGGTTCTCTCGATTTTCAGCTACAGCGACATCGATTACGTGCAAGAGACCGCGACGCAGAAGGGGAGCACGAACGTCGCCGCGCACATCCTGCGCGGCGACTACATGCTGTTCCCGAACTTCCAGCTCACGGCCAAGGTGCACATGATCAACGCCCTCGATCGCGGCGCCTCGAACGCGAAGCTCGTCGGCAATCCGACGCTCTTCCGCACGCAGCTCGACGCTACGGTGAAGTTCTGAAGGCGGTTACGGAAAGGAGATCGACCATGATGCGAATGCTCGTCCGCGGAGGGGTCGCGGCACTCCTCCTCGGCATCGTTTCGTCGGGAAGCGCGTCGGCGCAGCTGCAGCTGAACGGCGCCGGTGCGACTTTCCCGTACCCGATGTACTCGAAGTGGTTCAACCAATACATTCAGGTCGATCCGGACGTGCGCTTCAACTACCAATCAATCGGCAGCGGTGGCGGCATCAAGCAGATCACCGAGCAGACGGTCGACTTCGGCGCCAGCGACGGCCCGATGACCGACGAGCAGCTGCGCGCCGCGCCCGGCAGGATCCTCCACTTCCCGACGGTCATGGGCGCAGTCGTGATCACGTACAACGGCGAGGGGCTCAAGACCGGGCTGAAGCTCACGCCGGAGGCGATCGCCGGCATTTTTCTCGGCAAGATCACCAAGTGGAACGACCCGGCGCTCGCGGCGGCGAATCCCGGCGTCACGCTGCCGCCGCGCGACATCGTCGTCGTCCACCGCTCCGACGGCAGCGGCACGTCCTACATCTTCACCGACTTCTTGAGTAAGGTGAGCCGCGAATGGAGCAACAAGGTGGGGAAGGGGACGTCCGTCAGCTGGCCGGCCGGGCTCGGCGGCAAAGGCAACGAGGGCGTCACCGGTCTCGTGAAGCAGACGCCGTTCTCGCTCGGGTACGTCGAGCTGATCTACGCGCAGTCGAACGGCCTCCCGTTCGCCGACGTGAAGAACAAATCGGGTTCCTTCGTGACCCCGTCGCTCGACTCCGTCACCGTCGCCGCGGCGGCGCTCGCGAACACGATGCCCGACGACTTCCGCGTCTCCATCACCGATGCGCCGGGTGCGGGTGCGTACCCGATCTCCGGCATGACGTGGCTGCTCGTATACGAGAAACAGAGAGATGCCGCGAAAGGGAAGAAGCTCGTCCGCTTCCTCGAATGGATGATGCATGAGGGGCAGAAGGAGGCGCCGGCGCTGCACTACGCGCCGCTGCCGGCGGAGGTCGTCGCCAAGGAAGCGGTGGCGCTGCGTGCGGTGACCGGTCCGGATGGCGCCGCGCTCGCCTCGCGTTGACCGGAGGATCGATCGTATCTCGTGATGGGTTCCGCACATCCGATCGAGCCGCCGATCGGAACGAAGATGGAGAGCCAATCGCTCGACGCTCCCTGGATGGCGACCGTGACGAACGCACGGCGCCCCACGTCGCGGCGTCCGAACCTGGGCGACCGCGTGTTTCGGGTGCTGACGACCGGACTCGCGCTCACGCTGCTCGCGGTGGTGGGTTCGGTCGTCGCCGTTCTCTGCTACGAGTCCGCTGACGCGATCCGTACGTTCGGTGCCGCGTTCGTCACGACGTCCAAGTGGGATCCGGTGGCGCGCGAGTTCGGCGCACTGCCGTTCATCTACGGTACGCTGGTCTCCTCGCTCTTGGCGTTGGCGCAGGCGGTGCCGCTGAGCATCGGAACTGCGCTGTTCCTGAGTGAACTGGCGCCGTCTTGGGTGCGGGCGCCGGTCTCGTTCCTGGTCGAGCTCTTGGCGACTATTCCGAGCGTCGTCTACGGTCTCTGGGGGATTTTCGTGCTGGTGCCGTGGATGCGGAGCTACATCGGTCCGGCACTGCAGGGCACGCTCGGATTCCTCCCGCCTTTCGCAGGGACGAACTACGGCGTCGGCATGCTCACGGCCTCCATGATCCTGGCGGTCATGATCGTTCCGTACATCACCTCGGTCGCGCACGAGGTGTTCCAAGCGGTGCCGTCGGCGCAGCGCGAGGCGGCGCTCGCGCTCGGCGCGACGCGCTGGGAGATGATTCGCCTGGCGGTGCTGCCGTACGGACGGACCGGCCTCATCGGCGCGATCATGCTCGGCCTTGGCCGCGCGATCGGCGAGACGATGGCGGTGACGATGGTGATCGGGAACCGCGCCGACATGTCGCTCTCGTTGTTCGCGCCGGCGAGCACCATGGCGAGCATCATCGCCAACGAGTTCACCGAGGCGACATACGATCTCTATGTGCAGGCGCTGGTCGAGATCGGCCTCGTACTGCTCATCGTGACCGTGGTCGTCAACGTGCTGGCGCGCCTCCTCGTGTGGCGCGTCGCCGCGCCGGCGACGGGAGGGGTGCGGTGAGCCTGGCGGCGAGACGGCGCATCGCCGACCGCGTGGCGCGGGCGATGACTGTCGCATGCACGGCGGCGGTTCTGGCGCCGCTCGTGCTGATCATCGGCTATCTGCTCACGAAGGGCGTGACGTCCCTGAACCTCGATTTTTTCACGCAGCTCCCGAAGCCCGTTGGCGAGACCGGCGGGGGCATGGCGAACGCGATCGTCGGCACGCTGGTGCTGATCGGTCTCGCCTGCGTGCTCGGGCTGCCGATCGGCATCGGCACCGGCGTGTTCCTCGCGGAGTACGGCCACAGCCGACTCGCGCCGCTGGTCCGCTTTTGCGCCGACGTACTGAACGGAGTACCGTCGATCGTGATCGGCATCTACGCCTACACGCTGATCGTGCTGCCGTGGAAATCGTTCTCGGCATACGCCGGCGGGTTCGCGCTCGCCGTCATCATGCTCCCGATCGTCGCGCGGACGACGGAGGAGATGCTGCGGCTCGTGCCCGCGAACCTACGCGAGGCGTCGCTCGCCCTCGGCGTGCCGGCGTGGCGGACGACGTTGCGCGTCATCATCCGCACCGCGCGCGGGGGCATCATCACCGGTGCCATGCTGGCGATCGCGCGCGTCTCCGGCGAGACAGCGCCGCTCCTCTTCACCGCGTTCGGCAACCAATATTGGCACCACGGCCTCGCCGGTCCGATCTCGTCGCTGCCGGTCCAGATCTACACCTATGCAATCTCGCCGTTCGACGATTGGCATCGCCAGGCGTGGGCAGGAGCGCTGGTGTTGCTGGCGTTGATCGGGCTCACGAGCTTCAGCGTACGCGTCCTCACCCGTGGTCGCTTCCGGATGGTACGATGACGGCACGGCGCGGGCCGCGATGACGGTCGCGCCCACACGGACGAAGCTCGAGGTGCGCCGTCTCGACGCCTGGTTCGGCGCCACGCAGGCGCTCCACGGCGTCGAGCTCGCGATCGCGGAGCACGCCGCGACCGCGATCATCGGTCCCTCCGGATGCGGCAAGTCGACGCTCATCCGCTGCCTGAACCGTATGCACGAGATCGTCCCCGGTGCGCGCGTGAGCGGCGAGGTGCTGCTCGACGGCGGCGACATCTACGGCGTCGGCGTCGATCCCGTCGAGGTACGGGGGCGCGTCGGCATGGTGTTCCAGCGTCCAAACCCGTTTCCGACGATGTCGATCTACGACAACGTCGTCGCCGGCCTGCTCCTCGCCGGCGGGCGACGTTCGCGCGCGGATCTCGACGCGATCGTCGAGCGCAGCCTCAGGCAGGCGGCGCTCTGGGACGAGGTGAAGGACCAGCTCGACGCATCGGGGGTGAGCATCTCGGGCGGCCAGCAGCAGCGCCTCTGCATCGCGCGCGCGCTTGCGGTCGAGCCCGAGGTGGTCCTCATGGACGAGCCGTGCTCGGCGCTCGACCCGATCGCGACCGCGAAGATCGAGGCGCTCATCCACGAGCTCAAGACGCTCTACACGCTCGTGATCGTGACGCACAGCATGCAGCAAGCGGCTCGCGTTTCCGACTATACTGTCTTCATGTACCTCGGCGAGCTCGTGGAGTTCGGCCCTACGGAGCGGCTCTTCACGACGCCGCAGAAGAAAGAGACCGAAGACTACATCACGGGCCGCTTCGGCTGAGGAGATGTCGATGGACGCGCGCCAACACACTGACCGTCACTACGACGCCGAGCTGAAAGAGCTGAACTTGAAGATTCTCGAGATGGGCGGGCTCGTCGAGAAGCAGATCGAGCACGCCGTGCGCGGTCTCGTCGAGCGCGACGATGATCTCTGCCGCATCACGATCGAGCGCGACCACGACGTGAACCGCATGGACGTCGACATCGACGATCTCTGCATCCGCCTCCTCGCCCTCCATCAGCCGGCGGCGAAGGACCTGCGACTCATCACCACCGGCTTGAAGATCACGACCGATCTCGAGCGCATCGGCGATATCGCCGTGAATCTCTGCGAGCGCGCCATCGAGCTCAACAAAGAGCCGCAGCTGAAGCCGTTCATCGACATCCCGCGCATGGCGCAGGTGGCGCAGACGATGCTACGCCAAAGCCTCGACTCGTTCGTCCGCGAGGACGTGGATCTGGCGCTGCGGGTGTGCCGTGACGACGACATCATCGATCAGCTGACGCAACAGCTCTTTCGCGAGCTCATGTCGTACATGGTGGAGGCGCCGCAGACGATCACCCGGGCGACCCGCCTCCTTTTCGTCGCCAAATACCTCGAGCGGATCGCCGATCACGCGACGAACATCGCCGAGATGGTCGTCTTCACCGTGAAGGGCAAGAGCATCCGCCACCTCGACGTGGTGCCCGGCTCCGTCTGAGCGTCGCTACGATTGCGGCGCTACGCCCGCGCCGCGGAGACGCGGCGCGATCTGCGGCGCATCCACGGTGCCGCCGATGACGATCGGTACCGTGAGGGTCTGATCCTGATCGCGCAGCGCCGCGAGCCCCGGCGCGACGTCGAGGAGCGCCGTCGTGAGCGCCGCCGGCAGGTGGACGGAACCGTCGCCATGCAGCTCACGCGCGCCGCTGATGTCGACGCTCGCCCCGGCGACGACGCCGCCGCTCGTGACGTAGACGCGTGACACCCGCCACCCGTCCGGCGTCGACGACGCGGCGACGCGCAGCTCGTCGAAGACGAGGTCCGCGCCGGTCAGCTGCGGTACGTGCGCCGCGATTGCGCCAGCAGTCTCGCCGCGGGCCAGGAGCAGCTGCAGCGGATTCCACCCCGCGGCGCGGCCCCCCCTCACGAGGGCGCGCCCGGCGATCGCGGGAGCGCCGACGGTGCCGGTGATGCGGACGAGGAGATCGGCGGTGCCGCTGATCCGTCCCTGCACGAACGGCAGCGCGCCGGTCGTGAGGCCGCGTCCACCGATCGTCAAGGACAGCGGCCCGGCGGCATCGGTGGCGAACTCGCCTTCCGCGTGGACCGTGCCGCCCGCGATCACGCCATCGAGCGCCACCTGCACACGGCCGTCGGCAGGCGTCGTCGTCCCCGCGAGGTGATCGAAGTGCAGCGCCGCGCCGGGGACGTCGAGCACGAGCGTCCCCTCGACGATCTCGAGCGGCGTCGTACCGACGGCGGCGACGACCGGGTCCGGGCGGCCGCCGAGGCGGCCACCGCCGGGTGCCGCCGGCGCCGTGGCGATCCGGATCACGAGGCCGGCGACGCGCAGGCGGCTCACCGTCGGCGTGCCCGCGGCGAGCGAGGCCAAGGGCACCGTGAGCTGCAGCGCGTCCGCGGTAATCGGATCTTTGTCGCCGATGCAGATGCCGTCGAGACCGAGCTCGATGCCGCGAAGATCACGCGTCAGCGCGAAGTGGAGGCGTTCGATCGCGACCGGCTCGCCGAGCGCGGTGGCGGCGCGGCGCTCGAGCTCGACGCGCGCGCGCTCGGCGACGAATCCCACGGCGCCGTACGCGAGCGCTGCGGTCGCGAGGAGGACGCTCGCCGCGATCGCCCAACGGGCGCCGCCGGGACGCGCGCGCTCCGCTGCCGCGGCGGCGATCGTTGCGCGGCGTTCCGCTGCCTCGTCGGCGGGCGGGAGCACGGCGGCCACGGTGTCGAGGCAGGCCCTGCACGACGCCACGTGGCGCTCGACGGCCGCGCGCGTCGCCGAACTGTCGCGACCTTCGATCCACGCCGCCAGTGTCTCTTCGTCGGGACACTCGCGATCGGCGCTGGTACCGGTCACCGTATCTCCTCCACCGTCCGCCGCAAGCGCTCGAGGACGCGGCTCTTCCGCACGTACGCCGCGTTCGCGGTCACACCGAGCGCGGCGGCGACCGCCGGCAGCGACGCGCCGCGGACGAGGTGTAGCTCGACGAGCAGGCGGTCCTTGGGCCCGAGGCTCGCGATCGCGCCGGCGAGCCGCGTCGCCGTCTCCTGTCCTTGGACGCCGAGCTCGGGATCGCCGCCCTCGCTGCGCAGCGCGCGGCGCAAATCCGTCATCGCCGGGCCGTCGTCGTCGAGCGAGACGAGACGCCGCTCGCGCCGCAGCATGTCGATCGTCAGCCGGACGGCGACGACGCGCAGCCAGCCGGTGAACGAGCAGCCGTTCCGTCCCTCGAAGTGCCGGAGGCGCCGGCCGTCGTCGCGGAGGAGTGCGAGAAACACCTCGTGCGTCAGGTCGTCCGCGAGGTCGACGCGTCCGCGGGCACGGAGCGCGAGGTAGCGGCTGATCGCGGCGTGCACCGCGGGCGCGTACGTCGCGAAGAGGCGGTCGCGCGCCCCCGGGGCGTCGGCGATGGCCGCCGCGACGAGCGGGTCGGGCGACACCGCATCGTCGGCGGCGCGGTCAGGGTCGCTCGCCATGGCTCCCGCGGCCGCGGCGACCGTAAGATGCGGCGGCGTCCGCCGTCTCAACGTCATGTCGCGCGCGCTCGCCGCCGTCGTCTGCATCGCTCTCGCCTTCGTCGTCATCATGGCGGCGTACCGTCTCGGACGGCGCGCCGGCAAGCGTCAGACGATTCCCTGGCGGCCGATCTTTCAGCTGGTCGAGCACCGTACTCGCTGCCTGCACCACGACCGCGACCGCGTCGTGCGTGAGCTCGGGCCGCCGCTCGGCATTCCGGCCTGGGCATGGAAGGAGCTCTTCGCACTGCGGCGACCGTTGGCGCGGCGGGGCGCAGCAGGACGGTCGGCGGGCCGATGATCCTGGCACTGACGCTTGCCGCCTGCGCCGTCGCGATGGTCGCGTGGGCCGCGTTTCGTCGTGGACGGGGCCGCGACGCGCGCCGTCTGCCGCCTGCGCTCGGCCGCGAGCTGCGCGCGCACAAGCTCGAGTGCTTGGGCGAGCCGCAGGAGCGCGTCGACCTCGAGCTGCGCCTGCTTCTCGGTGACGAGCCGCCCGCACGTGACGCATCGATCATCGACTCGGCAAGAACAGCCGCTCCGCGATCGTGACCGCGCGACGATTCGCGCCCGCGAAGTCGGCCCGGGCGTCTCCGCCCAGCGTGCGCTCGCCGCCCGCAAACGCTTCGCACCAACCCTCGATCTGCTCGGCGTCGACCTCGAGGTGAAACAGCAACCCATACACACGCCGGCCGAGACGAAACGCTTGCACGGGGTACCGCGCGCTCGATGCCAATGCGACGGCGCCGGGCGGCAGTGGCAACGCATCACCGTGCCATTCGAGCGCGGCGAACGGCGCCGCGTCGGCGAACAGCGGATCGTCGCGCACGTCCGCCGTCGGCGCGATGCGGTACCAGCCGATCTCGGGCACGGGCCCGCGCACCACCGCGGCGCCCGCGACCGCGGCGATCAGCTGCGAGCCGAGGCACACGCCGAGCGTCGGCGTATCCGCGGCGATCGCCTCCGCGATGAGCGCGCGTTCGGCGCGCAGCCACGGATGGGCGTCGTCGTCGCCCACGCTCATCGGGCCGCCCATGACGATCAGCCCGTCGTACGGCGCAAGCGCGCGCGGGTGGCGGTCGCCCGCGAACGCGCGCACGACGTCGAGCTCCGCGCCGGCGCTGCGCAGCGCGTCGGCGAAGACGCCGGCATGCTCGAGCGGATGGTGCTGCAAGACGAGGATGCGGGGCGCGCTCACGGCGCTCTTTCACCACGGGTCGCATGCGGCCGCAAGGTGCGTGCTGGTTCTCGGCGGGTGAACGTCGTATGACATGCGACCGCCGCCGATCGAAGGAGACCGTCGTGGCTAGCGCTCTCGAGAACGTTCGCATCCTCGATCTTTCGCGTCAGTTGCCGGGGCCGTTCTGCGCGATGATGCTCGGCGACCTCGGCGCCGACGTCCTCACCATTGCCGCGCCGAACGACCCCCTCGGCGCCGGCATCCCGCTCCTCGCCCGCAACAAGCGTCACATGACGCTGAACCTCAAAGCCGAGGCCGGGCGCGCGGTCTTCGCGCAGCTCGTCGCCGGCGCCGACGTCGTTCTCGAGGGCTTCCGTCCCGGTGTGACGGCCAAGCTCGGGATCGACTATCCACGTCTTGCCGCGGTGAATCCGCGCCTCGTCTATTGCTCGATCTCCGGTTACGGTCAGGACGGACCGTACCGCGACAAGGTCGGGCACGACCTCAACTACATCGGCTACGCCGGTGTCCTCGGCGTCACCGGCACCGCCGGCGGGCCGCCGGTGATTCCGGGCGTGCAGATCGCCGACATCGGCGGCGGTACGCTCATGGCGGTCATCGGCATTCTCGCGGCGCTCCTCGCCCGCCAGCACACCGGCCGCGGCCAGCTCGTCGACATCGCGATGCTCGACGGGTCGCTCAGCTGGAACGTCTTCCACGTCCTCATGCATCTGATCGGGCAGAGCACGGCGCGCGGCGCCACCCGCCTCACCGGCCGGTACGCGTGCTACTCGGTGTTCGAGACCGCCGACGGCAAGTACGTGACGGTCGGTGCGCTCGAGGCGCATTTCTGGAAAAATCTCTGCGAGCACTTCGGTCGTGCCGACCTCGTGCCGCTGCAATTCTCCGAGGGCGAGGATCGCGAACGCGTGCTGGCGTTCTTCCGCGATGCGTTCAGGCGCAAGACGCGTGATGAGTGGGTGCGCGAGCTCGAACCCGTCGACATCTGCTTCGGGCCGGTGAACGACGTCGGCGAGGCGCTCGAGGATCCGCAGCTGCGTGCGCGGCAGATGGTGCTCGAGGAGGAGCACCCGCACTATGGTCGCGTGCGGACGCTCGGGTCGCCGATCAAGCTCTCCGCGACGCCGCCGGTCATGCGGCGGCCGCCGCACGCGTTCGGCCAGCACACGGACGAGGTGCTGCGCGAGCTCGGCTACGAGGCGGCGGCGATCGCCGCGCTGCGCGAGCAAGGCGCGGTATGACGCGCCGTGCGCGCAAGGTGCGCGACGGGGCCTGAGCCGTGAGCGCAGCGATCAACGGGCCGCGCGCCGTCCTCTTCGACTGCGACGGTGTGATCGCCGACTCGGAGCCGCTCCACCTGCGGGTGTTCCGCGACGTGCTGGCGCCGCTCGGCATCACCATCACCGACGAGGAGTACACCGATCGGTATCTCGGCCTCGACGACCGCGGCGTCTTCGAGGAGGTGCTCCGCCTGCACGGCCGCGGCGACGATCGCGAGCTGGTCGCGACGTTGATCGCGGCGAAAGCCCGCGGGTTTCGTCGCGTGCTCGCGACCGAAACGCGGATCTATCCCGGCGTCGTCGACTTCATCCGCGCGCTCGCCGGCGTGCCTCTCGCGGTCGTCTCGGGTGCGCTGCGCAACGAAGTCGAGATCATCCTGCGGTGCGCCGGTGTGCGCGCGGCCTTCGCCGCGATCGTCGCCGCCGAGGACGTGCCCAGCGGCAAGCCCGACCCCGAAGGGTTTCTCCGTGCGCTCGGCGTGCTCGGCGGGTCAGACGCGATCGAGCCCCGCACCTGCCTCGTCGTCGAGGACTCGCTCGCCGGCCTCGAGGCCGCCACCCGCGCCGGCATGCGCCGCCTCGCAGTGACGAACAGCTATCCAGCATCGCAGCTACGACCGCTCGCCGACCTGGTCGTGCCCACCCTCGCCGGCCTGACGTTGGCGCGGGTGCGGCAGCTGTTTACGTAGACGGCGGCGCCGGCAGCAGGAGCGCCCGGCGACGTGCCCGCGTCCCGCGTGCGTCAGTGGATCTCCTGAAAGACGTAGGCCGCCGCCTCCGCCATCATCTCCTGCAGTACCTCGCGCAGCGGCTTCGCCGGCGTCTCGAGCTTCGCGACCAACGCGGAGAGCACCGCGAAGTAGCGCTCCTTCTGCTCGAGAGGCATCGTCGGCAGGCGCGCGTCCATCGCGGCGACGAAGCGATCGTGGGTCATGCGCAGTTGGCCTTCGAGGTCACGCTCAATGTCGCTCGTCATCACGCCTCCTTCGTCGTGTCGTGCCGCTACGGATACGGGTACATGGTTCGCGCGACGAGCGCCATCGCGTGCGTGCGCGGCGGAGCATGGGAATCGCCGAGTTCCATCGCGCGCCGGTCGTTCGCGCGACTATGATCGCGTCGACATTCTCCCGACGGAAATGCGCGCACGGCATTGACTGCGACGTTCGCGCGTCGCAAGAGTGCGCGCGTGACGGGCGCATTCGTGGCGGCAGGGCGGAGCGCGGAGAGCGGCAGTACGCCGCTCGTCGCCGCCTCCACCGAGCTGCTCGGCGTGTCGCCGGCAATCGTGCGCTTGCGTGCCGAGCTCGCGACCATCGCGCGCGCCGGTTTTCGGACGGTGCTGGTGCAGGGCGAGTCCGGCGTCGGTAAGGAGGTCGTCACGGAGGCGCTACGACGCTCGTCGCCGCGCGCGCACTGCGCGTACGAGGTGTTCGACTGTCCGGCCGTCCCGGAGGACCACCTCGAAAGCGAGCTCTTCGGGACGGTGCGCGGCGCGTTTCCCGGCGCGATCGACAAGCGCGGGACGCTCGAGCGCGGGCACGGCGGCGTCGTGTTCTTCGACGAGGTCGCCGCAATGCGACGCGACCACCAAGCGAAGATCCTGCGCGCGATCGAAGGCAAGCCGTTCCGTCGCGTCGGCGGCGTCGCCTCGATCACCGTCGACGTCGCGGTGATCGCCGCCGCGCACGAGGACCTCGCGGCGCTCGCCGCGCGCGGCGCGTTTCGCCATGATCTCTACTATCGTCTCGTGCGCGACGGTGTGCTCGTGATTCCGCCGCTGCGCGAGCGCCGCGAGGACGTCGCGGTGCTGGCGCGGCATTACGTCAGCGCGGTGTACGGTCGGGACGTAACACTCGAGCCGGCGGCCCTCGACCGTTTGCGCGACTATGACTGGCCCGGCAACGTCCGGCAGCTCTTTACCGTTCTGCGCGTGGCACTGCGTATCGAGCCGCAAACCCTGTCGGCCGACCTCGTCGCCCACGTGCTGCGAGGCTTCGCGGGCTGCGGCGCGTCCGCCGCGCCGCCTCCTGCCGCCGGGTCGCCGCACGTCGCCGGCGCGGCGCACGTCGACACGTGCGGGAGCTTCCGTACGGCCGCGCTCGCGGCGTCTGCCGCCGCGGACGAGGGCCGCTCCGACGCGGCGTACGGTGCGACGCTCGATCACGTCGCCGAAGGCGACGTGGATACGGCGACACAGCGCCGCTGGCCGGGCTTTCACGCGATCACCGCCCGCATCCAACGCCGCGCGCTGCTCGATGCCTACGAAGCCGCGGCCGGCAACAAGACGGCGGCGGGTGTTCTGCTCGGGTTTCATCTGTCGCCGGGCGAGCAGCACGTGCCCGGGCAACCGCTCACCGAGAGCCGGCGCAACTTGGCGCTCAGAAAGTTTCGCTACTGGTCGAGCCGGCTCGGCATCGCCGCATCCTTGGCGCGTCGCCCGTCGCAAGCGGCCCTCGCCGATCTGTGCCAACCTCCGCAGCCGACCGGCGACGGCGCGTCGCCCGCCGCCGCGCCCGACAAGCCGTGATGATGACGCTACCCCCGGGTCTCCGCTCGCGCAGAAGGGAACCCGTATGCGTTCGAAGTCTCACCTCGTTCTCCACGTTCTTGCCATCGCCGCGTTGCTTGCGCTCGCGGGTCCACCCGCGCGCGGCGCCGAGCCGCATCACGCGGTCGACATCAACACAGCGTCCGCCGAGGAGCTCGCCGCGCTGCCCGGCATCGGCGAGGCCAAGGCGAAGGCGATCGTCGACTATCGCGCCGCCGAGCCGTTCAAGAGCGTCGACGATCTGAAGAAGGTCAAGGGCATCGGCGACAAGATGCTCGAGTCACTGCGCCCGGAGCTGACCGTCGGCGCCACGGCGGCGAAGTAGGGGCGGAGGGGTGGATGGCGGCCGGGCGGCGTGCCGTCGCCCGGCCGCGCGCACGCGGTCCACTCGAGCGACGACGTGCAACCGTTCCGTCTCACGTTTCGATGACCAACGTCACCGGCCCGTCGTTGACGAGCTCCACCTCCATCGTCGCGCCGATGCGGCCGGCGGCGACTGGACCTGCGACGTGCCCAGTCAGAACGTCCACGAAATGCGCGAAGAGCGGCTGCGCGGCGTCGGGCGCGAGCGCCCCGTCGAACGACGGTCGTCGGCCCTTACGGCAGTCGCCGAGGAGCGTGAAGTTCGGCACCGCGAGCACGGCGCCCCCAATGTCGGCGAGCGCGGCGTTCATCTGCCCCGCCGCGTCGGGGAAGATCCGCAAGCCGGCGAGCTTCCGTGCCATCCACGCGAGCTCGCGCTCGCCGTCGCCGGGCGCGAGTCCGACGAGGAGAAGCAGCCCGCGTCCGATCGTGGCGATCGGCTCGCCCGCGATCAGCACGCGCGCCGAGCCGACGCGTTGGACGACGACCCTCATCCTTCCTCCGGGGTCGTTTGCCGAGCGTCCGGCGGCACGCTAGGAGCGCGATGATGCTGCGGTTCCGGACGACGGCGCACAAGCAGTGTGTCGAGATCACCGACGACGTCCGTGCCGTGGTGCGCGACGCCGGCGTGCGGCACGGCCTCTGTCACGTGAGCGTCTTGCATGCGACCGCGGCGATCGTCGTCAACGAGAACGACGATCCGAACATCGGCGTCGACCTGCTCGCGGCCCTGGACCGCGCCATCCCCGACCACGCCGGATGGTTGCATGACCGTGTCGACAACAACGCGCAGGCGCACATCAAGGCGGCGATCCTCGGCCCGTCGGAGACGATCCCGATCCGTGACGGCGACCTGCTGCTCGGCACGTGGCAAGGAATCATGCTCGTCGAGCTCGACGGGCCGCGCGCCGAGCGACGCGTCGTCGTGACGATCGTCCCCGCCACGTGATGATGGATCTCGCCGCTCGCATCGTCGGCATGGTCGTGCATCGGCCGTACGTGTTCGTGTTCTTCACGATCTACGTCGTGACTGCGGTCACCCGCCTCGGCTGGAAACGCACCGCCCTCTTCACCACGATCGCCTACCTCGTCGCGTTCGTGGCCGAGCTCTCCTCGACCCGCAACGGCTTTCCGTTCGGGCTCTACCACTACATCGACGTGACGCGCGACCGTGAGCTCTGGATCAGCAACGTGCCGTTCTGGGACTCGTTGTCGTTCACGTTCCTCTGCTACCTCGGCTGGCGCCTCGCCGTCCTCGTGTACGCCCCACTGGCGATCGCGCCTCGTGTCTTCGAGGTGGTCGAGACGCGGGCGATCGCGACGTCGTGGCGCGTCGCGATCACCGGCGCGGTATTCATGACGTGGCTCGACGTCGTGATCGATCCGCTCACCGTCCGCGGTGACCGCTGGTTTCTCGGGAAGATCTATTACTATCCGGAGGGCGGACTCTACTTCGGCGTGCCGCTCAGCAACTTCGCCGGCTGGTTTCTCGTCGGCCTGACGACGATCCGGCTCTATCAGATCGTCGAAGCGCGGGAACGCGAACGTCTGGATTCCGCCGGCGTCCACGCGCTGGCGCTCGGCGGTCTCCTCGAGCCGCTGCTCTACGGCGGCGTCGTGCTCTTCAATCTGACCCTGACCTTCTGGATCGGCGAGCCGCTCCTCGGCACGATCGGGATCCTGCTCTACGTGCCGATGGTCGTGCTCGTCATGAGTCATGCGCTCATCGCGCGGCGGCGCGCGACCGCCGACGATCTCGCGGCGCACGCGTGCGATTATCCGTGCGCGCGCGTCCCGCTTCGCCGCGGCGAGGAGGGCGTGGCCGACGCGGCGGCGATCGCCGCCGCGTCGGACACGTCGCGGCGGTGAGCACGATCGGCGTCGTCACGGCGCTGCGTCTCGAGACGCGCGCGGTGCTCGGCGCGCTCACGCGTACGCGCCGCCTCCGTCCCGCGGCGCGCCCGAGCTGGAGCGGACGCGCAGGCGAGCACGAGATCGTCGTCGTCGAAGGCGGCGTGGGTCCGGTCGCGGCCGCACGTGCCGCCACGGCGCTGCCGGCGCGCATCACGCTCGTCGGATCGCTCGGCTTCGCCGGCGGCCTCGACCCGGAGCTCGCGACCGGCGACGTGATCGTGCCGTCGGCGATCGTCTGGGAAGAGGGCGGCGTCGCGTGCCGCCACGACGTCGAGCCGGCGCTCGTCGACCGCCTCGCCCGCGTCCTCACGCCGGTCCTCGCGCGCCCGCCGCGGATCGGCACGCTGTTCTCGGCGGCGGCCGTCGTCGCCGACGTCGCTGCAAAGCGTGCCGCGTACGAGCGACACGCGGCCGCCGGCGTCGAGATGGAAGCGGCGGCCCTTGCGCAGCACGCCCGCGAGCACGGCGTGCCGCTCTTCGCGTTGCGCGTCGTCCTCGATCCGGCGGCGCTCTCGCTGGAGCAGCTGCCGCCGAACCTCGACGCCAGCTGGGCGGCGCGCGCGCGCTTGGCGACGATGCCGTGGGTGTGGCCGCTGCTCGCGACGCTGCGCCGTCACGCGTTGACGGCGGGAACCGTGCTGACGCGGGCCGCGCGCGCGGCACTGCCCGCGTTGCCCGCAGGAACACCCGACGCCGCGACCGAAGTGTGATGGCTTGCATCCGCGACGCGCGATCCCGCGCGCGACGTGCGCGCCCGGACGGTGCCGCTCGGGATCGCGCGTGGTCCGCTTGCCCCGTCCGAAACGGGCCCATATAGTCGCCGGCTGACCGACCGGTAGAGGGGTGGAACATGCGGTTTCCCGCGCACATAACGACCGACATGCTGAAGTGGCAGGCGAAGAACTGGTGGCGCGGGAACGAGCGCTATCCGCTGGTCCTGATGCTCGAGCCGCTGCACACCTGCAATCTCGCGTGTCTCGGCTGCTCGCCGGAACGGTACAACGGCGATCTCAAAGATCGCTTGTCGCTCGATGCGTGCTTCCAAGCAGCGTCCGACTCGGGCGCGCCCGTGGTTTCGGTCTGCGGCGGCGAGCCGACGATCTATCCCGAGATCGTCGAGCTCATCGACGGTCTCGTCGCTCGCAAGCGCCACGTCTACCTCTGCACGAACGGTATCCTGCTCGACCGCTTCTTCAAGAAGGCGCAGCCGCACAATCGCCTGTCGGTCAACGTCCACCTCGACGGCATGGCCACGACGCACGACTTCATCGTCGATCGCCCCGGTGTGTGGGAAAAAGCGGTCGAGATGATCAAGCTCGGCAAGTCGCTCGGCTATCGCGTGTGCACCAACACGACGATCTTCCGCGAGACCGACATGGACGAGATCGAGGAGATGCTGGCGTATCTGTCGTCGCTCGGCATCGACGGCATGCTGCTGTCGCCCGGGTACCACTACGAGGTGCTGCCGGAGAAGCATTTCCTCTTCCGCAACGAGGTGAACGCGAAGTTCAAACGCGTCGTCGAGCTCGCGAAGAAATACAAGCTGTACTCGACGCCGCTCTTCCTCGAGTTCGCCGCGGGCATGCGCGAGTACCCGTGCACGCCGTGGGGCAACGTGACGCGCACGCCGCAAGGCTGGAAGGGGCCGTGCTATCTCGTCGGCGAGAAGTTCTTTCCCACGTTCGAGGAGTTCTGGAACGGCGTCGATTGGGATTACTGGGAGTCGCGCCAGGACCACCGCTGCCGCGATTGTCTCATGCACAGCGGCTTCGAGGCCTCGGTCGTGCGCAAGCTCGGCGAGAGCCCGCGCGACGTGTGGACGATGGCGAAGTGGAGCTTCGGCTGAGTCGACGTGTGATCGCGCCGCGCCTGCACGCCAGTCTGCCGCTCGCGTAACCTCCCGTTCCGTCGTCGATCGCGGCGCCCCTTACCTTGACTCCCTGCTATTCATTGGCGACAATTCGCGCGCATCGAATTTCGTGATCGTCGCCGCATATTTCGCTCGAGGAGGACGCATGCGAGTTTTTCGCTGGATCGTCATCGCGATGTTGGTGATGACGAGCGTGCCGGCGTGCACGCGCAACGAGGAGAAGCCGGTCGCCAGCGCAACGGCGGCGGCATCACCGGCTCCTGCGGCGTCAGCGACGACGGGCGCGGAGGCCCAAGACGGCGACGAGATTCTCATGGTGTGGGCGGAGGCCGAGCCCGACGAAGGGCCGCCGCCGCTGCAGGTGAAGCTCAAGGCGGACATCTCCGGCGGCCAAGGCGAGCACAAGGTGAAATGGGACTTCGGCGACAGCACCCCGGCCAGCACCGAGGTGAATCCGACGCACACCTACGAGAAAGCCGGCACATTCCGGGCGTCGGTCGAAGTGACCGACAGCACCGGCGACACCGATTCCGATTACGTCGACGTCGAGGTCGGCGCGGCGCAGTAAAGCGACTGCGCGTCAAGAGCAGCAGCGTGCTGAACTTTCAGCTTCAGCACACCGATCGCGCTCGGCTCAGTGGCGCGGCCGAATCATGAACACCTGACCCTCGCGCTTGAACTGCACGCCCGTCCGCGTGATCTCGGCGACGGTCAACCCGCTCGGCGTGTCGCCTTCACGGATCCGCACCGCCGGTGCGCCGTCGATGCTGACGAACGCGAAGCGTCGGCTCGGATCCGCCGACCACTGCAGGAACGTGAGTGCGACCCGCGGTGAGCCGGGCGGTGATCGGCCGGTATCGATGACGGTGGCCGGCGGCTGCGCCGGCTCGGCTTGAGGAGGTGCGGGCGGCGATTCGGGCGCCGGAGGAGGCGGCGCGACGGCGGCCGACGGCGGTGCGATCACCGGCGGTGGCGGCGCGAGCGCGACTTGCGGCGGAGGCGGCGCGGCGGCGGCCGGCGGTCCCGCCTGCGACTTTCGTCCGCCGCGTCCAGGTTTCGTCGGCGCGGCCGATGCCGCCACTCCGGGCTCGTTACCGGCGGTGAACGGCGAGGGCTCGACGACGGCGCCGTGATCGGCCGAGCCGACGACGACGGGTGCGTTGGCCGGCGCCGCTGGATTCGCCGGCGCGGACGCGACGTTTGGAACGGGCGGCGCCCCGGGTGCGTTCGGCGCGGCGGCGTTCGGCAGCGGCGCCGGCGGGTTCGCGGCGACGGGCGCGTTCGGCGGCGGCAGCGGCGGGTTGGCGACAGCGGGGACGCTCGGTGGGGGCGCGGCGTCCGGCTGTGGCTGTGCCGCGGTGGGCGGCACGGCGGCGACGGGTGCGGGGTTCGCCGGCGGCTCCGCCTTCGCCACGGCGGCAGGCGGCGGCGGTGCGAGCGCGGCCTCGCCGGCGTTCACCGCCGACGCGGCGGGCGGCTGCACCCCCGGCGGCGCCTTCGCGACGGGCGGCGGCGGGACGTCGATGACGGGTGCGGTCGCCGGCTCGAGCGGCGGAGCTTGCTGCGGCGGTGCGCTGTCACGCCACAGGGCGAGGCCGATGCCCGCGGCGAAGCCGATGCTCGCGCATGCGATGATGACGCGCGTCGGGATGCCGCGCCGCGGGGTCTGCGGTGGCGGCAACGCGATTTCGGCGAGCACCTCCTCGTGCGGCCCCTCGCGGTCGCGCTCGACCTTCTTCAGCGCATCGAGGATCGTGCTCATGTCACGTTGCCCAAACGCGGATGGTCGAACGCACCCGTCGCTTCGTAGAGCAGGATCTTCGTGAGCGGCCCGACGACGCCGTCGGCGACCAACCGTCGCGAGCGCTGAAAGCGCGCGATCGCCTCCGACGTCGGGCGATCGAAGTTGGAAGAAAAGCTCCCTTGGTATTCGCCGATTCGCGCCAACATCTGTTGCAGCTTCATCACATCCTCCCCCACAGTCCCCGGTGCCATGTACGCAGACAGATTCAGAAAGTCACGCCAAAAAACATGCGCCTCGCCGAGCCACACCTTTGCCATGTCGTCGGTCGTGAGCGTCACCGCCAGGGTGCCGTACCGCAGCTGCACGTGATCGCCGTCGATGCTGGTCACGACGGCGAACCGCCGACGCTGCGACGTCGGCACCGACAGCTCGAGGATCGCCGGCAGATTCAACAGCTGCAGCCGTTCGAGCGTGCCGCTGATCGGCAGATAACGCAGCCCGCGCTTGCCGGCGATCGCCCAGAGATCGACGCTCGTTTTCTTGCGCTCGTCGGCGCTGAGCGGCTCGGCGCTCCAGACGGTGAGCAGATCGTCCGTCGCCGTGAGTGCCGCCACGCGGTTGTCGGTCGCGCCGAGCGTGTCCCAAAACGCGGCGACGTCGCCAGATGCCGGCGCCGCGCTCGGTTGCGGTGCCGCGCCCACGTCGAGGGTGTCGGGGATCGGTGACGCAGCTGGTGGTGCCGTGACCGTCGCGACCGGCGTCGGCGGTTCCGGCGTCGGCGCGCCGCCGAGCGTCGGCGCGACCGCGACGGCGGCTGCAGGCGGCGTCGCCGCTGCGCCGACGTTCACCGTCGTCGACGGCGCCGTCTCGACGGTCGCGCGCATCGCGACCGCGGGCAGCGCCGCGTCCGCGGCGGCGGGACTGGCACTGGCCATCGCTTCCGGCGCAGGCAACGAGCGACGCGGGTGTAGCGGCACGATCGCGAACGCCGCGATGACGGCGATCGCGATCGCCACGACGCCGGCTGCGAATGCGGGTCGCAGGAGCGGCCGCCGCGCGCTCGGCGCCAGATCGTCGCGGCGGAGCTCGTGGATCGCTTGCCGCACCGTCGCGGCGCCGATCGTCTTCAGCTCCTTCGTGAAGCCGGTGAGCAGCGCGCGATGCGCGACGATGTTGATGAGGCGCGGCACGCCGCCCGCGTAGCGGTAGATCAGCCGCAGCGCGCTGCGCGTGAAGAGCTCCGTTGCCGGCGTGCCGCCGGCGATCCGCAGGCGATGGCGGACGTATTCCGCGGTCTCGTTGCGGTCGAGCGGCTCGAGGTGCCACCGTACCGTGATCCGCTGGTTCAGCTGCGCCAGATCCGCACGGCCGAGGATGGCGCGCAGCTCCGGCTGGCCGACGAGCACGATCTGCAGGAGCTTCTCGGTCTCGGTCTCGAGATTCGAGAGCAGGCGCAGCTGCTCGAGCACCATCGGCGCCAGGTTCTGCGCCTCGTCGACGATGACGACGACGCGCGCGCCCGCGACTTTCTTGGCGAGCAAGAAGCGGTTCAGCTCGTCGATGAGCTCCTTCTTGCTAGCCGACGTCGCCGGCAGCCCGAACTCGCCGTTGATGGATTGCAGCAGCTCGAGGTCGGACAAGGCGGGGTTGAAAATGTAGGCGACGATCGTGTTGGGATCGAGCTCCCGTAGCAGCGCTCGGAGGAGCGTCGTCTTGCCGGTGCCGATCTCGCCGGTGACGGCAATGAACCCCGTGCCCTCACGGATCCCGAAGAGCAGGTGCCCTAACGCCTCGTGATGATGGGCGCTGAGGAAAAGGAAACGCGGGTCGGGAGTGAGCCGGAACGGCGGGCCGGTGAGCCGGTAAAACGCCTCGTACATGGGCGACGCTGATCATCGATGACGGCATCCAGCTTTGCAAGATGACAGCGATTTTCCTTGACATCCGCCCATCGGGCACCGTCTAATCGCGCGCTTCTCGCGCGCCCCTCAAAGGAGGAACCCCCTATGCGTCGCGGCCCCCTGGTGCCGTTCGTCGTCGCCGTCACCCTGGCGTTCGCGCCCACCGCCCGGGCGACCGACGTGACCGATCTGCCGGTCGCGCAGACGTTGACGTTTCTGCAACTCTCGGCCGCCGTCGACGTCGTGCGTGACACGCACGGCATCCCCCACGTGTACGCGTCGACGCTCAACGACGCCGCCTTCGTGATCGGCTACGTTCATGCCACTGATCGTCTCTTCCAGATGGACGTGTTCCGCCGCATCCCGAGCGGGACGGTGTCCGAGATCCTCGGGTTCCCCGATTTCCAGGTCGGCGCGAGCAACCCGACCGATCCGCCGTTCCCCGGCAACATCGGCAACGTCACCCAGGATCTCTTCTTCCAGACGCTCGGCCTGCGCCGTGCCGCGGTGGACTCGTTCAACGCGATGTCGCCCTCGGTGCAAAGCGCGCTGCAATCGTACGCCGACGGCGTGAACGAGGTCATTGCGCGGGTGAACGCGAGCGGGACGCTGCCGCCCGAGTATGGCCCGCTCAACATCACGCACATCGACCCGTGGACGCCGATCGACTCGATCGCGTTCGGGAAGCTGCAGGCGTTCGAGCTGTCGTTCGATTTCGACGATGGGCCGACGGGAGATCTCGCGAACGTTCAAGCCGGTCTTGGGGCCGGAACCGGTCAGACCGCGTACGCGCAGGATCTGGCGCGGATCGAGCCGGCGGAGAACGCCTTCACGGTCCCCGACGCGAGCAACAGTCCGATTCCGCTCGCCGGCGTCGCGATGCCGAAGACCGTCATGCTCGCCAGCGCGGCGACGCACGACGGGCCGATCGCGAGCACGCCCTCCGGCGCCGACGCGGTGTTCACGGGCGCGGTGCACGGCGGCGCCCGCGTCGAGCGCGTGGCCGCCGACGTGACCGCGGCGGCCCGCCGGAGCGGCGGCAACCCCGCCGACGTGACGGCGGGCCGGAGCGGCGGCAAGCTCAGGCGTCATCCGTCCGCGTCCGAGCGGCGCGCGATCGCCGCCACTCGCAAGGCGACGTTCACGAAGGCGCGGGAGTACATCGCGCAACTGATGCAGCAGCCGGCGATGCGCGCGATCCGCGAGCGCGGCACCGTCGGCTCGAACGAGTGGGCGGTCGACGGCAGCGTCACCGACACCGGCAACCCGATCCTCGCCAACGATCCGCACCTCGGCCTCGGCAGCCCGGCGACGTTCTACGAGCTGCACATCAATACCAAGGATCGCGGCGGCAACCTCAACGTGACCGGCATCGGGTTCGCCGGCGCGCCGGGTGTCGTGCAGGGCCACAACGAGCACATCGCGTGGGGCTCGACGACGAACCCGACGGACGTGACGGACTGGTACCTCGAGGACGTAGCGAGCGACGGCGCGGGTAATCTCTTCAGCCACTATCTCGGGAACCCGGAGCCGATCACGCAGCTACCGTTGCAGGTCAAGGTGAACGCCGAGAACGGCAATCTCGTCGGGTTCGAGCGCACGGTGCTCGCGGTCGCCGTCAACCAGCTCTCGGTGCACGGGATCGTCGACGTGACGCCGCTCCTCGCGAACATCGTCCCGCCGAAGGTGCTCATCGTGCCGCGGCACGGCCCGATCTTTCCGCAGACGCTGCAGCCGTATCCCTTCCCGGCGAATCACAGCGGCGGGTCGGCGATCTCCATCCAGTTCACCGGTCTCTACCCGACGCGCGAGCTCGAGACGTTCTTCGTGTGGAACCAGGCGACGAACCTCGCCGACTTCAAGGCCGGCCTGCAGCTCTTCGATTTCGGATCGCAAAACTGGGCGTACAGCGACGACGCCGGAAACATCGCCTACTTCGCGAGCGGCGAGTTCCCCATCCGTGAGGACATCAACGCCGGCTCGCTCGTGGGGAACCCACCCTACCGGGTCCGCGACGGTACGGGCGGGAACGAATGGATTCCGAAAGCCGTGCTGCCGGCGGACCAGTCGGTGCCGTACGAGATCGTACCGGCGGCGCAGGTGCCGCAGATCGAGAATCCGCCGGCGCACTTCTTCGTGAACGCCAATAACGACCCCGTCGGCAACACCGCCGACAACGATCCGCTGAACGAGGCGCTCGCCGGGACGGGCCCGTATCTCGGGATCGGCTACGACGAGTTTCGCGCGGCGCGCATCACCGAGCTCATCAAGAGCGAGCTGAATCTCATTCCGACGCCGCCCGGCACGCCGCCCGGCGACGGCACGATCTCGTTCGCGGACATGCAGCGCATGCAGGCGGACGTGAATCAGCTCGAAGGACGGCGGCTCGCCAAATACTTCGTCACCGCCGTCGACGACGCCGGGGCACTGGGCGCCCCGGCGGAGCTCGCGAGCCTCGTGAACAGTCGCATCACCGACGCGCGGAATCGTCTCGCCGCGTGGACCTTCAACACGCCGACGGGCTTCGACACGCCCGGCGATCCCGGCGTGCCGAGCGCGCAAGACCTCGTCGACAGCGTCGCGACGACGATCTACAACGTCGCGGTCGGGCAATTGGTGACGAAGACGTTCGACGCGACGCTCGCCACGAACGGCATCACCTACCGTCAAGGGACCACCGAGGCGATTCGCGGCCTCCTGCGACTCCTCGACAAGGTGACGTTCACCGGCGTCGGCGTCTCCGGCGTCAACTTCTTCGACGATCCGTCGGTCTCACTCACGGCGCCGCAGGAGCGCGACATGCTCTTGGTGAAGAGCCTGCAATCCGCGCTCGATCTGCTTGCAGGCGCGAGCTTCACCGATGCGTTCGGCGGCTCCGCGAGCGTCGACGACTATCTCTGGGGGAAGCTGCACTACGTCATTTTCCAGAGCTTTTTGGACGGCGCCTTGAACGACACCCGCATCGCCGGCGGCGGCGCCTTCAGCATCCCGCCGCAGCCCGCCGTCGGGTTCCCGCCGGGTATGCCCGCCGATGGCTCGCGCTTCACCGTCGACGTCGGCAACTTCGGCATGCGTCCCGCGAGCGAGACCGATCTCGCATTCGGCAGCGGTCCCAATCGGCGGAGCGTCGTCGAGATGGGTCCGAGCGGCCCCGTGCACGCGAAGAACGTCATCCCCGGCGGCGAGGACGGCGTCGTCGGCCGGCCGCACTACGGCGACCAAGTGAACCTCTGGCTCGGGAACGGCTACCACGACGCGCTGCTCGCGACCGCGGACGTCGTCGCGAACGCCGAGGCGCGCGAGGCGTTCCCGATGCTGCCGGGATGCACCGAGAGCACCCCCGGCCGCTGTCTGCCGGGGAAGGGGAGCCCGATGACGAACTGCATCTCCGAGTTCTTCGTGGACGCGCCCGCCGCGCAGACGCAGATCGCGTCGACCGAGGTGACGATTCACGACGGCGGCGACGGCGACTTCGACGGCGCGAGCGACGGGACGTGCGTCGCCCACCTGGTCATCTGCCTCAACAACGCCGATCCGCGCATCGTGAACGGCAACGGACAGGTCTGCCAGGCGACGGACGTGGCGAAATTCGAAGTGAAGACGCCACGCGGCAATGCCGCGAAATTGGAGGATAGCATCAACGGACGGAACGTCCAGGCGCTCGTGAAAGCGTTCGCACCGGTCGCGTCCGTCACCGGCAATCACTTCACCATCATCAACTACAGCACGCCGATCACGACCGGCAACTTGTGCAAGAGCACGTACGTGCGCGTCCCGCTGCGCCAGGGATTGAAGCGCAAGAAGCTGTTCCGCATCCGCGCCACCCGCAGCGACGGCATCCACGACGACGACAAGCTGACGATCACCTGCGAGCCCTGACGCGGCGGCGAGAGCGGCGCGGCCTCGGTGCACGAGGTCGCGCCGCGCCGAGCCGGCGTCGGAGCAGCGCGCCGCCGGCCAGCGCTACGATCGTCCACGCCGCGACGTCGCCGACCGCCGCGTACACGGTCGTCCCCCGGAGCAGGTGCGTGTCGGCGGTCAGCGTCGCGGTCGTGAAGGTCGGCAGCTCCGACACCTCTTCGCCGGTCGCGGCGAGGACGCTCGTCAGCCCCGTGTTGGTGGCGCGCACGAGGTCGCGGCGAGTCTCGACGGCGCGCCACACCGCAAGCGCTTGGTGCTGCACCGGCTGGGCGCTGTCGCCGTACCAGGCGTCGTTCGTCAGGTTGACGAGCAGCGTGGCGCCCTTCGCGACCGCCGCGCGCGCTGGTCCCGGGATGACGTCCTCGTAGCAGATCAGCGCGCCCAGCCGCGCGACGGCGCCGACGCCGAGCAGCGCCGGCTCGCCGCCGACGGCGAAGTCGCTCGTCGCCGGGCTGAGCTCGCGCAGCCGCGGGATGCGGTCGCCGAGCGGCATGTATTCGCCGAACGGCACCAGCACCCGCTTGTCGTAGCGTCCGAGCACGCGCCCGTCGGCGCCGCGAAGAAAGGCGCTGTTGTAGAGACGCGCGGTGCCGTCGGCGCTGCGAGTGATCGCGAGGCCGCCGAAGAGGAGTGGGCGCGGCGCGCCCGGGAATGGATCGTCCTCGCCGTCGAGACGGCTGCGCTCGGTCGCGATGCGGTGCTGGAAGACGGTCTCGGGCCAGATGAGCAGGTCGACGTCGTCCGCGATCGCCCGCGACGCGTCACGATAGGCGTGCATGTTGCGCCCGAAGAACGCGCGGTCGCCTTTGCGCTCGATGCTGATGTTCCCTTGCACTACGCCGACGCGCAGCACCGGCGCGGCGGCACGGACGGCGCGTACGGCGGTGAGCCGCCAGGCGCCGACCCCGACGAGCGCGACGACCGTGACGATCGGCAGCACGACCCCCGCGACCACATCGCGCGCGCGAGCCTGTGGTTCCGCGGCGTCGTCGCGTGCGCGCGCCGATGTAACGGTGGGCGGCGGTGTGGTGTCGCGCCGCCGCGCCGCCCGGCGCGCGCCGATCGCGCGGCCCGTGGTGGCGATCGCCGCGTTCACCCACACGATCGCGAACCCGAGGAGCGCGGGACCGGCAAGCTCGCCGGTCTGCAGCAGCACCGGCACACGATACTGCGAATGGGCGAGCCGCCACGGAAAGAACGACGGAAAAAGGAACTCGACGGCACCGAACGCGAGCGGCGCCGCGAGTCCGAGCGGCAGCGGTCCAATCCACGCGAGGAGCGCGCCGAAGATCCCGAGCTCGAGACCCATCCATGCCACGAGCGGCGCATAGAGCAGCAGCGCGACCGGGAGCGGGAATCCGCCGAAGACGCGCATGGCGTAAATCAGCCAGCTGAACGCGATCGCGACTCCCGTCGCGCCGGCGAGCCAGCCGAGGCGCAGGGCGCGTCGCGGCGGCGCGTGCTCGACGATCGCGAGCAGCGGCGCGAGCGCGACCCAGGGGACGACGAAGAGCCGGAAGTCGACGAAGCTCGCGCCGAGGGCGGCGCCGCTCGCCATCGCGACCACGAGGTCGCGGAAGGTCGTCGCGTCGGGATGCGCTCGCGTCGGCGCTGCGGCTGGCGATCTCGTGGTGGGCGCTTCGGCTCGCGTGCTCAGGGCGCCGGGATGATCGCGATGTCGCTCGGGAAGCTGTCGATGACGCGGCCGTCCGCCGTCGTGACCGGCTCGGTGCTCGTATCCGGCACGTCGGGAAGGCCGCCGTCGGCTTGGACGCGGAACCCGTCGAGGCGGCCGACGCCCGACTCGGCGACGTAGAGAATCGTGCCGGCAGGGCCGTCGAACGCGAGACCGACCGGCGTCGTTTTCGGATCTTTCTCCGTCTTGCTGAAGGCGAACTCCGGCAAAAGTCCGTTTTCGAGCCGGAACACCGCGATCCGGCCCTCCTGGAAGACGGACGCGTAGATCAACGAGTCCGATCCGACGTCGCGGCGCCGGAGGCTCTGGTAGAAGCCGTCCTTCTTCGTGCTGCTGGTCTCCTTGGAGTTGATCGCGCCGGCGGGGTCGATGTTGAACGTGAACAGCCGGCGGCTCACCTCCTCGGAGATGAAAAGCTCGCCGATCGGTTGCGCCGCCGATGGCGAGAAAAAGGTGTCGGTCACGATGGCGGCACCGAGGAACGACACCGGCAGCGTCACGAGCTGACCGCCGAAGCAGCTCGGCGTGCGGTTGGCGGTCGGCGTCGCGGTCGCCGACGGCGCCGGCGTCGGCGGCGGGAAGAGGCCGTCGACGCGGCGGAAGATCTCGATCTGCGTTCGCCCGGAGGCGGCGAGGAAGTCGCGCGTGAGCAGGCTGAGCGCCGTGTACTCCGACTCCGACGAGCCGATGATGCAGCTCGCCGGCTGCGCGCCGATCGTGCCGTCGTCGGCGATCGGATACGCGTCGACCCGATTCGAGCCGCGCCCGGCGACGTAGAGCACGCCGTTGCCGACCGTCGGGTCGAGCGCGAAGTCGACGGGATCCAGATCCTTCGCCGAATGGTCGATCTCCTTTTCGCTCGTCGTCTGCGCGATGCAGCGCGAGCCGCCGTTCGGCGCCAAGCGGAACACTTGCAGCCGCTCGTTGGTTGCGACGTAGACGAGCGTCGGATCCGTCGGCGAGATCAGCACGCGACGGGGATTGTCGGCGGTGCCGATCGTCTGCTCCGGCGGCGCGGCGCTGCCCGGACGTGCCGGGTCATCGAGAAAGAGCCCGTTCACGCCGAGGCGATAGAGCGCGAGGCCGCGCGCGTTGCCGTTGCCGACGTCGCAGCCGCCGCTCGGTCCGGGTGTCGCGCCGGGCTGCGGCGTCGCGACACACGACCGTGAGTCACCGCACTGGTTCTTCGACTCGACGGCGAGCAGGACACGATCGCTCGCCGTCGTGTCGAGCTCCGTACCCGCGGGCAGGTTGAACGTGTGCTGGCTGCCGCCACCGCCGCCGCACGCCGCGACGGTGACGAGCAACGCGAGCCCGGCGCAGCGCCCCGCGCCTCTCCTCCACGCCCCAGTGCTCATGCAACCTGCCGCCACGTGCGGCGCGTGTATCGCATTCGTCTGCGGGCGTCTACCAGAGTGCGCGTGTAGACGGCGCGCGGGCGACTGCGCTATGCAGCGCCGATGGCGCGGTGGGGGTCGGTGTGGGCGATGATCGTGCTGGCTGTGGTGCGCGCGCAGGCGGGCGAGCTCGACGCCGACGAGATCATGCGCCGCAACTTCACCGTCGCGAAGGTCGTCGACTCGCGCGCGGCGGTGACGATGACACTCGTCAGCGAAAGCGGCGCGCGTCGCGAGCGTTCGACGGAGACGCTGTCGAAGCTCCTGCCGAATGGCATCGATCAGAAGCGACTCGTGCGCTTCTTGACCCCCGCCGACGTGAAGGGGACCGCGACCTTGCTCGTCGAGCATTCCGACGGCGACGACGACATCTGGATTTATCTGCCGGCGCTGCACAAGGTGCGGCGTCTCGTCGCCAACAACAAGAAGGACAGCTTCGTCGGTACCGACTTCTCGTACGGCGACATCATCGGACACAAGGTCGAGGACTGGACGCACACGCTCGTCGGCACGGAGCAGATCGACGGCGTCGAGACGTACGTCGTCGAGTCGGTGCCGCGGACCGAGAAGGTGCGCGACGACAGCGGCTATGGCAAGCGTCGCACGTGGATTCGCCACGACAACTTCGTCGCGGTGAAAGGCACGTTTTGGGACCTCGCCGGGGCGGTGGTGAAAGAGCTCACCGCGACCGACGTGCGCGAGATCGACCCGGCGCATCACAAGTGGCAAGCGTTCACGCTGACGATGCGCAACACGCAGAGCGGACACTCGACCGAGATCGTCTGGAGCAAGCTCGACGTCGGCGTCGGTCTCGACGACGACGTGTTCACCGAGCGCACCCTCGAGAAGGAGAGCTGAGCTGCGGGCGGCGGCGGTCGCCCTCCTGCTCGTCGCCGGTGCCGCGGCGCATGCACACGCGGCGGACGAGGACGCGCCGAGCGCATGGACGCGGCTCGGCGTGAGCGGGTCCGTCGCGCTCGACTACTTCTCGTCGAACCACGCGCTGGACGATCGGCGAAACTTTCCCGGCGTGAACCTCGTGCTCAAGCAACGCCTCCACGTCGCCGACGGGCTCCGCTGGGTCGCCGAGGGACGGATCCTCGCCGAGCAGATCGGCCACGACACCCCCGAGGCGACACCTGCACGCGCGCGTGACCTGCGCGACGTCGAGTCGGTGGTGAGCGAGCTGCGCGAGGGCTACGGCGAGCTCACGACCGGCCGCTTCGAGGTTCGTGCCGGCAAGCAGATCGTCGCATGGGGACGCGCCGACGAGCTCAACCCGACCGACGTCATCACGCCGAAGGACTACCTCCTGCTGCTTCCCGAGGGGCAATCGGCGTACCGCTACGGCGTGACCGCGCTGCGCGCTGACTACGCTCTCACGCCGTCGACGCGCGCGATCGGCATCTGGGTTCCGATCTTCAGCCCGTCGGTGATCCCCATCGACGTCCCGGAGGGGGTGCGACTGCGCGAGCGCGTCCCCGGGTTCCGACTCGAGGACGGATCGGTCGGCGCCAAGCTCGATCGCAGCGGCGGCAAGCTCGACGCGTCGATCGCCTACTACTACGGCTTCAACCTGCTGCCGGAGGCGCGCGTCGGATCCGCGATGCAGGATCCGCTGACCGGCGCCCGTCGGATCGACGTCAGTCTGGTACACCCGCGACGGCACATGGTCGGTGCCGACTTCGCGACGGCGGCCGGCCGCTTCGGGTATCGCGGCGAGGTCGCCTACGTCCACACCGGGAACGCGAGCGGCCACGACGTCGAGGAGGTGACCCCGTACCTGTATTACGTGCTCGGCATCGAGCGCAGCTTCTTCGACAACCTGAACGTCATCGTCCAGTACGTCGGCCGCTACGTCGTGAACCGGGTCGATCCGGCGCGCGCGCTCGACGATCCCGACCCGCTGCGCGGGCAGGCGCGCTTCCTCGCCGCGCGGGAGACGTTCGTCATCAACCAGCAGCTCGACACGGTGCAGAATGGCTGGTCGGCCCGCATCGACAAACGGTGGTGGAACGATACGCTCGACGTCGAGCTGCTGTCGCTACACTACGTCGAGCGCAACGACTTCTTCCTGCGGCCGAAGATCGCGTACGAGCTCGCGGACGGCTGGCGTGCGACCGTCGGTGGCGAGATCTTCCACGGACCGAAGCACTCGTTCTTCGGCCGCATCGAGCGCAACACCGGCGCCTTCGTGGAGCTGATGTACAGCTTCTGAGCGGCGTCGCCGTCGCGGCGATCTCCACGGCACCGTGGCGCCGTCGCCGCGCTGTCTAGGGCACGACGGCGACCTTGATCGCGCCACTCGACTTGTCGGCGGCGAGCGCGAACGCCCGTCCGGCCTCGGCGAGCGGCACCCGATGGGTGACGAGCTGCCTCAGGCGCGCCGCGTCACGGGCGAGCATGGCGAGCGCGGTCTCGAAGTCCGGCCGCGCCAGTCGCCGGCAATACGTCATCGACGAGACGATCCGTACCTCCTTCATTAGAAAGCGCAGCGGTGCGAGCGTCACGGGACGGGTGAAGAGCCCGAGCGCGACGATCCGGCCGCCGGCACGAACGATTTCGAGGGCGAGATCGAGCGTGTCGGCGTCGCCGCCGACGCTCTCGAGCACCGTGTCCGGCGGCGTCGGTGCATGGCGGGCCAGGATCTCGGCCGACGCGGCACCGACGACACCGGCGCCGAGCGCACGCGCGGCGGCGGCTTGGTGTGGGTGGCGTGCGCTCACGGTCACGCGGGCGCCGCGGACGAGCGCGGCGTACGCGGCGAGAAGGCCGATCGCCCCGGCGCCGAGAACCAGCACCTCGTCGCCGGGGCCGATGTCGGCGAGATGCGCCGCGTGGACGCCGACGGCGAGCGGTTCCGCGAGCATCGCGAGGTCGAGATCGAGTCCGGGCGGCACGCGATACAGGAGCCGTGCCGGCACCTCGATCATCTCCGCGAGACCGCCCGGCGCCATGCTGCCGAGAACACGGATCTTCGGGCAGAGGTTCGGCTCGCCGCCGCGACAGCGTGCGCAGGTGCCGCACGAGAGCAGCGGCTCGATGACGACGCCGTCCCCGGGCGCGAAACCGCCGCCCGGAGCGGCCACACGGCCGACGATCTCGTGCCCGAGACACACCTTCGGGGGCGGCGCCATCCCCGCGTAGTAATGGAGATCGGTGCCGCAGATCCCGCAGGCGTGGACGCGCACGATCGTCGTCTCGGCGGTCGCGCTCGGTGCCGGCACGTCGCGCACCGCGATCGATCCCGGCGCGGTACAGAACGCAGCCTGCATGGGGCGGCACATAGCATTGCCGGACGGCGCGAGAAATTCGCCGCTCTGCTATCGGCTCTGCCGCGGCGGATGCGGTGCGCGAGATCATGGCGAAGATTTTCTTTTGGCGCCGTGCCACGAAATCAATAGCTTACGCGTGGCGCGGGCGCTAGCGCACTCACTCGATCGGTTGACAGTATAAGCGCCCGCCGATAGCTCATTGGCGCCCCTCTCGCGGTCCGGATCTGTCCTAGGCCGCCTGATCTCACTCCGAGGAGGACGGACTCATGCGGAACGTCGCCATGAGCATCGCCGTGGCAGCGGCAATCATTCTTGTCGACGCTGCTGATGTCAGCGTGCCGGCGCTCTCGATGTCGGGGACGCCGCTGCGCGTGTTGGCGTCGGCCGACGCGTCGATTCCCGCCTGGCCGTTGCCCTCGCGGCGCGACCTTGCCGCGGCTCTTCCGAGCGCCGAGGGCATCGGGCCGACCGGCTACGCCATTCCCGCCGACCATCCGCGGCCGCCGCTCGGCCGATTCAAGCTCACGGCGTACGCACGGCCGAAGGGCCGAGCCCGGGCCATCACCGCGACGGGCACCTCCGCACGCGCCGGACGGACGGTCGCCGTCGATCCGAAAGTCATTCCACTCGGATCGCGCATCTTCATCGAAGGCATCGGCGAGCGCATCGCGGAGGACGTCGGACCGGGCGTGAAAGGGCGGCACATCGACGTGTTCCTCCCATCCCATCCGGCGGCGACGAAGTTCGGTGTGCAGCGTGGGACGGTGAGCGTCATCCCCCCCGCCGGCACTTCCTGATCCGTCCACCGCGTCCCCCACTCTCGATACCCGCCGTCGGCGCTCGTCGCCGACGAGATTTGACTCCTCGTCGCCGGTCGCGAATATAGTCCGCCCTGCGGAGCGTGGATGGAGCGCGAGATCGTCGTCGAGAGGACACAGACGGTCGAGCTGCGCTCGATCGTCACCGTCGACGACGAGGAGCGGTATCGCGGAGAGTGGCGGCGGTCGTGGCAGGCCCCTTGAGGTCGGGGTGAGCGGCGCGGCGCCGGCGCACACCGGACGCGCTGCCGTGACGCTCGGCATCGCGCTCGCGCTCAGCGCGCAATGGATCGCGCTTCGCCTCAGCGGCGCCGAGCTCGCGCCGCACGTCGAAGCGCTGCTCGCCGGCACGGGCATCTTCGGCGCGGCGTTTCTCCTCTCGTGGGGCGCGGAGGTGGCGCAGCTCGACATCCCGCAGGCGCTGGCGCTCGTCTTTCTCGCGCTCGTCGCCGTGCTGCCCGAGTACACGGTCGACATCTACTTCGCGTGGCAGGCGGGCAAGGACCCGGCGTACACCGCCTTCGCGACCGCGAACATGACCGGCGCGAACCGGCTCCTGATCGGCGTTGGCTGGCCGGCCGTCGTCGTCGCGGTGTGGGCGGCGACGCGACGACGCGCGATCGCGATCGCCGCGGATCACGGGATCGAGCTCTTCTATCTGCTGCTCGCGACCGCGTATTCGCTCGTCCTGCCGTTCAAGGCGACGCTGTCGGTATGGGACGCCGGAGTTCTCTTGGCCATCTTCGGCTTCTACGCGGTCAGCGCTGCGCGCGCACACGTCGTCGAGCCCGAGCTCGAAGGCGTGTCGGAGGTGCTCGCCGGTCTCGGCGTGGCCGGCCGGCGGATCGCCACGGTCGCACTCTTCGCCCTCGCCGGGGTGACCATCATGATGGCGGCCGAACCGTTCGCCGAGGGCTTGCTCGCGACCGGACGCCGTTTCGGGATCGAGGAGTTCTTGCTCGTGCAATGGCTGGCGCCGCTCGCGTCCGAGTCGCCGGAGTTCATCGTCGCGATCCTGTTTGCCGTCCGCGGCAAGGCCGGCGCGGCGATGGGGACGCTGATCTCGTCCAAGGTGAATCAGTGGACGCTGCTGATCGGCATGCTACCGCTCGCGTACGGCACGTCGTCGGGAAGTCTCGCGAACCCGATGCACCTCGACCCACGCCAAGTCGAGGAGATTCTGCTGACCGCCGCGCAGTCGCTCTTCGCGATCGTCGTGCTCGCCGATTTCCGCTTCTCGATCCTCGAAGGGATGGTGTTCTTCGTGCTCTTCGCGACGCAGATGATCTCGACGAGCCCCGAGTTCCGCTACTACTACAGTTTTCTCTACCTCGTGCTCGCGATCGGCTTCGTGACGACGCGGCCGCGCGTGCGCCGCTCCATGTGGGCGCTCCTGCGTGGCGCGCCCGAGGAGGCGGGGAAGGACTGACGGGAGGGCTTCAGGCGACGATGCCGCGCGCGCGGAGATCGTCGCACGTCGCGGCGTCGAGGCCGAGGATCTCGCCGAGCACGTAGTCGGTCGCCTCGCCGACGCACGGCGCCGGCCGCTCGACGGCGCAGGGCGTGTCCGACATCCGCCACGGGATGCCGAGATGACGACGCATGCCGACCTCCGGGTGCTCGAGCTCGACGAAGAAGCCGCGCTCCCGCAGGTGCGCGTCCTCGCAGATGTCGCGGTTCGACATCGCCGGAAACGCCGCGATCCCGACGCGCTGGAGCAGCGCCGTGGTCTCGTCCGGCGACCGCGCCGCGGTCCATGCCGTCACCAGGTCTTCGAGCGCGTCCTCGTTCGCCTTGCGCGCGGCGAGCGTGGCGAAGCGTGCATCGCCGGCGAGCTCGGGAGCGCCGATCGCGGCGGCGAAACGGCGCCACTCGTCGTCGTCGCGGACCGCGAGCGCGATCCAGCGCTCGTCGCCGGCGGCGCGAAAGATGCCGTGCGGCGCCATCCACCGATCGCGGTTGCCGTTCCGCTCCGGCGCGACGCCGTTCATGACCGCGTCGATGATGCCCTCGGGAAGGACGGCCATCGTCGTCTCCCACTGCGAGAGATCGATGTACTGACCCTCGCCCGTGCGCTCGCGATGCCACAGCGCGGCGAGCACGGCGAAGGCGCCGTGGATGCCGCCGTTCGGATCGCCGTACGAGATCCCGACGTGCATCGGCGGCCAGCCGCGGTAGCCGGTGAGCGACGACATGCCGGAGAGCGGCACCTGCGCCGGGCCGTAGGAGACGAACTCGTGCTCGGGGCCGTACGCGCCGTAGCCGGAGAGCGCGATCATGACCAACCGCGGATTGAGCGCCCGCAGCACCTCCCAGCCGAGCCCGAGCCGATCCATGACGCCGGCGGCGAAGTTCTCCGCCGCGACGTCCGAGCACGCGACGAGGCGGCGTGCGAGATCGACTCCCTCGGGTGTCTTCAGATCGAGGACGATGCTGCGCTTCCCCTGGTTGAACTGATTGAAATAGCCGCTGCGGTTCGCTCCCGGGATGCCGTCTGGCCACGGCGGCAAGAGCCGCGTCACGCATGGTCGCTGCAGCGCCTCGACGCGGATCACTTCGGCGCCGAGATGGGCCAGCTGCAGCGTCGCGTACGGTCCGGCCCAGACCCAGGTGAAGTCGGCGACGCGAATGCCGGCGAGCGGTCCCATGTCAGTGTCCCGTCGCGGCGGTGACGCTGCGCGCATCGACACCGACAGCCGCCAGCACCTCGGCGGTGTGCTCGCCGAGCAGTGGCGCCGGCGTGCGCAGCGCCCACGGCGTGCGGCGGAATTGATACGGCGCCCCCGGATAGCGAAGCCGACCCGCGACGGGATGGACGAGCTCGGCGAAGAACCCGCGCGCTGCGAGATGCTCGGAGCGCAGGAGGTCCCCCATCGTCGAGACCGGCGCAAACGGGACACGTCGCGCCTGCGCGGCCTCGTAGAGGTCGCGGACGCTCTGCTCCCGTACCCACTCTTGTAGAAAGATCTTGAGCGCATCCCAGTTCGCGCCGCGTGACAACCGATCGCGGAAGAGATCCATCTCCGCCCACTCGGGGGATCCCATCAGTTCGACGAACTGTCGCCACTGATGCTCCTCGATGCAGCACAGATAGATCCACCCGTCGCGGCACTCGAAGAAGTCGAGCGGTTGGATCGGTTTGTGACCGAGTCGCGACGCGACCAGGCCCATGTAGGGCCAGTACGCGTAGGTGAGCTCGAGGATCGACGCCAGACACTCCTGGATCGAGACCTCGACGAGCCGGCCGCTGCCGCCGAGCCGCGCGCGCCCGATGAGCGCGCCCATCGTCGCGACCGCGGCGTGCGCGCCGCCCTGAAAGCCCGCTTGCTGCCCGAACGCCTTGAGCGGCGGCATGTCGTCGGTGCCGGGACCGCCGCCGTTCAGGTAGGCGATGCCACCGGCGGCCCACAGCGTCAGGTCGGTCGCCTCAAACGCTGCGTGCGGACCGCTGAGGCCGAAGGGCGCGATCGCCGTCGTCACCAGCGCCGGGTGGCGTGCATGCAGCTCCGGCCACGAGAGCTTCCACGCGTCGAGGCGAGCGGCGGGGAGGTCGGAGACGAGCACGTCGCACTCGCCGAGCAGGCGCGCGAGCACCGCGCGATCGGGTTCGCGGTCGAGATCGAGAACCACGCCGCGCTTGTTGGCGTTGAGATAGAGGAAGAGGCCGCTCCGCTCCGGGTGCGGCTCGCCGCCGGGAAACGGGCCGCGGCGCCGCGTCGAGTCGCCACCGGGTGGCTCGACCTTCACCACCGCGGCGCCGAGATCGGCGAGCAGCTTCGCCGCGTATGCCGCCGCCACCCCGTCGCCGCACTCCACCACGCGCAGCCCGGCGAGTGCGCCGCGCTCGGGTGTCGGCGCCGCGGCAGTCACGGCGTCCCGAGCAGGTCGAGCAGGCGCTTCGGGTCGTCCGGCTCGGCGTGATCGCCGAGCGCGATCAGGATGTCGGTATGCGAGCGCTCGCTCGCATTCCATTCGCGCAAAACGGTCCAGTCGCCGCCGGGAGCGCGCTCGAAGAGACGCACCTGCTGACCCTCGGTGAGACCGACGGCGGCGCGGCCACTCGGCGTCATGCAGAAGAGCACGTACCCCGCCTTCTTGCTGGTCACGAAGTACATCGAGCTCCCCGGCTAAAGGATAGGTGCCGATCAGTCAAGAAAGGCCGTAGTACTAAGGCAATTCGCGTGTACCCGGACCGGTTCGAGTTGCGAGCGCGATTCGCCGCGGCTGGTACGCTGGCGCGAGCTGCGAGCGAGAACAGCGGCGGCTGGTACGGGGTCGAGTTGCGAGCGAGAACAGCGGCGGCTGGTACGGGGTCGAGTTGCGAGCCAGACGAGGCGCGAGGGAAGCGAGCAGCGCAGGCGTAGCGCAGCTACGCCGAGCAGCGGAGTGACCGAGCAACGAAGTATGGCGAAGCAAATCGGCCCAGTACCGTCAGTATTCGGCGCAGATGCCCAGCGTGCCGAACCGGACGGCGCGGGAGTAGCCGAGGACGCGGAGGCCGTCCGCGGACAGCTCGCCGGCGGTGACGAAGCCGCCGTCGGCGGTCGGCGTATCCGACCAGTCCCACGCGTGCTCGAGCAGCTTCATGCCGTGGGCGCGCGCGAAGAGCAGCGTGTCGTACACCATCGCGATACCGCTGCGGCGGCACGCGTCGGCGAGGCCGGCGCTCTCGGCGTACCGCGCGAGCGCCGCGTCTTGCAGGGCGTAACTGAGATTGCGCGTCTCGGCGATCGGCTCGCGGTGGACGAGGCACCACGCGAGACGACACGTGTCGTGCGCCGTGAACGGCTCCTGGTCGAGCGTCCATTCGTCCTTCAACAGGTAGCCGACACCTTTCAGCAGCTTCGCTTGGATCGCGCCGGGAAACCGCTCCAGGAAACGCATCACGGTGAGCGGTGCCGCGCCGTCGTTCGGCGTGCGGAAGACGAGCAGGTGTCCGCGCGCGTGCGCCGCGCGCAGCGTCGGGAGATCGTACGGTACGTGCGCGAGCAGGGAACGATCGCCGAGACGCTCGGCCGTCGTGCCGAACACGCGGGCGACGTCCTCGGGCGCGAGCATCGCGTCGCCGAAGAGCGCGCGCGCCTCGGCGACGGAGGTCGTGGACACGGCCGTCGCGCCTCGGCTCAGAGGCGACGCTCCTCGATCTCGGTGACGATGCCGTCGAGCGCCTCACGGAAGGCCGAGTACGGCAACGTCGCGAGGAGATCACGGGCGCGGCGCGTGTAATCCTCCGCGAGACGCCGCACGGTCGCGAGCACGCCGAGCGCCCGCACCCGCTCGAGCGCGCCGCCGATCGCCGCGTCGTCCGGCTCGGGCATGAGAAACACCCGCCGCACCTCGGAGTCCTGCGCGACCGCGAGCACGAGCGGCAGCGACGGATTGCCGTCGCGGAGGTCGATGCCGACCGGCTTGCCGGTCAGATCCTCGTCGCCCTCTACGTCGAGAAGATCGTCGACGATCTGGAACGCCATGCCGATGTTGAAACCGCACGCCCACATCGCCTCCGACGTTTGCTCACCGACGCCGGCCAGATGCGCGGCGACGCGCGCGCCCTGCGAGAACAGCGACGCAGTCTTGCGGGCGATGATCTCGAGATAGTCGTCGACGGTGACCGCCGGGTTGCGACGGAAGCGGCCTTGCATGATCTCGCCTTCGGTGAGGCTGATGCAGGCGTCGGCGGCCCAGCGCACGATACGCTCCTCGAACCGCCCGCAGAGCTCGAACGCTTTGCTGAAGATGAAGTCGCCGGTGACGAGCGTGTTCGCGAGACCGTAGCGGCTGAACGCCGATGCGCGCCCGCGCCGCGTTTTCCCACCGTCGATGATGTCGTCGTGCAAGAGCGTCGCCGAATGAATGAGCTCGAGCGCGACCGCGACGTCGATCATGTCGACGACGTCGTCGCCGCCGCACGCTTTGAACACGAGCAAGGCGACCGCCGGCCGCACGCGCTTCCCCCCGCCGCCGATCAGATGGAGCGAGATCTCCGACAGCAGCGGCTCCCGCGAGACGAGCAGGTCGGTGAGCTTTTCCTCGACGTGCACCAGATCGGCGGCGATGAGCGACAGCGCTGCGGCGCCGTTGGAGCGGATCAGGATGCTGCGCTCGCGCGAGTCATGGGGTTCGCTCACTCCCGTGTCCTTTTCCGACGCACGCACGGCGAACGACGGCCGGCGTCACCTAATGAGAATCATCCAGTATTGTCAAGTTGATATAGCCCCCGTGCGCGCGGCGCGCTGCGCGCGCCGTGCTCCGATGGCCGTCGCAGCGCGAAGTGAATTCGTGCTGCTCCCGCGCGCGGCTGCGCCGCGCGCCGTCCGACGCCACGCAGGTGCCGACGGTAGGAGCGTCATCCTCATTTCGTCGTCCGTGTTAGGCGCCGCTCGCTGCCGGAGCGGCGGCGACGCGACGGCGCACTGCGACGCGAATTCCCTTCACGCCGCAACGTGATAGTGAGGAGGACGGTCGGTGGCGACGGTCGACGACATACGCGCGCGCCTCGGCGCGGTGCGCTACCCGGGGTACCAGCGCGACATCGTGAGCCTCGGCGCGGTGCGCGAGGTCGCGCTCGTCGACGGTCGTGCGCGGATCGTGGTGGCGCCCGGAACCGCGAAAGCGGACGTGATCGCGGCGTTACGCGCGGCGATCGAGTCGGCAGTCCGTGCCGTACCCGGCGTCGCGGACGTCGAGATCGATGTCGTGGGTGCGGAGGCGGAGCGCACGGCGGCGAGTCCCTTCGACCATCAAGCTCCGCTGGCAGGAGTGAAGCACATCGTCGCAGTTGCGAGCGGGAAGGGCGGCGTGGGGAAGTCGACGGTCGCCGTGAATCTCGCGCTCGCGCTGCAGGCGCGCGGGCTGCGCGTCGGCCTCCTCGACGCGGACATCTACGGGCCGAGCATTCCGCTGATGATGGGTGTGCCGGACGCACGGCCCCGTATGGCGGAGGGGCACAAGATCTTTCCGATCCTGCAGCATGGCGTGGCACTGATCTCGATGGGGTTCTTCCTCGACGACAAGTCGCCGGTCATCTGGCGCGGGCCCATGGTGATGAGCATCGTGCGGCAGTTCTTGAAAGACGTCATGTGGGGCACGCTCGACGTGCTGGTGATCGATCTCCCGCCGGGAACGGGCGACGCGCAGCTCACGTTGGTCCAGGAGGTGCCGGTGTCGGGTGGCGTCATCGTCACGACGCCGCAAGACGTCGCGCTGCAAGACGTGCAGCGCGGCATCGCCATGTTCCAAACCGTCAACGCGCCGGTGCTCGGCATCGTCGAGAACATGAGCGTATACGAGTGTCCCCGCTGCGGAGCGCGCGAAGATCTCTTCGGACACGAGGGTGGCCGACGCGAGGCGGAAGCGCTCGGCGTCGAATTCTTGGGGGAGCTGCCGCTCGTCGCCGAGATCCGCGCCGGCATGGATCGCGGCGCGCCGATCGTCGCCGCCGACCCGACGAGCGCGCCGGCGGCGATATTTCGTGCCATCGCGGAGAAGGTCGTCACGGCGCTCGAACGTGACGTGCGCGCGGCGCCGATCGGCGTGTGATTCGCGCTCTTTACCGCGCGGTTCTCGCATGTTAGCCGTGAGCGCTCGCCTGCGAAGGAGATCTGCATGTCCACGATGATCACCGAGGAGTGCATCAACTGCGGTGCGTGCGAGCCGGAATGTCCGAACACCGCGATTTACGAGGGCGGTGTCGAGTGGGAATGGAACGGGGAGCGCCACCCCGCGATCGCTGCCGACGTCTATTACATCGTGCCGGAGAAATGTACGGAGTGTGTCGGATTCTTCGATCAGGAACAGTGCGCTGCGGTGTGTCCGGTTGACTGCTGCGTGCCGAACCCTGATGATCCGGAATCGGAAGAGCAGCTGATCGCGAAAGCGCAGCGGATTCATCCGGACCGAACGTTCGAGCCGGGGTTCCCGTCGCGGTTCCGCAAGATATAGCCCGCCTCTCGGCTGCCCGAGATGGGCGGTCGCATACGTTTTCGATAGTCCGGCGACCAACTGATTGACGTGACATCTCTTTACAACATGGGGACTGTCCGTTATGACGCGCCAGATTTTTGAACGAGTTGCGGGTCGGCGGACGCGTGGACGCTGCGGTACATTGCCCCGTTTGAGCGTGCGGTGGCAGGGGAAGAGGCTATGAGCAAGATCCGGGTCGGCATCGTCGGGGTTGGCAACTGCGCGAGCAGCCTCGTCCAAGGCATCGAGTACTACCGGCGTCTGAACGGAGACGCCGGGCGCAATGCGACCGGCCTCATGCACTACGACCTCGGCGGCTACGGGCCGGGGGACATCGAGGTCGCGTGCGCGTTCGACATCGACGAGCGCAAGGTCGGCGAGCCGCTCCACAAGGCGATCTTCGCGAAGCCGAACAAAGCGATCGAGATCGAACGCGAGCTCCCCGATTTCGGCGTCACGGTGCAGATGGGACCCATCCTCGACGGCGTCTCCGAGCACATGGCCGACTATCCCGCCGACGAAACGTTCGTGCCGGCGGACGGGCCACCCGTCGACATCGCCGCGACCCTCCGTGCGACCGGCACCGAGGTTCTGATCAGCTATTTGCCCGTCGGCAGCCAGAAGGCCGGTGAGCACTACGCGAAAGCATGTCTCGAGACCGGGACGAGCCTCGTCAATTGCATGCCCGTGTTCATCGTCTCCGATCCGACGTGGGGCGAGCGCTTCACGAGCCGCGGCATCCCCGCCGTCGGCGACGACATCAAGTCCCAGCTCGGCGCGACGATCGTCCATCGTTCGCTCGCGAAGCTGTTCACCGATCGCGGCATCAAGATCGAGCGCACGTATCAGCTCAATACCGGCGGCAACACGGATTTCTTGAACATGCTGAACCGCAGTCGTCTCGGCTCGAAGAAAGTCTCCAAAACCGAGGCGGTGCAAGCGGTGATCCCCGAGCGGCTCCCCGCTCGTGACGTCCACATCGGACCGAGCGACTACGTGCCATGGCAAGGTGATAACAAGATCTGTTTCCTCCGCATCGAGGGGCGCGCGTTCGGCAACGTCCCGATGGAGCTCGAGCTCCGGCTTTCGGTGCAGGACAGTCCGAACTCGGCCGGCGTCGCGATCGACGCGATTCGCTGCTGCCGTCTCGCGCGCGACCGCGGCATCGCCGGGCCGCTGCGCAGCATCTCGGCGTATCTCATGAAGCACCCGCCGACGCAGATCACCGACGACCTGGCGCGCGATCTCGTCGAGAAGTTCATCCGCGGAGAGATCGACCACTAGGCCGGGTGGCGCCGGCCATGTGCCATCCCTGGCTCGCTGCAGGCGTGGCCGGCTTTCTCGGCGTCCTGATCGTGCGTGAGCTCGTGCCTGCCGTGCGGCACGGCGACGGCGAGCCGTCGCTCGATCGGGGTCTTCTCGGCGGCGGACTGCGGGCGTGGTTTCGCGTGCGCGTCGACCCGCTCGTCGACGCGCTGCTCGCGATCGGCGTTCGCCCGGACGCGGTGACCGCCGTGCAGCTCGGTGTCAGCGTGCTCTGTGGGGTCGCGTACGCGTACGGCTGGCTCTTCACGGCGGGGTGGCTGCTCTTGACCGGGGGGTCGCTCGACGTCCTCGACGGCGCGATGGCACGGAAGCTCGGTGCGGCGAGCGCGCGCGGCGCCTTCGTCGACTCGGTAACGGATCGCTACGGCGAATGCGCGGTCTTCCTCGGATTGGCCATGCACTTCCGCGACGGGTGGGGACTCTACGCGGTGCTTGCGGCCGCTTTCGGCGCGTTCATGGTGAGCTACACGCGCGCGCGTGGCGAGGGGCTCGGCGTCACCTGCGCCGTCGGCATGCTGCAGCGCCCGGAGCGCTACGTGTTGATCGGCGGCGGATCGCTCTTCGGCAGCTTGGGAGCGCATCTCACGTGCACGCCGCAGGCCGGCTCGGTGATCCTCGTCACCGGCGTGGTGGCCGTTGCGCTGCTCGCCAACGCGACGGCGCTGCAACGCGCGACCGCGATCGTGCGGCAGCTGGCGTGAGCGGGCGTGTCACGCAGACCGCCCTTCGGTGTGCTCGGCGTCTTCCTCGTTTTGCTCGGGGCCGGCGTCGTATTGGACGCGGATTGGGTGTGGCGTGGCGGGGTGTTGATGGTGATCGGCGCGATGCTCCTCGTCGTCGAGACGCGCCGACCGTGATGCGGGCGGGGGAGGGTCGGTGAACAGAGGGGTTCGCATCGCGATCGGCGTGCTGATCTCGGCGGTGGCGCTCTACTTCGCGTTTCCTCCGCGCAGCGAGTGGGGTCACGTGCGCGAGGCGTTCGGGCGGGTGCAGTACATCTACGTCGTGCCGCTCATGCTGCTCTCGGCGTACACGATCGTGATCCGGTGCCAACGCTGGCGGCTCTTGCTGCGTCCACTCGGTGAGGTCGCCTTCATGCCGCTCTTCTCCGCGACGTGCATCGGCTTCTTCTGCAACATGGTGCTGCCGCTGCGCATCGGCGAGGTCGTGCGCCCGGTGCTGCTCGCACGCCGCACCAAGCTGCCGGCGAGCAGCGTGCTCGGCTCGGTGCTCCTCGAGCGTATCCTCGACATGCTGACGATCCTCGGCTTCCTCGGCGCCGTCGTCATGCTCGTGCCGGTCTCCGAGACGATCCGCCGAAGCGGCGTGGCGTTCCTGGCCTTCGCGGTCGCGGTGGTGACGCTCGTGCTGGCGCTGCAACGCCGCCATCCCGTGGCGCTGCGGCTCATGAGCGGCGCCTTCGCGCTGCTCCCGGCGCAGGTCCGCACCCGCGCCGACGAGGCGATGCACGGGTTCATCGACGGTCTGCAGGGGCTCCGCGGCGCGCTGCTGCGGATCGCCCTCTACTCGGTGTTTCTGTGGCTGACGATCGCGTCGGTCTTCGCGCTCGCGCTCATCGCGTGCGGCCTGCCGGTCCCGCTGGTGAGCGGCGCGCTCACGCTCGTCACGGTCGTCGCCGGCGCGGTGTCGGCCCCGTCGGCGCCGGGATTCATCGGCACCTTTCAAGCGGGCTGCATCATCGCGCTCGCGCTCTTCGGCATCGAACGCGCCGACGCGATTCCGTACTCGTTCGTTGCGTGGGCGGTGCAGTGGCTGGCGCAGATCGTTTTGGGGGTTGTGTTTCTTCTTCGCGAAAACGTAAGCTTCCGCGACATCCAGGCGAGCGAGGAGGGTCGCGTGGCGGCGGGCGACGCATGAGCATGCGCGGCAAGACGATCGTCGTCGGCGTGAGCGGCGGCATTGCGGCCTACAAGGCGTGCGAGGCCGTGCGCTTGCTGGTGCAAGCGGGCGCGACCGTGCAGGTCGTGCTCACGCGCGCGGCGGAGGAGTTCGTCACGCCGCTGACGCTGCAGACACTCTCCGGCCGTCCCGTCGCTCGGCGTACGTTCGACCTCACCGAGGAGTCTGAGATCGGCCACATCCGCATCGCCGACGCCGCCGACGCGCTGCTGATCGCGCCGGCGACGGCGAACGTCATCGCCAAACTCGCCACCGGCATCGCCGACGATCTGCTGACGACGGTCGTGCTCGCGACGCGCGCGCCGGTGCTGGTGGCGCCGGCGATGAACGTCCACATGTGGGAGAACGCGACGGTGCAGGCGAACGTCGCCCGCTTGCGCGAGGCGGGGCACGTCGTCATCGAGCCGGCGAGCGGCGCGCTCGCGTGCGGCTATGAGGGCGCTGGGCGCTTGCCGGAGCCCGACGTGCTCGTCGAGGAGGTCGCCGTCGCCGTCACCGAAAAGACGCTCGCAGGACGCCGGGTGCTCGTCACCGCCGGTCCGACGTGGGAGGCGCTCGATCCGGTGCGGCACGTCGCGAATCGCTCGTCGGGAAAGATGGGGTTCGCGATCGCGCGCGCGGCGCGCCGGCGCGGGGCGCGCGTGACGCTCGTCACCGGGCCGACGGCGCTGGCCGATCTCCGCGGTGTCGAGTGCCTCCACGTGACGAGTGCGCGCGAGATGGAGAAGGCGGCCCTGCAGCACGCCGCCGCGGCCGATTGCGTCGTCATGGCGGCCGCCGTCGGCGACTACCGCCCGCTCGAAGCCGCGCGGCACAAGATCAAGCGCGGCCGCGGCGACCTGGAGATCCGCCTGACGCCGAATCCCGACATCCTCGCGAAGATCGGCGCGCTCCCGGGCCAACGCGTTCTCGTCGGCTTCGCCGCTGAGACCCGCGATCTCGTTGCCAACGCGCGCCGCAAGCTGCAGGCGAAGGGGGTGCATCTGATGGTCGCGAACGACGTCACCGCGCCGGACGCCGGCTTCGACGTCGACACCAACATCGTCACGCTGATCGACCGCTCCGGGCGAGTCGAGCGCTTCGAGAAGATGTCGAAGGACGAGGTCGCCGGCGTCATCCTCGATCGCGTGCGCGACCTCCGGACGCCGCGGACCACCGTCCGCGCGGCACCCCGGCGTCTGCGGCGACGCTGAACGTCGTCGCGCCCGTCTCACGAAATACGGAGAAGTCCGCGGCGGGGCGGCCGGCGAGTCGCCCCGCTGGCTCAGCAGATCTAGCGGGCCGCGGCCGCGTGGGGATCCTTCCGAAAGAAGCGGCGCCTTCCGCCTCTGTACGATCTATTCGCCTGCGGGGCGACTCGCCGGCCGCCCCGGCGTGGCTTCACCGTGTCTCGATGCCGAGCGTGTCGCCCGTCGCACCGCCGCAGACGCCGCAGGTCGCACGCGAGCAGCGCGTTCCGAGGCAAAGGCGCTGTGGGTCGCGCTGAGCGCGGGCGCGTCCGGGCAGCCGCATCTGGCGCCGCCGCGTGGTGAGCGGTGCGCCGATCGTGCCCAGCACACGGCTCGATCCGACGCGCTCTCCGACCGACGCCACGTCGGGACGGCGGGCGCGTCGCCTCGCAGGCGAATAGATCGTACAGAGGCGGAAGCCACCGCTCCTTTCGGAAGGATCCCCACGCGGCCGCGTCCCGCTAGATCTGCTGAGCCAGCGAGGCGATGCGCCTGCCGTCCCGCCGCGACGTCGCTCGAGATCGCGATCAGATCGCGGCTTTCAGCTCGGGCACGACCTTCGCGAGGAGGGCCTCTTGCACGCTCGGCGTCAGCTTGTGACGACGGCGCAGCGCGCGCAGGCGTTTGCGGATGAGCTCGGCGCGGGCGATGTTCTCGCGGCCGGTAGGGTCGGTGGCGACGCAGCGGGCGTCGCGGCCGACGCGGAGCATCTCGAGTGCGGCATCGCTGCAGAGCTGGTCGTAGCGGGCGACCTCGTCGCCGGTGAGTGGATAGCGCGAGCGGGTGCCGACCCGTTGCATGATGCGTCGCCACTGCTCGAAACGGTGCAGCGCCATGACGGAATTGAAGATCCGCTTGTTCGTTTTGAACGAGAACAGCGTGCGCTCGACGGTGCGCTCCATCAGCTCATCGCAGCCGGGATATACACGGCTCACCACGGCGCGGACGCGGCGCCAGTCGGTCGGCGGCTGCATCGCGTCGAAGCGTGCTTCCCAGTAGACGTGCTTCAGCGCCCGCGCGCGGTAGCTGACGAGCAGTTGCAGCGGGACGAAATAGTTGTGCGAGTAGGTGTCGGCCGCGAGATGCGTGAGATAGCCGTACGCGAACGCACGCTCGGCGTCGTTGCGCGAGCCGGAGAGCACCTGCCACCCGACCGTCCACGAGTGGCAGTGGTAGCGCAGGTCGCGAGTGAATTTCTTCGCTTGGATGATATCGGCGCCGACGCATCCGTAGAGGTACGAGTCCGCGTGCACGCGCAGGATTTCTTGAAGGGCCGGAGCCAGGGTGGTAAGACGCGACAACACGGTCGCTCCATGCACCAAGTGGGTGACCGGTCCCCACGCGTGCGCCTCGCCAGGCACGAGCAGCAGCAGGATCGCCACGACGCCGAGGATGACGAAGGCCATTTCGGAAAGTCTACTCTTGCCCCCGTGGGCCGACAACCGAGGAGTTGCGTGATCGGGCCGTCACGATGAACGACCGCCAGGCGCTGCTCGAGATGGTCATTGCGTTGCGCGCACGCCTCGAGTGGTGCCGCGAGAACGGCATGGAGATCGACGCGGCGCCGCGCGCGGACGACGTTGCGCGACCGCCGGAGCGACGCGCCGGCGGCAGCGACGACGCGGCGGCGGCGCCGCGGCGCGGTGGATCGGCATCGTCAGATACGACCCGGCCGACGATCAGCGACGGCTTCGACCTGCTCACGCCGGCCGCCGTCCTCGCGGCCGCCGATCTGCCCGAGCTGCGCGCGGCGATCGGCGACTGCACGCGCTGCAAGCTGCATCCCGGCCGGACGAACTTGGTGTTCGGCGTCGGCAATCCCAGTGCCGAGCTCGTCTTCGTCGGCGAGGCGCCCGGACGCGACGAGGACCTGCGCGGCGAGCCCTTCGTCGGTCGCGCCGGGCAGCTGCTGACCGAGATCATCACCAAAGGCATGAAGCTCCGCCGCGAGGACGTCTACATCGCGAACATCATCAAGTGCCGCCCGCCGCAGAACCGCAATCCGGAGCCCGACGAGATCGCCTCGTGCGAGCCGTTTCTGGTCCGTCAGCTGGCGCTCATCGCGCCGAAGGCGATCGTCGCGCTCGGGACGTTCGCGGCGCAGACGCTCTTGAAAACACGCACGCCGATCACCCGCCTGCGCGGCATCTGGGCGGACTACCATGGCATTCCGCTGATGCCGACGTTTCATCCCGCCTATCTGCTACGCAATCCCGGCGACAAACGACTGGTATGGGAAGACATCCAGCAGGTGATGCATGCGCTCGGGCTGCCGCGATGAGCGGCGGCCGGCGCGGCGCGAGGCATGGACTGTGCGTCGCCGTCGCCGGCCTCGTCCTCGGCGTCGCGAGCGAGAGCGCGGCGTGGGTGAATCTCATCGTGATCGACGGCTCGATCAATCCCGCCTCCGACGAATTCATCCGTGAGAGCATCGCCACGAGCGCGCGCGACGGCGCCGAGGCGCTCGTCATTCAGCTCGATACGCCGGGCGGTCTCTTGACGTCGACGAAGCGCATCGTGAAGCAGCTCCTCGGGGCGCCGCTGCCGGTCATCGTCTACGTCGCGCCGGCCGGAGCGAGCGCGACGTCGGCGGGCGTGTTCGTGACGATGGCGGCGCATGTCGCGGCGATGGCGCCGGGCACCACGATCGGCGCCGCGCATCCCGTCAGCAGCGGCGGCGGCGACGTCGGCGGCGACATGCGGAAGAAGATCGAGAACTTCACCGCATCGTTCGGCAAGTCGATCGCGGAGCGGCGCGGGCGCAACGTCGCGTGGGCAGAGAAAGCGGTGCGCGAGAGCCTCTCCGTGACCGAGAAGGAAGCGGTCGCGAGGAAGATCGTCGATCTGGTGGCGCTGGACGTGCCGGCGCTGCTCGCGGCGGCGGGCGGACGCGAGGTGCAGGTGCGCGACCACACGGTCCGCCTCACGACCGGCAGCGCGACGCAGGTCGTGCGTCTCGAGATGCGGCTCAAAGACCGCGTCCTCGACCTGATCGCGGATCCGAACATCTCGTACCTGCTCTTCATGGCGGGTCTCCTCGGCCTGTACGTCGAGATCTCGCACCCCGGTCTCGTGCTGCCGGGCGTGGTGGGCGGCATCTCGCTGCTGCTCGCGCTCGCGGCGTTCCAGGTATTGCCGATCAACTCGACGGGCGTGCTCCTACTCTTCTTCGCGATCGGCCTCATCGTCGCCGAGGTGTTTGCGCCGAGCGGCGTCCTCGGCGTCGGCGGCGTCGTCGCGTTCGCGCTCGGGTCGCTGCTGCTGTTCGACACGCCCGAATCGACGATTGCCGTCGATCGCGGCGTCGTCGCGGCCGCGGTGCTGGTCGTCGCGGCGACGGTCGCGACGATCAGCTGGCTCGTCCTGCGTGCTCATCGCCGGCCTGTCGCTACCGGCGCCGAGGGGTTGATCGGCGAGGTCGGCGTCGTGCGCGAGGCGCGCGCCGGGGGCGCGCGCGTGTTCGTGCACGGCGAGCACTGGGACGCCACGTCCGACGGCGCGCTCGAGCCGGGTGAGCGCATCGAGGTGGTCCGCGTCGAGCCCGGCTTGCGGTTGCGCGTGCGACGTGTTGCGACGGATCGGTCGTAGCGCGACGCGCGCCGACGAGAGGAGGTTCTGATGTTCGGATTGCAGCCGTTGCTGGTCGTCGTCGTGTTCGCGGCGCTCGTGCTGGTGAGCGGGCTCAAGATCCTGCGCGAGTACGAGCGCGCGGTGATCTTCCGGCTCGGCCGGATCGTCAGTCACCGCGGGCCGGGCATCATCTACGTGATCCCCGGGATCGAGAAGATGCTGAAGGTCGATCTGCGCACGATCACCATGGACATCCCGTCGCAGGACGTCATCACCAAGGACAACGTCTCGGTGAAGGTGAACGCGGTGCTCTACTTCCGCGTCCTCGACCCGAACCGCGCCGTCGTCGAGGTCGAGAACTATCTCTTCGCGACCTCGCAGCTGGCGCAGACGACGCTGCGCAGCGTCTGCGGCCAGGGCGAGCTCGACGAGCTGCTCGCCGAGCGCGACAAGATCAACGCCCGCATCCAGGAGATCCTCGACGCCCAAACAGAGCCCTGGGGCGTGAAGGTGGTGCTGGTCGAGCTCAAGCACATCGACTTACCGGAAAGCATGCAGCGGGCGATGGCGCGCCAGGCGGAGGCGGAGCGCGAGCGCCGCGGCAAGGTGATCGCCGCCGAGGGCGAGTTCCAGGCGGCGCAGCGCATCGCCGACGCCGCGCGCATCATCGAGACCCATCCGACGGCCATTCAGCTGCGCTATCTGCAAACGCTCGTCGAGGTCGCGACCGGCAACAACAGCACGACGATCTTCCCGGTACCGATCGATCTACTGGCGCCCTTTCTGCAGAAATCCCAGCGCTGATGCTGGTTTGATTCCCTGGGTCCTACGCGGTACACGGGCGGATCGACCATGGAGACGGCGGCGCTCGACTATACGCTCGATCCGGCGCAGATCGCGCAGCATCCCCTCGCGGAGCGTGACGGCGGCCGCTTGCTGGTCGTGGAGCGCGGCCGCGGCGTCGCCGCGCACACCACGGTGCGCGATCTCGCGCAATGGCTGCGTACTGGCGACGTCGTAGTCGTGAACGATGCCGAGGTCATGCCGGCGCGTCTCCACGGCCGCCGCGCCAGCGGCGCCGCGATCGAGGTGCTGTTGACGGAGCCCGCCGACGACGTCGGTACGTGGCGCTGTCTCGCCCGCCGCGCCGGGCGCATGCACGACGGCGAGCGCCTGCGCTTCGCGCCGGACCTCGAGGGCGTGTGGTACGGTTCGGCGGAGGAGGGGCCGCTCCGGACGATCCGTCTCGAAGCGGACGGCGATCTCGACGCGGTGTTACGCCGTCGCGGTGAGCTGCCGCTGCCGCCGTACATCCGTCGCGATGCGGGTCCATCGGTCGAGGACCACGCGCGCTACCAGACGGTCTTTGCGCGCGTGCCGGGGGCCGTCGCGGCGCCGACCGCAGGGCTGCACTTCACCCCCCGTGTGCTGGCGACGCTCGCCGCGCGCGGCGTGGAGGTCGTCGCGCTCACGTTGCTCGTCGGGCCGGCGACGTTTCTGCCGCTGCGCGAGGACGGCGCGCAGCACGACGTCCCGGCGGAGCGGTACGATGTTCCCGCGGCGACGGCGACGGCGATCGCCGGCGCGCGCGCGCGAGGAGGTCGCGTCGTCGCCGTTGGCACGACGGTCGTGCGCGCGCTCGAGAGCGCGATCGCGCGCGACGGCGCTCTCCGAACGGGTCCTGCGCGAACGTCGCTCGTGATCGCGCCGGGCCATCGCTTTCGGGCCGTCGACGCCGTGCTGACGAATCTCCATCTGCCGCGCTCGTCGCTGCTGGCGCTGGTCGCGGCGTTCGCGGGCGTCGAGGCGATCCTCGCCGCGTATCGCGCCGCGAGTCGCGGCGGGTATCGGTTCTACAGCTACGGCGACGCGATGCTGATCCAGTGAGCGCGTTCCGGATCCTGCATCGCGCCGCAGGCTCGGACGCGCGCGTCGGTCGTCTCTCGCTGCCGCACGGCGACGTCGCCACGCCCGCCTTCATGCCGGTTGCGACCCACGGCAGCGTGAAGGGGCTCACGCCGCGCGATCTGCAGGCATGCGGCGCCGAGATCGTGCTCGCGAACGCGTATCATCTCTCGCTGCGGCCGGGCGCGGATGTCATCGCGCGCCTCGGCGGGCTGCATCGGTTCATGGGTTGGGACGGTCCCATCCTGACCGACAGCGGCGGCTATCAGATCTTCTCGCTGGCGACCTTGGCGCGCGTCCGCGAGGAGGGCGTCGACTTTCGCTCGCACCTCGACGGCAGCGCGCACTTCCTCGGGCCGGAGGAAGCGGTGCGGATCCAGGAACGGCTGGGCAGCGACGTCGCGATGGTGCTCGACGAGTGCCCGCCGGGCGACGCGACCCGCGAGGTCGTCCTGGCGGCGGCGGAGCGGAGCGCACGCTGGGCGGCGCGCGCGCTCGCGGTTCGGTCGCGCGCGGATCAGACGCTCTTCGGCATCGTGCAAGGGGGCACCGACCTCGCGCTGCGCGCCGAGAGCGTACGCGCGACGGTCGCGCTTGGGTTCGACGGCTACGCTCTCGGCGGGCTCTCGGTCGGCGAGCCGCGTCCGACGACGTGGGAGATCGCGGCGGCGACGGCGCCGCTCCTGCCCGCGGACCGGCCGCGCTACTTCATGGGCACCGGCACGCCCGAGGACCTGGCGCGTCTCGTCGGCGCCGGCATCGATCTCTTCGATTGCGTGCTGCCGACACGACACGCGCGAAATGGCACGCTCTTTACCAGCGCCGGCCCGCTCGTGCTCCGTCACGCCCGCTACGCGGACGACGCGCGGCCTGCCGACGAGCGCTGCGCATGCTATACGTGCAGCCACTTCACTCGGGCGTACCTCCGTCATCTCCACATGGCGCGCGAGCCGCTCGCGGTCACTCTCAACACCATGCACAACGTCACGTATTACGAGCGCTTGATGCAGGAGATGCGCGCCGCGATCGAGGCGGACGCCTACCAAACGTTCGCAGCCGGCGTGGTGGCCGAGGAAGGGCAGCATCCATGGCCGGCGTAGCGTGGGCACAAGGAGGGGGGACGGCGGCCGGCCCGAGCCCGATCGTCAGCATGATGCCGATCGCGCTGATGTTCGTCGTGCTGTACTTTCTGCTGATCCGGCCGCAGCAGAAGCAACGGCGCGAGCACGAATCGATGATCGAGAACCTCAAGCGCAACGACGAGGTCGTCACCAGCGGCGGTATCTACGGCCGCATCCAGTCGATCGCCGACAAGGTGGTGGTCGTCGAGATCGCGCCGAACGTGCGCGTGCGTCTCGACCGCGCCCAAGTCGCGACCATCGTCAAGGGCGGCAAGCCGGAGGACGTCGAGAAGGGCAAGGAGAAGTCATGAGAGTCATGCCGCGCGTGCTGCTCGTGGTGGCGCTGTTGCTCGCTAGCTTCATCTATCTCGCGCCGACATTCATGCAGCCGCTGCCGTCGTGGTGGCCGTCGTTCTTTCCCAAGGAGACGATCCGCCTCGGTCTCGATCTCCAAGGCGGCATTCACCTGGTCCTGCAGATCGAGATCGAGAAAGCGGTGGAGAACGCCGTCGGCGGCGCGATGGACGATCTGAAGCGCGAGATGTCGGCAGCGCAGATTCCGGTCACGAAGATGGAGCGTCAAGGCAAGATCATCCACATCCGTTTACAGAGCCCCGACAAGAGCTCGGCGCTCTCCGAGCTCGTCAAGAATCGTTTTCCCAGCCTCGTCTTCACCTCCGAGCCGGGCGCCGAGCCGGGCGAGACGTTGCTCACCTTCGACGACCGCGAGCAGCGCCGTATCCGCGAGTTCGCGGTCGATCAGTCGATCGAGACGATCCGCAACCGCATCGATCAATTCGGCGTGCGCGAGGCGCTCATCCAGCGCAGCGGCACCGACGGGATCCTCGTCCAGCTGCCGGGCATCCAGGATCCGCAACGCGCCAAGGATTTGATCGGCAAGACCGCTGTCCTCGAGTTCAAGCTGGTCGCGAACACCGCGAGCGGGACGAAGCCGGGCGCGGGGACCGAGGTGCTCTACGGCCAGGAGCGCGACACGATAACCGGCCAGACACGGCAGAAGGTTCCGTATACGCTCGAGCGGAAGACCCTCATGACCGGCGAGGTGATCGCCGACGCGCGGGTGCGGCCGTCGACGCAGCTCGAAGGCCCGTACGTCGAGCTCATGCTCAACACCCGCGGTGCGAAGCTCTTCGAGGAGATCACCGCGGCGAACGTCGGCCGCCAGCTGGCGATCGTCCTCGACAAGACCGTCTACTCCGCGCCGGTGATCCGCGAACGGATCGGCGGCGGTCGCGCGTCGATCACCGGCAACTTCGATCTCCGCGAGGCCCGCGATCTCGCCATCGTGCTGCGCGCCGGTGCGCTGCCGGCGCCGGTGACGTTGGCGGAGGAGCGGACCGTCGGGCCGACACTCGGCCGCGATTCGATCCATCGCGGGCTGCTGTCGTTCGCGGTCGGCGGCGCGCTCGTCGTGCTCTTCATGGCCATCTACTACCGCGGTGCAGGTCTGCTCGCCGACGGCGCGCTGATCCTGAACGTGCTCTTCATCATCGCCGCGCTCGCCGCGTTCGAAGCGACGCTGACGCTTCCGGGCATCGCCGGCCTGGTACTCACCTTGGGCATGGCGGTCGACGCGAACGTGCTGATCAACGAGCGCATCCGCGAGGAGCTGCGTACCGGGAAAACGGTGCGCGCCGCGATCGAGGCGGGCTACGCCCGCGCGCTGCCGGCGATCTTAGACACCAACATCACGACGTTTCTCTCCGGGATCATCCTCTTCCAGTTCGGATCCGGCCCCGTGAAGGGCTTCGCCATCACGCTGGTGATCGGACTGTTCACGTCGGTCTTCACGGCCGTCGTCTGTACGCGCATCATCTACGACTGGCGCCTCGCCCACCGGCGCCTCACGACGATCAGCATCTGAGGGGACTGCATGCTCCAGATCATCAAGCCGGACGTCAACATCGATTTCGTCGGGAATCGGCGATACGCTTACGCGTTCTCCGGCGTGCTCACCGTCCTGGGGCTGCTGGCGATGGCCATCATGGGGCCGCGCTATGGCATCGACTTCGCCGGCGGCACGTTGCTGCACCTGCGCTTTCACCAGCCGGTCGAGGTAAGCGCGATCCGCAACGCGCTCGGCGATCTCGCCGGCGACGCCTCCGTGCAGGACTTCGGCAACAAAGGCGAATACCTGCTCCGGCTTCCGGAATCGGCCGCCGACCTGGGCGGGCTCGGGCAGAAGATCAAGGCGCAGCTCGACGCGGCCTTCGGCGCGTCGTCCTATGAGGTCCTTCGGAACGAGACCGTCGGTCCGCGCGTCGGGAAGGAGCTGCGGCAAAAGGCGCTACTCGCCGTGCTGTTCTCGACGATCATGATGGGCAGCTACATCGCCCTCCGCTTCGAGATCCGATTCGGCGTCGGTGCGGCCGTGGCCTTGCTGCACGACGTGATCGTCGCCGCCGGCGCGCTCGTGATCGCCAACTACGAGTTCGACCTGACGATCGTCGCCGCGCTGCTCACGATCGTCGGGTTCTCGGTGCACGACACCGTGATCGTGTCCGACCGGATCCGCGAGAACATGCGGAAATCCCGTCGTCAGTCGCTTGCGGTCACGATCAACCAGAGCATCAACGAGACCCTGTCACGCACCGTGCTCACCACCGGCACGGCGATCTTGGTCATCCTCGCGCTGTACCTGCTCGGCGGCAGCGTCATCCATGGGTTCGCGTTCACGCTGCTGATCGGGTTCCTCATCGGGACGTACTCGTCGATCTTCGTGGCGAGCCCGATCGTGTTGGCGTTCGAGCGCTCGCGAGCGTCGACGCCGCGCACGCAGCGCGCAGCGTCGTGATGGCGCTCGGCACGCGCAATGACGCGTCATAGCGGCTACCCGGTTCGGGGCGCGGAGAAAAAGGTCCCGTATTTCAACGTCTTACGCCGGTCGCTGCCGAGTCCGGCGCGGCCGCTGGCTTGACCCTCTTTTTTTCCGCGTGGTATAGCCCCATGCATTCCACGAGGGGAGAGCGCGCCCGATGCTCGACCGGGACGACGGCTATCTGAACAGCAAAGAGGTGGCGCAAATCCTCGACGTGAGCCCGGATACCGTCAACGAATTCGCGCGCAAGCATCTGTTGCCGGCCTTCAAGCAAGGGCGGCAGTGGCGGTTCCGGAAGCGCGACATCACGTCGTTCAAACGGCAGCTGCGGGGTACGACGGCCGCTTGAACGCTACGGCTCGGGGAGCGGGGCGCAGGCGGCGCTCATCCGACGCCGCGTCAGCTTCGATCGTCATTCACTACCATCGCATGTGAAACGCCAAGCGGCAGGGGGACGCGCATGGCAGGTTCGACGAATGGTGCGCAAAAAATCAACGCCCATCCGCACCAGAGCAAGATCTACTCCGAATTCTCCCGGTTCTACGACAAGATCTTCGAGCGCATCTTCTTTCCGCGCATCGCGCGCGTCATTGCGTCGCTGAAGATCCCGCCCGGCGCGCGCGTCCTCGAACTCGGCGTCGGTACCGGCCTCTCGCTCAGCGCGTACCCGTCGCATTGCAACGTCCTCGGGGTCGATCTGGCGCAAGACATGCTCGACCAAGCCGCCGACAAAGTTCGCGAGCACGGCTGGACCCACATCACGTTGCGGCAGATGGACGCGCTCAATCTCGAGCTTGCGTCCAACTCGTTCGACTACGTCGCGGCGTTCCACGTCGTGAGCGTCGTTCCCGACGCCGCGCGCATGATGGCCGAGGCGCGGCGCGTGTGTCGCGCCGGAGGCAAGCTCATCATCATCAATCACTTCCGCAGCGAGCGCCCCCTCATCGGACCGCTCGTCGATCTTGCGGACCCCGTCACGCGCAAGCTCGGGTGGCGGACGACACTCAAGCTCGTCGACATCATCGACGGCGCTCCGGTCTCGATCGAGCAGAAATTCAAGACGTCGCCGCGCTCGCTCTTCACCGTCGTGATCGCGCGCAACGAAAAAGAGATCGCCGCGTACGGCTGAGCACGCGAATCCAGTTCTGTTGATAACTTGTGGATTGGCTGCTCGTCCGAATTCAGGCACTTGCGTCGTGTAATCCCCAGTTCATGCGCCATCGGCGCTTCTTCCGAGCGCCAAGCCTGCGTAACCCCTCGGCGATACAAGGATTTTCTCGCGCGATACTCCGATTCTACCGCCGCGCTGCGCCATAGTGGCGCTATCGATCAAGCGTGGTGCCGCAACACCCTGAGCGGCTGTGGATAACACCCCTAGGTCACGGGCCAGGGATAGGGCATCCGCTGCAGCGTGTCCCGACGACCGCGGACGACGAACCCGCGACGGCAGACGCGTGCGAGACAGTGCCCCCGCCCAGAATCGAACTGGGACTTAGGGTTCCGGAGACCCTCGTGATGTCCTTTTCACTACGGGGGCGTGAGGCGCGATCGGCGGGCGAGCGGGATCGGTACCACGCGCACTACGGAGGGTCAACGCGTCAGAGTCACATGTGGACGCCGCCGTCCACGACCACGACCTGGCCGGTGATGAAATCCGAGGCGCTCGAGGCGAGGAAGAGCGCCGCGCCGACGATCTCGTCCGGCTGCCCGTGGCGTCCGAGCGGCGTCTGCCGCACGACGCCTTGGTGAATCGCCGGATTCTGGATCAGCGCGGCGGCGAAGGCGGTCTCGATGAGGCCGGGCGCGATCGCGTTGACGCAGATCTTCGCGTGGCCGCACTCCTTGGCGAGCACGCGCGTCAAGTGGTTGAGCGCGGCTTTGCTGATGCTGTACGCGCCGAGCATCGGCGCCGGGTCGAGGCTCGCGCCGGAGGAGATGTTGATGATCTTCCCGCCCTCGCCGCGCTCGACCATCGCCCGCGCGACACGCACGCTCGCGAGGTACGGCCCCTTGAGATTCACGTCCATGATCTTGTCCCACGCGGCGGGATCCATGTCCGTGAGGGGGCCCATGACCGGGTTCGTCCCGGCGTTGTTCACCAGGATGTCGATCGCGCCCCATTGCGACACGACCTCCTCGACCATGCGATCGACGTCGGCGGGCCGCCCCATGTGAGCGGCGATCGGCAGCGTGCGTTGCGGCGTGCGGTCCTCGATGTCCTTCGCGACCGCTTGCAGGCCCTCGAGCTTGCGGCTGACGAGCGCGACGTCGGCGCCGGCGTCGGCGAAGCCGAGCGCGATCGCGCGGCCGATGCCGCGGCTTGCGCCGGTGACGATGGCGCGCTTGCCATGCAACGAGAACCGATCCGTCACGGTGTCCTCCTGGTCGTACCGCCGTTTGCATCGAGTCGCGTCGTGAGGACGCGCACCATCTCGGGGTGCAAGGCGCCGTTCGAGGCGAGCGTCTGCTCACCGAAGAGGTCGAACGTCGCGCCGCGGAAGTCGCTGACCGTCCCCTGCGCTTCGCGCACGATGAGCGCGCCGGCGGCCGTATCCCAGGGATGGAGCTTCCACTCCCAAAACGCGTCGAGACGGCCACACGCGACGTAGCATAGATCGAGCGCCGCCGACCCGTTCCGGCGCACGCCCTGCGCACGGGCGACGAAATCGGCGAGGAAGCCGAGGTAAAAATCGACGTGCTCGCGGCGATCGTACGGAAAGCCCGTCGCGAGCAGCGCCGCGTCGAGCGCGCCCGTGCTCGAGACGCCGATCGGCTCGTCGTTGAGGCGCGCGCCACGTCCGTGCTCGGCGACGAACGTCTCGTTACGGATGGGGTCGTGGACGATGCCGAACAGCAGGTCGGGACCGCGGCCGAGCGCGAGCGACACCGCGAAGTGCGGGTACGCGTGCGCGAAGTTCGTCGTCCCGTCGAGCGGATCGAGGTACCACACCGGCACGTCGGCGGCAGGGCGCACCAGCGATCCGCCGGACGACGACTCCTCGGCGACGATCGCGTGATCCGGGAACGCCCGTCGCAGGTGGCCGATCACGAGCGCTTCGACCGCGTGATCCGTTTCGGTGACGATGTCGACGGCGCCTTTGTGATGGATCGTCTTCGCTTTGCGCCACGTCGATCGTAGCAGCGCGCTCGCGTCGGCGACGGCGGCGCGCGCGACGCGCTCGAACGCCTCCATGCGCCGCGGTAGTGTCACATTGATCCGGTCAGATCAAGGTGAAAGGATCGTGCGACGCCGCGTCGATCGCGGCGATGCGATGACCGCCGCGATCCCGCCGCTGCACGCGACTTGGCGCTCGCCCGCGAAAGTGAATCTCTGCCTGCGCGTCGTCGGCCGCCGCGCCGACGGCTACCACCTGCTCGACTCCGTGTTCGCGCCGATCGATCTCTGCGACACGATCACGCTCGACGCTGACGGGATCACGCGCGGCGCGCCGACGCGCATCGACGTCCGCTGTGATCGCGCCGACGTTCCGCAGGACGCGAGCAACCTCGCCGCGCGCGCCGCGGCGGCGCTGCTCGCGGAGGCCGGGCTCGGCGGGCGCATCGGCTTCGAGATCAGGAAAACGATCCCGCCCGGGAGCGGTCTCGGCGGCGGCAGCGGCAACGCGGCGAGCGTGCTGCGCGAGCTGAACGTGCGGCTTCGCCTCGGCGTCACGGAGGCGCGCCTACGGCAGCTGGCGGTCGCGCTCGGCGCCGACGTGCCGTTCTTTCTCGCCGCGGCACCGGCGCGGGTACGCGGCATCGGCGAGGACGTGCAGCCGATCGTCGGGTTCCGCGACGTGGCGCTCGTCGTCGCGATCCCGCCCGTCAGGGTCTCGACGGCATGGGCGTTTCGCGCCTACGCCGAGGTCGTGCCGTCGCCGACGGCGGCAGGCGACGAGCCGGCGCAGCTCGCGGCCGGCGCGGCGCCGCGCGCGGCGTTGCTCGTGAACGATCTCGAGCGCGTCGTGTTGCCGGCATTTCCCGCGATCGCCGCCGTGAAGCAGCTGCTGTGCGCCTGCGGGGCGGAGGCGGCCGTGATTTCGGGGAGCGGCTCGGCCGTCATCGGGGTCGTCGAGTCGGTATCGGCAGCGGCGCGTCTTGCCGCCGACGTGCGCCGGGCGGCGCCGGACGTCGCGACGTACGCGGTCGTCGCCGGTCGAGCGCAATCGGCGGTTGACCGTCCCGGTGGCGCGGCTTAAAATCCCGCCCTTTCGGGATTTCCTGCGACCAAACGATGCCTGATCGGGAGAGAGCGCGCCGCTGACCCGACGGCCTGTGCCGGCTTGCAGGTGATGGAGGCATCGTTGGCTGATGGGCGGTCGCCAAGCGGTAAGGCCCCGGACTTTGGATCCGGTATCGAAGGTTCGAATCCTTCCCGCCCAGCTGTAAGCAAGAGGACGACGTCATGGCGCTCCGTGCGAAGGACGAAGTGATCATCTTCACCGGGAGCTCGAACCCGACGCTCGCCGAGGAGGTGTGCCGTTATCTCGGGACGCGGCTCGCGAGCGCCTCGATCGGCCGCTTCAGCGACGGGGAGATCGCCGTCGAAATCACCGAGAACGTGCGGGGCGGCGACGTCTTCGTCTTGCAATCGACGTGCCCGCCGACGAACGATCACGTGATGGAGCTGCTGCTGATGCAGGACGCGCTGCGGCGCGCGTCCGCGGGGCGCATCACGGCCGTGCTGCCGTACTACGGCTACGCGCGGCAGGACCGGAAGGTGTCGCCGCGGGTGCCGATCAGCGCCAAGCTCGTCGCCGATCTGATCACGGCGGCGGGAGCTGCACGCGTCCTGACGATGGACCTGCACGCGGGGCAGATCCAAGGCTTCTTCAACATCCCCGTCGACAACGTCTACGCGACGCCGGTGCTCCTCCGGTACATCCGCGAGTGCGTAGTCGACAACGAGCCGATCACGGTCGTGTCGCCCGACGCGGGCGGTGTCGAGCGCGCGCGCGCGTTCGCAAAGCGGCTGAACGCGAACCTCGCGATCATCGACAAGCGTCGTGTCGCCGCCAACGAAGTCGCCGAGATGCAAGTGATCGGCGAGGTCACCGGCCGCGTCGCGGTGATCATCGACGACATCGTCGACACGGCCGGGACGATCGTCGCGGCGGCGGACGCGCTCCGCACGGCCGGCGCGCAAGACGTCTTCGCGTGTTGCACGCACGCGGTGCTGTCGGGTCCGGCGATCGAGCGCATCGCGCGCGCGTCGCTGAAGAAGCTGGTCGTGACCGACACCATTCCGCTGCGCGACGAGGCGCGCCACACCCCGAACATCGCCGTCCTGTCAGTCGCGCACCTCATCGGCGAGGCGATTCGGCGCATTCACAACGAGGAATCGATCAGCTCGCTGTTCATCTGAGTTTCCGAGGGAGGATTCGATGGAAGAAATCGCGCTCAACGTCGAGGAACGTGACGGCCGCGGCAAGGGGCCGGCCCGACGGTTGCGGCAGAGCGGCAAGATCCCAGGTGTCTTCTACGGGCCGAAGCGCGGCGTGACGCCGCTCGCCGTCGACGGCAAGGAGTTCACGTCGCACGTGTCGAACCTCGAGGGCTCGCATCTCATCCGCTTCCACTCGCCCGTCGCCGATCTGCAACAGAAGGTCGCGCTCGTGCGCGAGGTGCAGGTGCACCCCGTCAGCGGCGCCGTCATCCACGTCGACTTCTACGAGGTCGATCTCACACAGCGGCTGCAGGTGAGCGTGCCGCTGCACTTCGTGGGCAAGGCCGCCGGCACGACCGACGGCGGCATTCTGCAGCCGATCATCCGTGAGATCGAGGTCGAGTGCCTCCCGAGCGACATTCCGCAGTACATCGAGGTCGACGTCAGCGCGCTCGCGATTCACGACGCGATCCACGTGGCGGATCTGCAGATGCCGGCGAACGTCACCGCGATCTTCGAGACGAACGAGGCGGTGGTCACGGTGCTGCCGCCGACCGTCGAGGAAGTGAAGGCGGCGGAGCCGGTCGAAGGCGCCGTCGAGGGCGCGGCCGAGGCTGCGGCGGCACCGGCGGAAGCGGGCGAGCAGCCGAAGAAGGAAACGAAAGAGACGAAGGAAACCAAAGGCGCGTAACGGCACGGTGCGACGAAGGCGGGACGTGCGACGATGCATCTCATCGTCGGCCTCGGCAACGCCGGCCTCGCGTATCGCGCGACGCGCCACAACGCCGGTTTCCTGCTGGTCGACGAGCTCGCCGCGCGCTGGCGGATCGAGCTCACCGCGACGACGCCGGTCGCGGAATGCGGTGTCGGTCGCGCCGGGGACGTCGCCGTCGTCCTCGCGAGGCCGACGACGTTCATGAATGCGAGCGGCGACGCCGTGGCCGCGCTCGAGCGCGCCTACACGCCGGAGTCCGTGGTCGTGGCGTACGACGACCTCGACCTGCCGCTCGGTCGGGTGCGTATCCGCCCCGACGGCGGCGCCGGCGGTCATCGGGGCGTCGCATCCATCATCGCGATGAACGTCGACTTCGTCCGCGTGCGGATCGGGATCGGCCGCCCGCCAGCGGATGTCGATCCAGTCGCGTTCGTGCTGTCGCCCTTCGCGGCCGAGGAGCGGGACGGGCTGCGGCAGGCGCTCGTCCGCGCCGCCGACGGTGTCGAGATCGTGCTGCGCGACGGCGTCGAGGCGGCGATGCGCGCGTGCAACCCGCCGCCCGTCGAGCCCTCGTGAGGGTGCCGTGGCCCCACCGACGACGGCGACCCGCGATCCCGGGCGCTGGCAATCGATCAATCCTTCATGTACAAACTGACGGTTTACGAAGGAGGGTCGGTGGCACGAGATCACGAACCGCGGCGGTACGAGACGATGATGGTGTTTCGCGCCGATCTGCAGGAGGCGGGTACGAAGGAGCAGATCGAGCGCGCCCGCAAATTGCTCGAAACGAACGGCGCCGTGGTCGCCGGCATGCACGAGTGGGGGCTGCGCGATCTCGCGTACGAGATCGAGAAGGAGCGGCGTGGCTACTACGTGCTCGCCGAGTACACCGGAACGGCGGTGGCGGTCGCCGAGCTCGAGCGCAATCTCAAGCTGTCCGACGCCGTCCTGCGGTTCGTCTCCGTGCGCCAAGAGAAGGATACGCCGCTTGCCGCCGGCGCGCCGCGCGACGACCGCGCGGAGTCCAGCGCCGCTGAGACCGAAGACGAAGACGAGGAAGGCCTCGGTGCTGCTGCGGACGTCGGCGACATCGAGTAGAAGGTGAGCTGAGGATGCCAGGACGATCGGGAGGGCGCAGCGGAGCGGGTGGCGGCGGTCGCGGCCGCGGACGGGGTCGCGACGACCGCGGACCGCGGGGGCGCCGCGGCGCCGGCCGCCGCAAGGTCTGTCGCTTCTGCGCCGAGAAGGGCATTCGCATCGATTACAAGGACACCCGCGTCCTCGGCGGCTTCATCAGCGATCGTGGCAAGATCATTCCAAGCCGCATCACCGGCAACTGCGCGCGTCACCAGCGCCGCCTGACGACGGCGATCAAACGTGCGCGCAGCGTCGCGCTGCTGCCGTTCGCGTCGGTCAGCTGAGGAACGGCGATGCAGGTCATCCTTCGGGAGGAGGTCGCGAACCTCGGCACCATCGGCGACGTCGTGAAGGTGAAGCCCGGCTTCGCGCGCAACTACCTCTTGCCGCGCGGCCTCGCGATGGAAGCCAGCACGCGCAACCTGAAGGAGCTCGAGCATCAGAAGCGTGTCGTCGCCGACAAGCGCCTGCGCGAGCAGAAGAGCGCCGCTGCGGTCGCCGACAAGCTCGCCGCGGTCACCTTGGTGTTCACGCTGCGCGCCGGTGAGGAAGGGAAGCTCTTCGGCTCCGTCACCAATCAGGACGTCCACCGCGCCCTCGAGGAGCGCGGCTTCACGATCGAGCGCCGCCGCGTCCTCCTCGACGAGCCGATCAAGACGCTCGGCGAGCACAAAGTGCCTATCCACGTCGGGCCGGACACGCGCGCCACGATCACGATCACCGTCACGCCGCTCGAAGAGCAGTAGCTCTCGTCGTCGACGCTCCAGAAGCGGAGGTCCGCGGGCGGGGGCGCGGGGGTCGTCGGTCTGCACCCGACGTGCGCAAGAGGGTAGGTTTGCGCACCACGGGTGCAGACCGACGATCCCCGCGCCCCCGCACGTGACGTACGCTTCCAGGGCGTCGTCGACGCGGGCCGTCGCGCTCCGGCGGCGCTGGCTGCCGCAGCGCGGCGCCCGGTGTCAGCCGCCCGAGCGAGCACGCAAGACTCTCTCGGGGGGCGACGCCGGCGCACGAGGGGCGCAGAGCGACCGCGTAGGGAAGAAACGTTACTAGTAGGTGCCGCTGAGCTTCTTGTGGTCCCAGCTGGCGATGCGGTCGGGGGTGATGCGGAGGACGACGCGTTTGCGTGCTTGGGCACGCATGAGGTCTTCGATGCCCTCGGGGAGGCCGCCGGTGTGCTTCGCGTGGACCTGTGACAGCACGCGTACACAGAGCTCGAGATCGTCGACGACCTCGGCGGTGCCGCGGATGAGGACGCCCTTCAGCTCGTCGTAACGCACGCCGGACTCGACCAGCAGGGCGACGCGCGGGTTGCGGCGGAGGTTGACGGCCTTCTGTGAGCGGCCGTACGTCGTCATGTAGATGCGCTCGTCGTCGCCGACCATGAACCACATCGGGACGGCGTGCGGGTAGCCGTCAGCGCCGATCGAGACCAGGGTCATCGTCGTGGCGTCGGCGACGTAGCGACGCCGCTCTTCGTCGTCGATCGCGATCGCGCCGCGGCGGTTCACGGCGGGCGATGTAGCGGCGTCGCGGAGCCATGTCCATAGATCAGAACCGTTCGCCGTCTCGGTCCCGTTCGCCGACGCCGTCGAGCGAGATCTTCAACGATTCATGAACCCCCGTTCCAGCAGCGATTTTTCTCGATCCCGAACTCTGCCGTGGGCACCAGCGGCGCCGAGCCCGTATACGAAAGTCTTCGATGAAGGTGCTCTGCGGCGCCGGCAACCCCTCGGGCCTCGGTCTGCACCGGGACGAGCGGTCACAAGGTTCCCGCGTGTACGTTCAGCGGCGCCCGTCGCTTTCGCGGCACCCGACGATTGTCTATAGCCTCGCCATGGGGACCGTGCGCGACATCTATCGCGGCCGCATCGTGCACCTCACCGCCGAGGACGTCGAGCTGCCGAACGGCCACCGCATGGAGCTGGAGATCGTGCGGCATCCCGGCGCCGCCGCGGTCGCGGCGCTCGACGCCGACGGCGCGGTCACGTTGCTGCGCCAGTACCGCCACGCCGTCGGCGGCTATCTGTGGGAGGTGCCGGCGGGCAAGCTCGACGACGCCGAGGAGCCCCTCGCGTGCGCGGCGCGCGAGCTGCGCGAGGAAGCCGGTCTCGAGGCCGGCCGTCTCGAGGCCGTCGGCTCGATCGTCACCTGCCCGGGGTTCTGCGACGAGGTGATTCACCTGTTTGTCGCGACCGATCTGCGCCGCGCGCCGCGCGCCCTCGGCGACGACGAGGTGATCGACGCGATCCGCGCGGTGCCGCTCGCCGACGCGATGGCGATGATCGCGCGCGGTGAGATCCGTGACGCCAAGACGATCGCCGCACTGGTGCACGCGGATCTTCGTGGGCGGCGGATCGTCGCCGGGGCGGGGCGATGAAGGTCGGTATCGTCGGCTTCCGCGGCGCCGGCAAGACGACGATCTTCAACGCGCTCACCGGTCTGCACGCGCACGTGGGCGGCTACGGCGACGCCACACGACCGAATCTCGGCGTCATCAAGGTCCCGGACGACCGCGTCGTCGCGCTCGCCGAGATCCATCATCCGAAGAAGATCACGTACGCGGAGATCAGCTTCGTCGACGTTCCGGGTCGCGGCGAGGAGCGTGCCGCGCTCGATCCCGCGACGCTGGTGCAGATGCGCGACGTCGACGCGCTGGCGCAGGTCGTGGCGGCGTTCCCGGATCCGGGCGGCGAGCGGCCGCGCGCGCTCGCGCAGCTCGAGAACTTTGCGGCCGAGCTGATCCTCGCCGACCTCGGGATCGTCGAAAAGCGGCTCGAGCGCGTGAAGAAAGAGAAGGGCAAGGAGCGCGAGCAGCGCCTCCTCGAGCGCTGCCATGAGCACCTCGCGCGCGAGCAGCCGCTCCGCACCTGTGGCTTCGGCCCAGAGGAGGTGAGCGCGCTCGCGGGGTTCAATCTCTTGAGTCGGATGCCGCTTCTCGTGCTGCTGAACGTCGACGAGTCGGCGATCGGCGCCGCGCCGCCGGCCGACGTCGCCGCCTGGGTAGCCGGCCGCGGTCTCGAGCTCGTGCAAGTGCCGGGGCGCACCGAAATGGAGCTCGCCGAGCTCGACGAGGCCGATCGCGCCGCCTTTCTCGCCGAGCTCGGGATTGCGGCGCCGGCGAAGAATCAATTCATTCGCAGCGCCTACGCGCTGCTCGACCTGATCAGCTTCTTGACCGCCGGCCCCGACGAGTGCCGCGGCTGGCCGATCCGCCGCGGCACGACCGCGGTCAAAGCGGCAGGCAAGATCCACAGCGACATCGAGCGCGGCTTCATTCGCGCGGAGGTGATCGCGTTCACGGAATTCATGCAGTATCGCAGCGAGGCGCGCTGTCGCGAGGCCGGGAAGCTTCGCCTCGAGGGCAAGGACTACATCGTCGCCGACGGCGACATCATTCACTTCCGTTTCAACGTGTAACCCGCGTCACGCACCGGCGGCACGGAAGAGAGTACGACCGTCGGCGGCCGGGTAGAGCACTCCCGCGGCGCCGACCATCTCCGCGCGCTCGAGCGTCGCGAGCAGGTCGCGATCGCCCTCGACGTTGGCGAACGCGCGCGTTCCGTCCGCGAGGCGGGCGACGATGATCGCGTCGTGCGCGACGCCGTCGCGGTCGTGCACGACGCTGTAGGTCTCGATGCGGGCGCGTCCGGTCGCGCGCTCCACGCACGTCGGATGCGGCGTCGCGTCGATCCGCGCCTGCACCGCGGCGTGCGGCGGCCGTTCCCACGGACGCGACGGCGGCGCCGCGCCGTAGACTCCGACGGCGTGCTTCGTCAAGAACCAGCCGAGCGCGGAGACGAGCCCGAGCGTCGTCGGCGCCGTGCGCAGGCGGTCGACGAGCGTCGCGATCGCGTGCAGCGCGTAGTCGTTGCCGGGGCCGCCGAAGTAGGGGAGGCCACCCGTCACGGTGAGCGGCCGTGAGCCGTCCACCGGGAAGCCGAGAATCCCCGCCGCGAGCTGCGGCGCCACCGGGAAGCAGCTGTAGAGATCGACCGGGCCGAGCGCGCTCGCGTCGACACCGGCCTGCGTCAGCGCCTCCTCGAACGCGGCCTGCATGCCGAGCGACGAATGGTAGTCGACGCGGTCGCGCACGTACCACAGGTCGTCGGCATCGCCGCCGCCGTGCAGGTGCACGCAGCGGGGGGCGGGGATGCCGAGTCGCCGCGCCTCGGCGGCCGTCGTCATCACGACGGCCGCACCTTGATCGACGTCGAGGATCGCGTTCATGAACTTCGGATACGGGTACGCGACCATGCGATTCTCGTCGGTGACCGTCGCGATCTCGCGCGCCGACTTGGCGTCGCGAAACCAGGCGTGTGGATGGGTGGCGGCAACGCGCGAGAAGCTCGCGGAGAGCGCGGCAATCCGCGCCTCGTGCGCCGCCGGCGCACGTCCTTCGTGCGCGCGCAGCGCGATCTCGAAGAGCGGATAGACCTGCGCCGGCATCTGTGCGCCGTACAGCCACTCGTCGGGGTGGGAGCCCATGCGCGTGTCGCCGACCATCGCCGGACGCGCCGACCGCTGCGCCCATGCTAGTGCGACACGCTGCTTGGCGGCGAGGCGCAGCGTGTACATCGCTTCCGCGCCGGCGAGGAGCGCCACGCGAATGCGTCCTGCGGCGAGGTCGTCGGCGGTACGGTTCGCCAGCCACTGCGGCCCATTGCCGCCGATCGCGGTGTAGAGCCGCTCGCCGCCGCCGAGCCCGAGCCGCTCCGCCAACGCGCCCGCCGGGTCGCCATATGCCCCGGAGAACACGTTGATCACGCGCACCGAATCGACGTGCGGTGCGACGTTCGCGCCGCAGTCGTCGAGCGCGATGCGCGCCGCCTCCGTCATCAACGCGAGCGGCTCACGACCCTCCGCGAGATCCTCGATGCGGTTGGTACATTGACCGACGCCGACGACGACCGGAAGCCGTTCGAGCATTCCGGTGAGCTACAGCGCGCGCCGGCTCGTGTACAGGGATGCGCCGCGCCGCCGCGGCCCGGCAGAACGCTCGCCGCGCACGCACGATCGCCGACGTGATTTGACAGCCCGCGGCGCTGCGCCGTACTCTTCGCGCCGTCGTGGACCTTCCGCGCTTCATTCCGATTTTCCCACTGCCGAACGTCGTCCTCTTCCCGGACGTGCCGTTGCCACTGCACATCTTCGAGCCGCGCTATCGCGCGATGGTGCGCGACGCGGTCGCGGGGTCACGGTTGATCGGCATGGTCCTCCTGCGTGACGGCTGGGAAGCCGAGTACCACGGAGCGCCCGACGTGTATCGCGTCGGCTGCGCCGGCAGGATCGTCGAAACGACCCCGCTTCCCGACGGCAAGTTCAACATCGTGCTCGCGGGACTGCGCGAGTTCGAGATCGTGACGGAGCAGCGGGAACGGGCGTATCGACAAGCGAGCGTCACGTGGTGTGCCGAGTCGGCGGATGAGCGCCTGCCGGCGGATCTGCGCGCGACGCTGGTGCACGTGATCGAGCGCTATACGGGCCGATTCGGCGACGGCGACGCACGGCAGGTGCTCGGCGACGCCACGCTGGGCGACCGGACCTTGGTCAACTTCTTCGCGTTCTGGCTCGATCTTCCGCCGGTGGAGAAACAGTGTCTCCTCGAGGAGGTGGGCGGCGCGCCGCGTGCGCGCCGGCTACGCGAGGTCCTCGAATTTCGCCTGTATGCGTCGCAAGCGGGCGAGCTCGAGCACGCGTCGCGACGGATGCACTGAGGTGATTCTCGTGCAGCTCTTGCGCCGCGGTCTCCTGCGCCGCCTCGACGCCGAAAAGCTGCGGTTCTTTTTCGGTCGGACGGCGAGCCCACTCTACTTGTCGCGCCGGTTTCCGCTCTACCGGCGACTCGGCATCGTCCGCATGCTGATCTCGCCGCGGTACGCGCGCGGCGTCGCCGACTGGTTGGCGTATCGCGCCGATCTGTACGACGGCCACCAGGGCTAGCAGGCCGTCCGAGGAGTCGCGCATGGGCAAGGTAACGGTGGCCGCGACGCTGCTGTCGACGGTGGTGCTGCTGGTCACCTTCGGGAAGGGCATGTTGGTTCTGCGCGGTGGCGCTGATATCCTTTCTCACTTGTACTGGTCGGTCGCGACGCTGGTCATCGTGCTCTCCGCGAACGTCATCGCGATGGTGCACGCGGCGCGCGCCGACCGGTTGATCGCCGAGCTGCGAGCGGCGCTCGAGGTCGAGCGCGCGCGCCGGAGCTGAAAGAGGACCGCATGCCGAAGACATACAAGCAGATCATGGAAGAGGCGCGGCGCGACGTCCCGGAGGTGAGCGTCGCGGACGTTCGCCAACGCCTCACCCGCGACGGCAAGGCCACCGTGCTCGACGTGCGCGAGAAGGAAGAGTACCGCGAAGGGCATCTCCAGGGCGCCGTCTCGCTGCCGCGCGGTTTCCTCGAGATGCGCGTCGAGGAGACGGTCCCCGACAAGCAGACGCCGATCATCGCCTATTGTGCCGGCGGCACGCGCTCGTTGATCGCGGCGCGCACGCTGAAGGAGATGGGCTACACCAACGTCGTCTCCATGAGCGGCGGCTACACGGCCTGGAAAAACACCGGTCTGCCGTTCGTCCAAGATCACCAGTTCACCCCGGAGCAGCTGACACGCTACAGCCGCCACTTCACGCTGCCCGAGGTGGGTGAGGCCGGCCAGGCGAAGCTCTTGGCCGCGAAGGTCCTCCTCCTCGGCGCCGGAGGACTCGGCTCGCCGACGGCGCTCTATCTCGCCGCGGCCGGCGTCGGCACGCTCGGCATCGTCGACCACGACGTCGTCGATTTGAGCAACTTGCAACGCCAGATCCTCCACAATAACGACCGCCTCGGCATGCCCAAGGTCGAATCGGCGCGCATGACCATCGAGGCGCTGAACCCGGACGTCCGCGTCGTCCCGCACCAGGAGCGCCTCAGCTCCGATAACGTGATGGAGATCTTCAAGCAGTACGACATCATCGTCGACGGCTGCGACAACTTCCCCACCCGGTATCTGGTGAACGACGCCTGCGTGATGCTCGGCAAGCCGAACGTCCACGGCAGCATCTTCCAGTTCGAAGGGATGGCATCGGTCTTCGCACCGGGACGCGGACCCTGCTACCGCTGCCTCTTCCCGGAGCCGCCGCCGCCGGGCGCGGCCCCGAGCTGCGCCGAGGCGGGCGTTCTCGGCGTGCTGCCGGGCCTCGTCGGCTGCGTGCAGGCGCTCGAGACGATCAAGCTCATCCTCGGCGCGGGGCGCCCGCTCATCGGCCGCATGGTGCACTTCGACACGCTCAGCATGGAGGTGCGGGTGAACCGCTTGCAGCGCGACCCGAGCTGCCCGATGTGCGGCGATCATCCTACGATCACCAAGCTGATCGACTACGAGGAGTTCTGCGGGCTGCGTAACCCGGGCGCGTCGCCGTCGACGGACGCGGCGGCCTGACGATCCCGTCGTTCGACGGCGCGCGCGGCGCGCTGCTCCTCGTCCGTCACGGCGAGACGGAGTGGACGCGGGCCCGCCGCGTGATGGGCCGCCGTCCCGTCGCGCGGCGGGCCCGCGT